>Ga0207676_10001835_pt1 | contig 15559 bp, 8 predicted proteins | sample KBSSwiS72_FD_184307 | JGI IMG/M metagenome (GOLD analysis project Ga0207676, IMG submission 184307) | Switchgrass rhizosphere microbial communities from Kellogg Biological Station, Michigan, USA - KBS Switchgrass S7-2 (SPAdes) (version 2) | ecosystem: Host-associated > Plants > Roots >... | reverse complement strand
CCGGCGGCGTTTGATAGCACAGCGGTGCTTGAGGGGTAAATGGGCGCATATGGGCTGCCTTCGACTGGTAGAGAATTGAGGGCAGCCTAACGCAGGCGCCGTGATACAGACGCTCATGTCTGCACAGCTCTTACGAGGATGGCGGTGTGCTTGTTTGGCGAATCGCCGTTGCGATCTGCTCCACCGTCATATTTCCATTGTGGAGTATTACCCTGAATAATTTATCATCCCCCTTATCTTCATAGGGATAAAGAGTGACAGAAAGAGGTATCGATCTTGTTACGTTCATCAGGCTGTTACGGTTTGTCCCTGTATAAAAAATGGAATCATCTTCAGGTGAATAGCTGCACCCTGGTGATTGATATCCTTGTTCAGTACATCGTTTAACAATGAGATCCCTTTCTGTTCATTTCCAATACCCAGACATCCCAGTGCCAGCAAATAAGTACAATGCACTTCATTGCGCTTGTTCAGGTCAATGTCAAAGACCAGCATGTCGGGTAAGGACACAGCGAAATAATCGATGCTCATCTCATCGTTCATATGCTGCTTTCCAAAAGCAATGAACTTTTTGAAAATAGCTTCTGCATGATGGGATTGCCCCAGCTTTTTCCATGCGAGTGCCTGGTACACGATCTTGTCAGGTTGAGGATCATTGTAATAAATGGCCTGTGCGGGTTCACTCACACCCTTGGTGGCTTCCGTAAAATATTCCTTTGCTTTTGCATAATCAGATAATCCTTCCCAGGCACAGCCAAGCAGATAATTAATATCGTTTTCCTGTACACCAAATAGTTTACCCTCACCTAAATTCCCAGGGTATTGTTTTGTTGCTTCCAACAGATCGATGGCTTCCTTAAAGCGGCCATCAATGATCGCTCTTTTGGCAAGTTCCGTATGACAGAGCAGGAACTGTCCAACTACTTTTCCTTCTCCTCCTTCCCAGGGATGGAACTTTCTTGCCGTCAATAATTCTTTTGCCTTTTCAAACTCCCCCAAATTATTCAGCAGGATTATTTTTTCAAGATAGAGATCATCGCGGTCGTTTACCAGCGTTGAATATTGATTTAAAAAAGCGAGTCTTTCGCTAAAGCCTTTGCCCGTAATTTTATAAAGCTGGTCAAGCTCCATCAATACACGTGCATCGGTCGTATCCAGGGCAAATGCCTTCTGAAGATAATTCAATGCCTTTTCAGTGTCCTTTAGCTTATTACAAGAAGCAAGCGATAGATTCCTGTAAGCTGTAACAAATGTATCATCCGCTGCAATGCATTGCTGCCAGCAGGAAATAGCTTCTGCATACTGACGTTTATCATACCACAAATTACCAAGTGCATAGTATGCGATAGCATCTATCACATTATGCTTAATTGCTGATTGCAGTATAATGATCTCTTCAATTTTATTGGGGAAGCATCTATCCGGTTGTTGCTGTGTTGCCAGCTTATAGTAATGAGTTTTTTGTTTCTCATCATTTACCTGCTCCGCAAACCATCCCATGTAGTAATAAGTCAATGGAGATAATGAGATAGTGTTAGTGTCTTCTACAAAGATATTCATGATGGCCAATGCTTCTTCATAAAATCCGGCATGCGCATAATCGAGTGAAAGCTCAAGATAATTATTCAGGCTGTCCCGCATCAGCGTTTTCATCTTTTCCAGTGCCGGGGATTGTCCATTGAGCAGGTATAATTCAAAAAGACAACCATTGTTGAACGGATCGATCTTTACAGAATCATTGATCAATATCAGTGCTTCTTCTTTCTTATTGAGTTTTCGCAGGATTGTTGTCTTCAGATGACGTGCAGTATGGCTGTGATAATTCCGGACAAGTGATTTGTTTATGTGTGCAAGGGCCAATGTATAATCATGTTTTTGGGCTGCTATTCTCGCCAGCATCTGGAATCCGTTGTGCTGCCATGCATCATTCCAGGTAGCTTTGTAAAATGCTTCGTATGCATCATTTCTTTTTCCCTGCATCAGTAGCGACCAGCCAAGATTATAATACGGCTCCCCATCATAAGGATTGGGATTACGGCTGGTTAATGTAGTGATCGCTTTACGGAAATAAGGCTCTGCTTTAGCAAACTGTCCACGCCGTAGCATCAGCAATCCCATTGCATTATTGCAACGTGTATCGCCTGGAGTTCTGCGCAGTGCCTCTTCATAATAATCTGCAGGGTTGAATGTAGCATGACGGTACTGTTCCAAATGCAGCCCGTTCAGAAACAACTCCTCGGTTGTTTCAATCTCAGCAGGCTGTTTGGCTGCAGAGGCAGGTGGCGGAATATTTTTCTTTTCTGCTAATTCAGGTTGCCAGCTAACCAGTTCATTACCTTGCTCATCATTTACGATCAACTTCCATTCATTGATCATGACAGCACCCGTATGTGTATAGGTTTCAATAAAAACTTTCTCAGGCGAAATGGTAGCGGTATATTCCTTTATCAGCTTCTCATGATGATAACAGCTCACCACCGCATTTTTATATTCACCGGTTGCATATACTTTGATGATCACATCTGAACCTTTTGCTTCAAGGTTCAGCATTGCTTCTTTTGTAGCGTTCTTCACTGCACCGATCAATGCATACGGCATAAAATATTGCTCAAAGCTTTTCACTTCATTAGGCTGCAGCCAGGAAAAGTCAGGTTGATTGTCGGTAAACACACCGGTCATCAGTTCAATATAAGGGCCGTCTTCATCTGTAAGATTTCTGTCCCATGCATAGCCAAAATCACCATTGCCCCATGTCCATTGCTTTTTGCCGGGTGATAAGTGGTGATCAGACACATGCAGCATGCCTGCCTGCGTATCATGCTCATAGCAGCCCATGAAATCGTAGCCCGACCGGATGGCCATATAAGATGTAGGTACAGGGATGGTGCTATACCTGGAAATATCTGTGCCGGGTGAATAATCCACTTTGTAATAAGTGCCCGTTGCTATTGGAAAATCAGATACATCTCTTTTGCCATGATCAAATACAGCATATACATCAGGTGGAAATACAGACTGATAATGCTCATTTACTTTTACTGCCGGGTTAGCCCACCAGAGGAATGTTTGGGAAAATGGAGAGCGGTTGAATAATCTTCCTTTTATTTCCATATAGGCTTTACCGGGATACAGAGTGAAACCAGCCATGCCTTTTGTACGAAACATCAGTTCAGTCTCATTCACCCACACCGTCTTGCTACCATCTTCATTTTCTTCAATAGTATAATCAATGGGGCTGAATGTACTTGGCCTGTGATGCTGTGGCCAGTTGAATTCGATGCCTCCCGAGATCCAGGGTCCTGCCAAACCCACCAATGCTGGTTTGATCACCTGGTTATAATATACAAAATCACGCTTGCGTACTTTATCATAAGCCCGTTGAATACGTCCGCCTAATTCCGGCAGCACCATGATCAGCAAGTACTCATTCTCGAGATATACTGCTGTGTATTCCTGGTCCTCTTTTTTATCTGCTATTTTTTCAATCACTGCATGAGGATATACAACACCGCTGCTGCCCTGGTACACTCTTTTCTCAAGGAACATCGGATTCTTCTCCGGTTTCCCGATCTTATATGTAGGAATCTTTACTTTTTCGATCCATGCTTTTACACTCATAAATACTGTGGGTTATTTAACCGGAATGCACTTTATCATTACAGCATCCCTTACATTAGCTGTTATTGTAAAATCTGACTGGCCCTTTTCAATTTTTCCTATTATCTGTCTTGTCATAAAATCCTGCAGTATATATTCATTGTCTTTCCACTGGAGTTCTTTCTTTTGAAATGTTTCCGTAAATTTTTTTTCCAGATCGAAATTGAATACCGAAACAAGAAGGGTATCTCCCGGAAGGTAAAAACTCAATTGCTGTGACTGATTATTACCCTCCGGAAAACGAAGAGGAGTAAATGCTTTTGGATGACTAAAAAACTCGCATACCGCCGCATTGTTCAGGTACTTTTCAGCTCTTTCAGCAGCTATTTTGTTTCTATAATCACTGCCATCACCCAATAAGCTGCCCAGTGTTATCATTGAATACAATCGTACTTTCAAATCCTGTTCGGAAATATCCTGGTTCTTCTGGAAATTCTTCATCACTACTACATCCATATTAGTATATGGCCATAGAGTTCCCTGCGTCCACCAGAAATGAGAAGCGCTGATCATAGAAGCACAGGTGCTTCCGTAATGCGGAAAGCCGGGAAGACTATTGCGTAAATGTGAATATACATCGGTAGAAAGAAAGCGGGTATGCGCATACTGGTGAGGAAACAGTGGAGAGATAGCCTGTGTAATAAATATGTCCGGCCCCAGTATAGAATCAATAAGCTGCTTCAGCATTTTCATTCCATAATCATACGCCTGTATGCCGGAGCGAATGGCCGGGTTATACCTTGTAGCTGATTCAAGTGCTCCTGCTGAAAGAAAATCTATTTTAATAAACCTGGCATCGATCGCTTTGGCTTTTTGCAACTGCTTTATAATATATTCCTTTGTTGCAGGATGGGTAGGGTCAATAGGGAAAGCACCCCAGTCACCGTCTTTGTATGGGATATACTTTCCGCTGCTATCGCGCAATATCACATCTCTCAACAAGTGTTCCGTGCCTGTAAGCTTCGATTCATTGATATGTGTTTTCCATGTCCACAATGCAAAGGGAATAAAATAGAATCCCATCTGCTGTCCTTTCTTTTTTCCATACCGGCTAACAGACTTCAGTACTTCAGTGGTATAAACTTCCTGGTCGTAGGAATCAATGCTTAAAACAGGTTCGGTGGTTTTGTTGAAATTATCAAGTGAGTGAATAAAATCAGAAACCTTTGCTACATCCAGTGGCATCATCACTTTTTCATAACCCAGCACTCCTTCCACACCAAAGCTGTTCCAGTAAAAAGGAGCAGTTTTTTTCCATTGACGACTTCCTGCCACTTTACTTACAATATTGCCAAAACCCAGCAGATCATTTCTTATATCTGCTGATGCAGACAGGTAGATCAATGGTGAGTATATCGACTCGCCAACCTGCGTGCCATGCAACATGTAATCATGTGTGCCATCTTTGCCTCCATACGAATCAGGCAGTGAAGGATCATCCTTTGTAGCCACGCCTCCATATACAATCAGAGAATCTATATAGTTGGGCATGGTACCAGTGCCATATCGTATACCTGTTTTCCAGAAATCATGTACAACACTGCCGACAGCAAATCCGTTCTTTGTCTTCCTGTCGTACACCGATGCCAGTTCATAGCTGATGCCGGAAACGGATCTTTCGTTAACCGGCCATTGACGGGAGATCACATCTACCCAGTCATCATTGTCAAAGGGATAATCTGTAAGCAGGGCTTCCGTACCCGGAACAATGATCCTGCCTTGCTGTGAAGGCAACACTGTCAATGGTGAAATATTTCTTGTTTCCAGCAGAGCGCCTTTCTCTTTAGCCACAGCCTCTGCACTTATTAATAAAAATGGTTGGGATGCATATATAGTAATGTATTGCACCAGGCGTAAAGATCTGTCCGCGTCCTCGTGCACAAAATTGATGCAGATGGCTTTTCCCAATGGATCATTAATGTCATCGGTAGTAAAGCTGTGCCGGGTAAATGTCTCCGAAGAAAACAATCCACGGCTTAGATCCTGCACATAGGCGGTAGTGTTTTCCCATTGTGTTCCGGAGGCAAACCGGTAATGAACTTTGCCAGAATGGAGATTGGCAACAACTTTTACAAAGCTGTTGCTTACAACAAGGCTGTCTCCCGCTACCTGCTTTTGTTGACCAAACACTTTGGCAAGAGTTAAACACAATAATGACGTAATAAGAATTTTGTGCTTCAGCATTCTCTTCATTTTATCCTCACTGGTTCATCAGAAACCAGGATTTTGATCACCGGGTCCAAGGGAACGGTTCAATTCGAATTCCTTCGCAGATATGGGGAACAATAAATTCTTAGTGGTCATATAAGGTGTAGCATCAGGATTATATGTCTTTACCTGGTCGATCAGCTTTCCTGTTCTTTTCAGATCAAACCAGCGCCATCCTTCAAAGCCGAGTTCACGCATCCTTTCTTTCAGTAATTCATCACGCAATTCTTGCTGCGTAGGTGTATGCCCAAATGCAGTTTCCCAATTAGCCAGTTGTGCACGGTTGCGGATCTTATTTAGCCAGGTCAATGCAGTGGGGTCATTCAGTTCATTCAGGGTTTCCGCGTACATCAATATGGCATCTGCATAGCGCAAATAATAAAGATTGCGGGAAGAGAGGCCTCCATTCAGTGAAACGCCTTCGGTTATGTCATATTTTTTCACATGCGGCTTGGTTACATCGGCCCACCACCAATAGTCTACCACGTTTCCACTGGCATCGTAAAACTGATAGCGGATAGAAGCGTCTTTTCGTGCATCACCATTTTCAAAGCTGTTGCTATAATAATCGGTAGGTATGGCTACATGACCGCCACCACCTGAATGGGTATTGGAAATATGCCACCCACCCGTTGTATTGGCGATATTATTGGTATTATTGTTTTCGTTGGAATACTGTATCTCAAAAAGCGATTCGATATTATTCTCATTCACTTCTTTAAACAGGTCTGCATAATTTGTCATCAATCTTGTGGTGGTGGCAGACATCAGCGGCTGCAACGTGGACTTAGCATTTGTATAATCTTTACGGGTAAGATATACTTTTCCCAGTAAAGCCTGTGCAGCTTCTTTATTGGCCCGCCCTGTTTCTGCAGTCCCCTTACTGGCAAGGTTGGATATTGCAAAATTCAGATCAGCGATGATCAATGAATACACTTCGGCTTCGGTGCTTCTCGGTTTGCCACCATTGGCATCGGCTACAGGGTCCTCCACTTCTGTAGGCAACGGCACACCGCCAAAGAATTGTACCAGTTCAAAATAGAAAACTGCACGCAGGAATTTTGCTTCACCGATCAGCCTGTTCTTCACAGCCGATGAAGCAGACGACGAAGGGATATATTTAATAGCGGTATTGGCATTTACAATGCCTTTGTATGATGAGCTCCAGAAACCCTGGATCAACTGGTTTTGCGCACTCAGTAAGCTGTTATAACTGTTGATGCCATCATAGTGCTGCCAGTATCCGCCCCATGTTGGAACAAATGAACTGGTTTTACCTTCGTCGGTACCCACAATGCCAATAAAGTAATAATCGCTGCTGTTCAGCTCCAATAGTTTACGATAGATGCCGGTGACACCGGCAATAGCGCCCTGCTCATCTTTATACAATTCTTCAGGCGATACAAAGGTTTCTGGTGTAATGTCAAGCTTCTTGCTGCAACCAGTTGCTACGAGCGTTACCAAAGCAACCAGGAGCGTCAATCGTTGTTTTGCGAAATTGAATATGGTAAGCATATATAATAGTTTTATGTTAAAGACTTAATTGAACGCCAAACAAGAAAGTGCGATACCGGGGATATATATCGTATTGTCCTGCGCTGATCTCGGGATCTATCCCTTTATACTTCGTGATCAGGAAAGGCTCCACGGCTTGTACGTATACCCGGAGTGAGTTTATTTTTGCTTTTGAAAGCAACTTTGATGGTACATCATAGGCAAGAGTGATATTTCTTACGCGGATAAAATCTCCTTTCTGCACCATAAAGCTGGAAGTACCTGATTGGAGGGCTCTTAGTGAACGGCCAAACTGGTTTGGTCGCGGCACATCTGTATTGGTATTGCCAGGCGTCCAGTAATTCAATCCTTCTTTTAATGTACGCGTAGCGGTCTTGCTGGAATAGTATAAATAATCCTGGTAAGCTTTATTAGCGATATCAAAACCATAGGTATAATTGGCAAAAATGGTCATGGATACCTGTTTATACCTCCAATAACTCCAGATGCCTCCCCATCCTTTGGGAACAGTACGTCCTACAATAGTGCGGTCATATTGATTGATGATACCATTTTTATCCAGGTCCTTTACTCTTACATCACCGGGTCTTGCAGTAGGATTCAATGAAAAATCATCACCGACCTGGTACAACCCATCATATACATAATCCACGATCAGGCTATTGGGCGCTTCACCTACTTTCAGCCATGGGCTCAATGAATCCACACCCGGCAGCAGCTGCGTGATCTTTGATTTGAACTTTGACCAGTTCACGTCCATTTGCCAGTCGAAATTGTTGGTCTTAATGATATTCGCCTTCAGTCCAATATCAATACCCCGTGTATTCATTTCCGAGATATTGATCCATTTGCTATCGAATCCCTGCGATGGTGCCAATGGGTTATTCAACAACAGATCCCGGATATTCTTATTATAATAATCAAATGTTACACGTATTCGTGAATTAATGACAGCAAGGTCAAAACCCACATTGAACTGGCGCTGGCTTTCCCATTTTAAAGAAGGATTACCCTGGGTGCCTGTTCCCAATTGAAAGCCGGAAGTCTGAGAGCTTCCATTATAAGGATAAGCAGCCGGATTCATTTGTGTGAAGATGGCTGTTATCGGTATCTCCTGGTTGCCGACAACGCCATATCCAACGCGTATCTTGGCATCATTGATAACAGATCTTGCCTTCAACCCTATAAAAGGCTCATCAATGATTCTCCATGCAGCGCTTACCGATGGGAAATAACCATATTTATTATCTGCTCCAAATCTCGATGATCCGTCGCGGCGGATAGTACCGTTCAGTATATAGCGGTCTTTGAATTTATAGATAACGCGACCCAGCAGGGAAGCTACAGACCAGTTGAAATAATCACTGTAAATACCATCACGATTGCTGGCAAGGCTCATGTTTTTATAAGTAAGCTGATCGGTTGGGAAGCCTGATGCTTCTTCATAATTCCACTCCTGTCTTCTCTGCTGATAAGTGGCGCCGGCCAGAAAATCAAAAACATGATCGGTCGAAGGCGAGTAGTTATAAGAAAGTGTATTCTCCCATAGATAATCTCTCCATCCGAAGTTCTGCACTTTTGCTACTCCTTTCTTGGCAAAACCTGTGCTGGTAGTGCGTGGATAATATTCGAAACGCTGGTTCTTGTAGATATCTACGCCAAAGCTGGTGCGGAAACTAAGATTACGGATGATCCTGTACTCTCCAAAAATATTTCCAAGGAAGCGGTCATCCACATTGTAAATAGGAGCTTGTGTAAGTGTTACGGGGTTATTGAATAAAAGATTACCGCTCGACGGATCAATATTGGCGGAAGGGCGGCCCAGCGAATCATAAATAGACATCAGCGGACTGATGGTAACAGCATTATAATATGCTTCATTGCTTACGACATCATTATTGATATGCGAAATATTTGTATTGATGCCTACTTTACACTTTGCATTTATTTCCGACTCTACATTCGCCTTTACCGAATAACGTTTGAAATTGGAACCTTTGATGATCCCATCCTGGTTAAGGTAGTTGGCACTGAGATACAGTTTGTTTTTCCCAACGCCATTCGATAAGCTGATGGTATGACTTTGTTGAACGGCTGTTTGTGTAATAGCACCTACCCAGTCTGTCCACCTGCCTGATGCCATATTCCTGCGTTCATCTGCAGTGAATAATATTGAATCCAGGCCGGGGCCTGCAGGCCATGCTATAGGGTCTTCATCACTGAGACCCTGGCGACGCAACTTCACATAATCATTGATGTTGTCTACAAAATCATAGGTCTTGATCATCTTCTGCACACCATAGTAGCCGTCATAATTTACAGTAGTGCGTCCGTTGCTAGCTTTTTTGGTTGTGATGATCACAACGCCTTCTGCTGCACGCGAACCATAAATGGCTGCGGCAGATGCATCTTTCAACACATCGATGGATTCCACATCATTGGGATTGATCTCGCGCAGATCGTAGGTTACCACTACACCATCTACCACATAGATAGGGCCGGTGCCCTGGGTAATGGTATTGATACCTCTGATCCGGACATTGGTACCGGCACCGGGCTGATGACCGCTATTAATTACCTGCATGCCGGGAATACGGGATTGAAGTGCTGCATTGATATTAGTAACCGGCATTTCTTTCAACTCCTTTCCTGAAATGCTGGAAATGGCGCTGGTGATGTCTTTCTTTTGTTGCTTGCCATAACCGATCACCACTACTTCACCCAGCGACTCATCATTTTTTTGCATGAATACTTCGATAATGGTATCTGTTGCAGATACCATTATGCTTTGCGTTTTATATCCCACATGACTTACTACAAGTATTGCTTTTCCCTGCACTTCCAGTGAAAAGCTACCATCTGCACCTGATGCCAGTGCTGTGCCACCCACTGTGCTTACAGATACACTGGCAAGCGGAGCCCTGGTATCTGCATCCGCTACTTTTCCCTTCAATACTCTTGTTTGTGCCTGTAATTCCAGCAATGTGATAAGGGAGGAAAATAAGAGGAGAATTGTTTTTTGCATAGCAATCGTTTTAGCCTTAGTTATAAAAAATTATACGCTATTACGGCAAGTGTAGCATAGCGTGAATTCAAAATTCGGATTCCGGATGATGATGTGAAATAGGTTTTCTTATGAAAAAGATGGATTTTTATACGGTCGAAATTCTTATATAATTATTATGCCTCAAAAATCGTCAAGAAAAAGAGAAGGCTTTAAAGGTCAGAAACTGATCGTCGTGCCGAAGAAAATAGATTCCGGTTTCCTGATGAAGGATGCGATCACTAAGCAGATATATATTACCGACATTGGCTATTATCCCAAAGCATACCAGCATTATATTGAGCGGCCGGCAGGAGTGAATCAGCATATTATTATCTATTGCGTTGAAGGAAAGGGATGGGTTACCATCAATAAGAAAAAGATGGATATTTCTCCTTCTCATTTCATTGTAATACCTGCGCAAACTCCACATAAATATGGTGCTATGGAAACGGATCCCTGGACCATTTACTGGGTGCACTTTAAAGGAGATATTGCTACCAACGTTGTGGACCTGATCACCAACAACTCGCAAAACTATCTGCCTTATCTTTCTTACAATGAGAATCGGATCAAACTTTTCGAAGAGATCTGCTTCAATCTTGAAAAAGGATATACTGTCGACAACCTCAGGTATGTAAATATGATATTCTATCACTTTCTTTCTTCTCTGTTATATGAAGAAAAATACAATCAGGCAGATAAATCTCCGGCAAATGATCCTACTACACTGACCATTGAAATGATGCAGAAAAAGATCAACTCAAACCTCACGCTCAACAACCTTGCGTCGTTTGCCAATCGATCCGTCTCACATTTTTCTTCCCTGTTCAAATCAAACACAGGCTTTTCACCTGTGGAATACTTCAATCATTTGAAAATTCAGCACTCCTGCCAGGAATTAGTGTTTACCCAAAAGTTAATAAAAGAGATTGCTGATGGACTTGGTTTTGATGATCAATATTATTTTTCGAGAATATTCACCCGCTATATGGGTATCTCCCCGTCTGAATATCGCAAAAAAAACAATGGATTAAGCCGGCATTCCAGCATAAAATAGTCCATCATTTGTACAAGAAAATCCATTTACCCGCTAATTACACGAGGGTAATTTTGGTATCTATGAAATTGCTGCCAATCTTTCTCTTTATTTCTTTGCCTTTTATATCCAATGCACAAAACAGGCTTTTGAAGATCTGGTTTGATAAACCAGCGATGCAATGGGAAGAGACATTGCCGCTTGGTAACGGGCGCCTGGGTATGATGCCTGATGGGGGCATACATAATGAGCGACTCGTGCTCAATGATATTACACTATGGTCGGGCAGCCGGCAGGATGCCAATAACTATAATGCGTGGAAACAACTACCGGCAATCCGCCAATTACTTTCAGAAGGAAAAAATGACGAAGTACAAAACCTCATCGATAAAGAATTTGTATGTCTTGGTCCCGGTTCCGCTGGTAAACAATGGGGTTGTTTTCAACTGTTGGCAAATCTTGATATAGAATACAATTATGATGATACTGCAAAAAGGTATGAAAACTATCGTCGCTATCTTTCTTTGGACAGCGCGATAGCAGTTACTTCATTTGATATAAACGGAGTGAGTTATCAGCGTGACTATTTTACCAGTTTCGGTGATGATGTAGATGTGATCCGTCTTACCGCAAGCAAAACAGGATCACTTAATTTCTCTGTCGGTATAAGTCGCCCTGAAAGGGGAACAGCCATTATAAAAAATGGCGCATTACAGTTAAGTGGTCAGTTGGATAATGGCACAGATGGCAAGGGCATGCAATACCTTGTTGAAGTGAACATAAAAAATACCGGAGGTCTGCAAACGATAAATGGAAATAAGCTGACCATCAGCAATGCCAGTAGTGCTATAATTTTCATTTCGGCAGCCACCAACTTCAGGGGTCAGGATCACAAAAAAACAGTTGCAAAAAACATGACCGCTGCTCTTCAAAAAAATTATGAGTTACAACTTACCCGTCATCTAACTCTTTATCGGAAGCTGTTCAATCGCCTTTCTATCGATCTGGGAAAAGGGTTGGCGGAAAATAACACAACTGACCGGAGACTTGCGGATTATTACAATCACCCGGAAAATGATCCGGGTTTACCTGCTTTGTTTTTTCAGTTTGGAAGATATCTTTCTATCAGCAGCACACGTGTGGGATTGTTGCCGCCCAACCTGCAGGGATTATGGGCCAATCAAGTCCAAACGCCCTGGAACAGTGATTATCATCTGGACATGAATGTGCAAATGAATCATTGGCCATTTGAGCTTTCCAACCTCTCAGAGCTCAATCTTCCCCTTACTGAACTTGTGAGCAGTCTTGTAGAACCTGGTAAACGGACCGCAAAAGCTTATTATAATGCTAAAGGATGGGTAGCGCATGTAATCACTAATGTGTGGGGGTTTACAGAGCCTGGCGAAAGTGCTTCATGGGGTGTCACCAAATCAGGGTCGGGCTGGCTTTGCAATAATCTATGGGAACATTATGAGTTTACAAATGATATCGGTTACCTGAAAACCATTTATCCCATTCTCAAAGGTTCTGCTCAATTCTACAACAGTATACTGGTAAAGCATACAAAAACCGGCTGGCTGGTAACCTCACCTTCTTCATCGCCGGAGAATTGGTTTTATTTACCAGATGGCAAACAGGCAAGCATTTGTGAAGGAGCAGCGATAGACAACCAGATCGTTCGTGAAATATTTACCAATGTGATCACTGCTTCTGAAAAGCTGGGAGTGGATGAGTTCTTGCGAAAAGAACTGCAGACGAAACTGTCTTTGCTGCCACCGGTAGCGATTATTGCACCAGATGGACGTATACAGGAATGGTTGGAGAATTATAAAGAAACTGATCCCAGGCACCGGCATATCTCTCATCTCTACGCTTTATTTCCCAGTAACTTCATTACAGGTGATGGCACACCGGAGCTTGCTGCTGCCGCAAAGAAGACCCTGGAAGTGCGGGGAGATGATGGCCCTAGTTGGTCTATTGCTTACAAGCAGATTTTATGGGCAAGATTAAAAGACGGCAATCGCGCTTTTAAGTTAATGCGGGAGCTTCTGAAACCAACTCTTAAAACAGACATCAACTATGGAGCAGGCGGCGGCGTATATCCCAATCTGCTTTCAGCCGGACCGCCTTTCCAGATCGATGGTAACTTTGGCGCCACTACAGCAATTGGCGAAATGCTCATTCAAAGCCATGCGGGTTATATAGAACTGTTACCGGCCATCCCGGATATGTGGAAACCCTATGGGAAAGTCAGTGGTTTTAAAGCGAGAGGAAACTTTATTGTTGATATGGAATGGAAGAATGGAAAAGTAGTAAGATATAAGATCAATTCTCCTGTTCAAACCAGGGTAAAAGTAAAAGTGAATGGAACTTTGACTACTATTACGGTAGCTCATAACTAATTGCCTTTTCATATTGGCGGTACTATGATATCGATAAGTCGGCCTAACCAATCATCACAAACTCCAGAAACCTGGTGTCTTATCAATGCCTTGTTTCGCACTATTTAGTTATCAAATCGGGTACCTTCCATTGCTTTAATGAATGCCATTGGATTCCAATATTCGCGATAGTTTACAATCAGACCATCACGAAATGTTACAAAAGTTGCATAACTCATCTCATAAGGATTTCCATTGCTAACAACTTTACCAGACACACTCCATTCCGCGATAGCTATATTTGGATCATCGGTCGGATAAGTTTTCAATTTGGGGAATTCACGAACATCGATAAAGCTTGGGTAGTTACGTAAATACTCATAAAGCGCATCACGACCTTCTATTCTCGCTGGAGAGCCTTGGGGAGCAAAAGGGAATTCAGCAACTACATTCTCATCACATAAATCTGTCCATCCTTTCATATCTTTTGCAAGAAATCTATCTAAACTGTTACGAAGCAGTTGAACTGCTGTTGAAGTGGTATTCATTTTCTTTAAATCTTATTAATTAACCTATGCGGTATTGACCACCATCTACAACAATAGCCTGGCCAGTGATAAACGCAGCATCATCGCTTGTTAAAAACAAAACAGCGCCGGTAATATCTTTAGGTTCTCCCAATCGTTTAATAGCTTGTTGCTCCAATACTGCACGTTTCATCTCATCAGGTTGAGTCGCTGTTGCCGATGTATTCGTGAGACCAGGTAAAACTGCGTTTGCTGTAATATTATCGCCTGCAACATCATTAGCCAGTCCTCTCATGAATCCTATGATTCCCATTTTGGAGGTGATATAATGGCTCATGCCGGTTATAGTAAGGCCAACCATATTTGAAGATATCCCGATGAAGCGTCCCCATTTTTTCTTTCGCATCATAGGCAAAAAATATTTCACACTTAAAAAATGGGAGTCAAGATTTGTAACCATAGTTTTTCTCCATGTTGTAAGATCCAATTCATCTATAGGATGGTTTGGAAAATAACCTGCGTTGTTTACAACAATATCAACCCCACCTAGATACTGGGTTTTTGTGAACAGTTTTTTCCAATCTTCTTCTTTTGTCACATCATGTTTAAACGTATGAGCAGTTGAACCAATTTTATCTGCGGTTTCACCCGGGAGTTCAATATCTGTTACAATGATTTGTGCTCCCCTCTCTGCTAATCCCAATGCTATCGCCTGTCCAATGCCTTTTGCTGCGCCAGTGACCAACGCTACTCGCCCTTCATGTGTTCCTATCGAAGTTTTCATTGCTTTGATTTCATTCACGTATCACATTATGATACTTTAGACAATACTAAATTGCAACAACTGAGAGACTAAAAACGATGACAAATGGCAAAAAAAGATTGTGATATAAATCACAACTGATATAAAGAAGGTTAAAAAAGCTTTTATTTTTTTACTCCGCGACTACGAATGCGACTAAGTGTTTCCCGGTTAATTCCGAGATAGGATGCGATAATATGCTGAGGAAAGCGCTGCAAAAATTCGGGATAGTTTTTTTCCAGGTCATGATAACGTTCTTCAGCCGATAAACTAATGGCGGCGTTAAGTCTTCGCTGGGAAGCAATCGCAAAATTCACATCAATGTTTCTCATCCATTCCGCCAGAGTCGGAATGCCATCTATTAAATCTATGAAGGCAGACTTTGTA
>Ga0207676_10001829_pt1 | contig 15586 bp, 10 predicted proteins | sample KBSSwiS72_FD_184307 | JGI IMG/M metagenome (GOLD analysis project Ga0207676, IMG submission 184307) | Switchgrass rhizosphere microbial communities from Kellogg Biological Station, Michigan, USA - KBS Switchgrass S7-2 (SPAdes) (version 2) | ecosystem: Host-associated > Plants > Roots >... | reverse complement strand
GTAACTAAGCAACAAACTATTATCAATAATAGCATAGCTACCGGTTCCCCATTTACCAAGATTTGCTGTTCTTTCTTTCCATTCCTGGAATGGAAGACTGGGATCAACGGTTTCGCCAAAACCAAACAAACCCTGGTCTTCGAATCGTCCATTGCTATGAAGCATAGCTTTGGGTTGAACTCCATTCGGCCATAGATCTCTGATCAGGTCAGCTTTGACATAAGTACCTTCAAACGTTTTCCCATTTATTTGCGGAAATCTTACAAACCTGTAAAGAGAGCCATCAAGATCCTGACCATTCGCATTGAATTGCATTGTTCGACCTGAATAAAAATTCAACCGGATCGTTCCTCCGGAATTCGTATAGGTGCCTGCAAAATCCGGAGTCCTTTGCCTGTCTAACTCTGTACTATAATTGTAATAACCTTCCTGAGAGTAACCATAACGAAAACTTCCACTTGAACTCAGATAGAGATAATGTTTGCTGTTTCCATATTCGAACCCATTAGATCCTGCCTGCATGCCATAATAAAAACTTCCGGTATTAGAGCCGGAAAATTGATTTGAAGTACCCATATTCGCATTGTTTTGAACAGGTGTAGTAGTTACAGTATTATTATTCATCATATTGTTTTTTTGAATTGAACTGGTAAAAGATGCGATCGTATTGCTATAGAGGTTAAGCGTTTGCTCTGTCGCTGACGCAAATGAAATAGACTGCCGGAAATTATCCATACGCAGCACAAGCAACCGGATAAAAAAACTACCACCATCATTTTTCATTGCCATTAGTTTACTGCCTTGTATAAAATTTGGCTGTGTTGAAGGATCATTGCTTTGTGTTTTGGGAACTCCTTGTCCTGAACCAATAGAAAGCACTTTCAAATTCCATTCTTCTGAAAAATCTGATTCTTGTGTACCCTTTGAGTTCCCCGGGGCGTAAATAGTAATAACACAGTATGCATTATTCGATTCATCATTATACATATATTGTTTCACTCCTGTGTTTTCTGTGAAGGTCCAGCCTGCAGGTGGTGAATATTGAATTAAACCAAAGGACTGCATTGGCTGCGAAGTTGTCGGGGTAACTTTATTTTCTGAGACATTGGTTTTGTTCACGGGGTTATTTGTCGCTACCGGTCTTTTTGCGTCCAGATCAAGATCATTAAAAAATTTTTCTACGACAGGCATATAATCTTCACCGGCAACATTTATTAACACACTCATCACTTTTCCAAAACCTGATGCAGATACCAGCATGCAGGTATAGGTAACACCTTGCCTCGTTATATTTGCTACACCGGTAACCGCCGTCCAGCCATCGGGATTTTTTTCTGTTGTTGTTTTTGGTTTTTGTTTTGTTCCCGTCGTTTTTACTACCCGGTTATTCCATTCTTCCTGGAAATTGTTTTCAGGACTGTTTTTACTTGCCCTGCTGCGATATAAAAACAGTTGACAAAATCTTGTCATGCCATTTTCTGTTTTGTAATCATGGAATAAAATTGTTCCCAGTGAATCTTTGCGTTCCCAGCCCTGCGGAGCAACAAAACTGGCGATGTCAAATGTTTCCGTTTGACAAGAAACATTCATAACAAGAATTGTTGTGAATAGTTGAAGAAGAATCTTTTTCATAAAAAGAATTTAACTGTTACATATCAGTTTGGGGGTTTAGCGTTTTTTTGATTTAAAACGGGACATTCAATTTAAAAAACATCTCAACATTAAACTGAAATAGCAGAAAGAAAAATAGCCCAAAGGTTAGTTCCAGCTAAGATGTGATGACAAAAGATATTTCATGCAGGAAGCACAACTCCTCATTTTTTCATTATTCATCGTTTATCATTTCACAAAGATTCCACTGGCACCAGTATCCTTGGTTCCATCGGAAAGATTGACGGCGGTTCCGTTTTTCCAATACTTGGCTGTAGCTATTGAGCCGTTATATTCATATCCGGTGGCATATACATCGCTACCATCTACATAGATGCCGACCGCCAATGCATCTTTAATTCCATCGGAAAGATTAACGGCGCTACCGTTTTTCCAATACTTTGCCACAGATTTTGAACCGTTATACTCATAACCTCCTACATACACATCGCTGCCTGCAACATAAATACGCCCCGTAGCCGCAGGTTGTGTTCCGTTGCTAAGATTAACGACGTTGCCATTTTTTGAATATTTCGCTCTATAATATCCTGAACTGGTCCTTTCCATCCAGGCTACATACACATCGCTGCCTGATACATAGATACCAGTGACAACCGCTTCTTTTGTTCCATCGCTAAGATTGACAGCGCTACCGTTTTTCCAATATTTGGCTACATTATTTACTACACCGTTGGATTCCTCACCCGCTACATATACATCGCTGCCAGATACATAGATGCCAAGAGTATACGCCGCTTTCGTTCCATCGGTAAGACTGACGGCGCTGCCGTTTTTCCAATATTTGGCTACATTGTTTGCACCGTTATTTTCATAACCAGCCGCATACACATCGCTGCCTGACACAAAGATGCTGTTGGCAAACGCATCCTTTGTTCCATCAGTAAGAGTAACTGCAGTTCCGTTTTTCCAATATTTGGCTACATCTTTTGAACCGTTATTTTCATAACCCGACACATATACATCGCTGCCTGACACATAGATGCTTGCTACTCCTGCATTTTTACTTCCATCGGTAAGATTGATGGGCGTACCGTTTTTCCAATATTTGGCAACATTGTTTGAACCGACAGTTTCCCCACCAGCTACATACACCGACTTGGGTGGATTGTTATTACCGTTATTATTGACATCATTTTTACTGCATGCACTAAATGCAGTTGTGATCAGAAAAACTGCGCACACTTTTAAAATATTTTGTTTCATATAGTTGGTTTTAGTTTATGAGAATTGTCTAAGAGACTCGTTTTGGAGAGATGGATAAGTTGTGAGTTTACAGCAGAAAATAAAAGGGTGGAAGAGAATAATGATTTCATAAAAAAGGTTTAAAGGGTTGATAGTTATATTGAAACGGTTAATGGTTTCCGTCGCTGGATCTGTAATTCGTGAAATTAAATGCGGATCAGAGAGAAAGAAATAGCCCAAAGGTTAGTGTCACCTCCGCATTGTTATCATTGTTGTTGGTTTTGATTTGAAGAAACACCCGGTTGAGTCGTTTGCTTAGGAGTTGATTTAAAATTTATGGCTGAAACCATTTGCATGAGCTGCGGATATTTTTGAAAAAACAATTCTTCACTGCTGGCATGTGTAATAATCTTTACCGTAATACCCATATAACGCAGGATAATGAGATGATAATAAAATGAGGGAACCTTATCATTATAGGTAACCATTTTACCGCCACGGAAACAACTCCATCCCGATGTAGTTTGTGCTTTAACAAATTCAGGTTCTGCAACAGGATTATCAACACCTTCATTCATCAGAGATTCCCGCCAGAAAACCGGGAAACTTTTTTCGATCTTTTTTAAGGAAATAACAGACTTATTGATCGTGATCGAAAAGTTTTGATCATTGGCAAGCAAGGAGTCTCTAAGCGACAAACTATTTTCTGTTTTAGTAATACTAAGCCCGTTGGGTATATAGAAGATCAAATCATCAAACTCTTCCTTTACCTGGCATACAGCACTGAGACTGCTTGTAAGTATCATAATTGATATCACACACCACGAGAAAAATGTTTTTTTCATTTCGATTTATTCTTTTTCATGACCCCGGGTTTAAAATATTTTTTGACATCTATCCTGCTTCCAGGTTAGCGTTAACCTGCACCCACCTTCATCGCAGGGAAAGGATTCCATTTATAAGCCAGGAGAGTATGCATCCCCAACATCTTCGCTTTGGAAAACGAAAGAGCTCTTATGTAATCAATAACACTAATCGCCCTGTTGTAGCCAATAAAAGAAATAACGTTAATGATAGCAGTACATTTTTCATATAGTAATTTACAGGGCATCAAATGGGATCAAAAAGAGAGTGATGTTTACAAAATTTATATTGATTCTTACCCTCAATATTCAATTCTTGCCGTGGTTATATTGGCTTTTGCAAAAGAATTAGTAGCACAGCATGCACCAGAAATAGCAAAGCTTCTTACTCCAACATAAACACTAAAAGTTTTACCCTGCAACCCATTAAGTGAAGGGGAGAAACTAAAATTCCCTGCATCATAGAGTGAAGCATACCAGAAAATAGGTGCCAAAGCTAATAGGGACTTGTAGCCAGAGCCAAACCATTGGTTAGTTTCTTCACAGCGTAGACTAAAGGAACTTTCTCCTTGTGCCGCACTTGTTCCGCCAATGCCAAGAGCCCAGCAGTTAACCTCAAGTGATACAGCTACACGGCCAGTAATGCTTTGACCATTTGGGATAATTGTGCGGCTCGATAAGTTGCCTAAAGATGTACAACCTCCCGCTATTACACCCGTGCTGTTTGCTTGTATATAGCGATTGTTTATAACTACGCTTCCTCCGCTTGCTACTGCGCAGTTTACAGTTTTGTTTGGAGTAAATGTAAGTTCCTGAATAGATGTAAGCGATGTGATCTCATTAGTGGTTGAATAAGTATCCAAATCAATTTGAGGGCCTCCCGATTTATTAAATGATTGATAAGCCCAATCTTCTTGTTGCGGGTGCTGTTGTAAAAATCCATTACCGATATTTTGATTTTTTGATGATACGGCTATACCAAAATCATTGGCCACAGAAAAATCATAACCAGGAAAACGATTTTTAAGTTTTGCCAATATATCCTGCATGTTAAGACCAGCTTCGTCCATTGTTTTTTTGTAATGCGCTTTATGTGCTTTGCTGAAATTTTCTAATGCTCTTTTACGGCCTTCATTATCCGGTTGCTTTTCGACATCCTGCAGATCAGCTTTCATTTTATTTGCTTTTGCCTGATCTTTCGCCAATGCTGTTTCCATTTTCTTACTATACAAATTTGTTATTTCATTTTGTATGGCTTCAAGGTCAGCAGCAGGAATTTGCTGTGCTCGTGCATTTACACATTGAAATAAGATAAAGAAAAACAATACGATTGATAAACAAGTTTTCTTTGCCATGATTTCTTATTTTAAAGGTTGATTTTTATAATGTGGTTATTTATTTATGACTTACAAAAATTCATTTTGAATCATTTTCTGGTGTTTCATGATAAATAATTTCTTTCGGTTAATGATTTAGTTGAAAAGAAACGTGAAATTAAATTCACGTCAGACCGAATACAATAGCCCAAAGGTTAGTCTATATGTTGCTTGGTGATTTTGCATAGAATAATTATCAATGAATATTTGCTTTGGAGACATCGCATTTCTCCCACATTTGGGCAAAGCGTTCTGCAGATGAAAAGAAAGCATCTTGTTCGCTAGTTGTCATGCCCACTTTGCGGCAGCTTTCAATAAAATCAGGAAACAACCCATAATGCGCCATTCCTTCTGCATTGAAGTCCCAGGCTTTGGCTCCCGTGACACATTTGGTGAGAGAAGGCCCATAGGTGATGGTCTCTAATGGATTGAAAGGCCCGGATGGCATTTGCATCGGTGGAGCAGGCAGAGGGAAAAATCCATTTGCATCTGTACCGATAGCAAAAGCCTGACCACCCGAAAGCGTCAGTCCATAACGATAACAATTCACAAAATTGGTTGAATGTCCGCCATGCCCGATACCCATCATACCTCCGAGGTTATAGATCTTCTGAACTTGTGCATTGGTCCTGCCATTCTCATTAGCGGATCTGTTAACACCTGTAATTCCACGAAAACCATTGTGGCCTGAGTTGACGGGATAGTTATTAGTAATAGCTATATCCAATGTTGCATCTGCTGCAATTTCTGACATGTGATCAATATCTATCAGCATTCCTTTTTGCATCATATAACGGATCGCCATATTACCCCTGTTTGTAAGTCCCAGGCTGTTACGACTTCCTGCGGTCGCGGGCATGATGGGATACATAGGATAATTAGATTGTACATCAGGCATAATATTCTGTGGCAACACAGGACCTGTGATGGCCATGGCAAAACCTGCCAGAATGTTTTGTCGTATCTGTGTGAAAGGAGATTTCACCTGAAACTGAATTCCCGTCGTTACGGAATTTACCCATTCCACTGCAAAGGCAGAACCGGTGTTATATTTATTAGCGATATTGAACTCGTTCACATAAATAGCAGTGCCGCCAAAAATATTATTGGTAAGATGAATGGGAAAAATATATCTCACTCCCATGTTGTATAAGCGGTCTATCTCAGCTTTGATCTGTTGATCGGTCGGATTGGGATTGTAGGAAGCACCTTTGGGATCGGCAGGGGTATAAAAATTGCCGATATTATCCACTTCGATGCCCAGTACTACAGCTAATTTTCCGGCATTGACGATCCTTCGTAGATCCGCTGAAGTATAAGCGATCTCAACAAAATCAGTATGACGGCTGAACAATGCCTTCATTTCATTTATCTGCTTATTCATAGAACCCATGTCATCATTGGCGCCGCCAGTTTCAGCAGCATCCGCCATACAATGACTGTTGACAGCAAGAGCCACCATCACACGCAATCCTCCTTCTTTCGCCCGCTTTATCCAATCGATCCACATTTGCTGGTGAGTAAGCGAATTATATTTTGGCCATTCTGTAAAAGCAGGAAAGCCGTTAGTCTTATTATGTACGGCGTGTATAAATGTATTATCCATCTCATCCACCATTTTATTGCGATACATATTTTGCTGACCGCAACTACCTGAAAAGGGTGGCACAACAAAATTGTGAATGCAATTACAACTGCTCAACGCTACATTGGGGTCGCCATCATTGCCACCATAAACAACCTGCTCGCCAAAGGCCAACTGAACCACCGGATGAGTATGCATATCCACGAAGCCATACAACCTGGGCGGAGGCTGAACAATAACCGCTTTCTTTTGTACAGGCACGGTCGAAATAACAGGTGTGATCAATTTTACTGTGTCAACAGGTTTTATCACGTCTTTTTTGATATCTCTTGGATTTTGCGCATGGAGCGAAAACTGTAGCGTCATCAAAAAAGAAAAAATAACTGTTAGTTTTTTCATGTTGTCGTTTTTATGAACGAGTTAATATGATTATTTTCTGATGGCAGGTTGTTTTTTCATAATAGGTCTTTTTCTAAATAAAAATTTTTCTGTTTATAATTCTGTAAAACCTTCTTGAAATTAGTTTCAGTTTAAAGAGAGGACAATAGCCCAAAGGTTAGTGCTACCGGCGGGGAAAGGCTTTGTTCAAAGCTTCAGTGCGGTTTTGGACATGCAGCTTTTCGTAAATATGATGGATATGCTGCTTGATGGTATTGCGGGTGGAATGCAGTTGATTGGCAATTTCTTTGTATAAAAAACCTTTGGCAAGCAAATCAAGTATTTGCTTTTCCTTATTGGTAAGCGTATTTAATTCTTCCGGCGGTTGATTCTTTTTTTCAAAAGCCTCAATTACTTTACGGGCAATATTTGTACTCATAGGACTGCCGCCATTATATAACTCTTCTAATGCATTCAGTAATTTTTCTTTTGGGGTATTTTTCAGCAGGTAACCATGAGCTCCGGCTTTCAGCGCTTCAAATACTTTTTCATCATCTTCATAAATGGTAAACATCATGAACTGTGTGTCCGGGCATTTTTCTTTTATCCGGCTGATACATTCAATACCACTTATTCCCGGCAGATTGATATCCATTATTACGATATCGGGTTGTTGCTGTGGAATATTCTTTTCGGCCTGTTCTGCGTTATTAAAGCTCTCAACAAAACAAAACATTTCTGACTGATTGATCATTCGCTGTAATGCTTCTCTTACTTCATCGAGGTCTTCCACTATGCTTATTGTAACCTGATTCATTTTGTAAATAAAGATTTTCTTGCTTCTTCAACCAATAGTACTTTGGTTAGGGGTAAAAGGCAAATCAATAATAATAGTAACCCCTTTATTATTTTCAAAGCGGATAGAGCCCTTTAATTCCTGTACTCTTTTTTTCATATTGATAAGTCCATTTCCTTTTGTATCTCCATTATTTGAAAAACCTTTGCCATCATCTTTAATAATCAGTTCAAAATTTTCCGTTATTCCTGCTTTTATTGTTATTGCCTTTGCGCAAGCATGTTTTACAATATTATGGAGGCTTTCTTTCAATAAGAGGAAAATGTTTCTGCGAATATTGCCACTGACAATCCTGTCTTTAAAACTTTCAGGAATTTCAAAATAGCAATCTATATTATTTTCTTCGCAATAGTTAACCGCATATGAACGCAGGTAATACAAGGTATTACTAAGTAAATTATTTTTTTCACTCACTGCCCAAATGATCTCACCCATGCTTTCCACCAGTCCGGATGAAAAGTTTCGTAATTTCTCCAGCTCCGGTTGTACAGTTTCACCTGAATCTGTTTTTTCCAACATATGTTCGGTAATGTATTTGATTTTAGTAAGCCCGGCGCCAAGGTCATCATGCATATCGGCTGCAATACGGCTTCTTTCTTCTTCAATTGCCTGCTGCTTTTCAAGGATCATTTGTTGTCTTTCTAATTTTCTTCGATAATAAAATCGAACAACAATAATTATTAATCCAATAATCAATACCCCTGCCGTGATCCTGAACCACCATGTTTGCCACCATGGAGGAGTAATAAGAAAATGATATTGCAATGACTGTTCAGGATAACGGCCCGCCGGGAATTTTGCTTTTATATGTAAAGTGTAATCGCCCGGACGAAGATCAATGAAAGAAGCAAAAGCATTATTAGAGGGCTCACTCCATTCAGCATGACTGCTGCCTTGCAACATGTAGCTGTAAAGAATTTGTTTTTCGCCGAGAAAAGACGGTGCTGTAAAATAAAAACTTAGATTGTTCTGTTTATAACTTAACGTGGTCCTGTTCTGATCCAATTCGTTTGCACCAACTCTAATTTGAGTTATCATTAATCGGGGTAAATAACCGGTATTTGAATTGCTAACAGGACTGATCCTGATCAGCCCCTCAGAACTCACGGCCCACGTAATATTGTTCTTATCGGTTACAACAGAATACATAAATTGATACATGTTGTTTTGCCGGGTAAGATTTTCAATAATGGGGATATCGTTCTCAATATGGATCTTATCAAGACCCGAAGGTGAAGCTGCCCAAATATTACTTTCATCGTCACAGGAAAGCCACGAAATAAAGTTGTCCGTCAGACCAGATTTAGATGTAAGTCGAAATACCTGGTTCAATTTTTCTTTTTCCAACCGAAAAACATATATCCCTTTATATCTTGTTCCGATCCAAATATTGTCTTTATGATCAATAGCTAATGACCTGGGTTCAAGAGCTTTCAATTCTTTTTCAAACACCAACTCCTTTTTTAAGTAGTTGGTTACATTTTCGGGATGTGTGCTAAATCGGATCAATTGATCGGTCCGGGTGGCGATCCATACGTTATTTTCTTTATCAACGGCAACCTGATCAGATATATCACTAACGGGAACCTGGGATACAGACTTATTGCAGAGCGCCGTTATATATTGTGAGCCTATTATAATGAGATTACCATTTTTGTCCGCAACCGTATTACCAAAAGTGTTTTGAGAACTATCGTTGAAAATAGGTTCGGTATAAATAGAGGATCCTTTTTTGATAAGCCGAAAAATTTTATTGTTGCTAACTCCAAATAAACCACCAGGGGTGGCAGTCACCACAAAAAATTGATCTGTGCTCTTTATTTCATTAATTTCCACATCATTTTTAGTAAGCAGAGCCATTTTTTTATCATTGTGGGAATACAATATCAATTCGCCATTGTTATTGCGGCAGATCATCCCGGTATTTAAAAAACCAAATGGCTTCTCGATCAATGAAAGATTTGAGTGCATAAGCTTTTCTACACCGGCGCCTTTGCTGGCCAGCCATATAATACCTTCTTTATCCTGGAAGACATACTCGATTGACGAATTGCCCAGGCCTGAGGATTTTGTATAAACAGTAATGTTACCTTGATGATCGCATTTTTTTAACGAGTGTACGCCATCAGAGATCCAGCAGTTGTTGCTGTTATCAAAAAAAATAAAACCTGTATTTGTTGAGAAATCTCTGAATATACTGGGGAGTTCTTTTTGAACGATCAAGCCTCTTTTTAGTGCATTCGTATCCAGTTGTTGTATGTTTTTGCTGGTACTTAACCAGACATTGCCTTCTTTTGACGCAGCAACAGCAAAGACGGGAGCACCTGAGGTCTGGGAAACTATCTTTTTTTGACTGCAATCGTACAGGTAAAGTAATTTAGGAACAGTAGAAACCAAACTATAATCCCGCATTATTATTAAATAGTTGCCATAAGGGACCAGTTGCGAAATATAAGAGTTTACATCCTGACCCTGTAAATTCTGAAGAGGAAGTTTGACAAAACTGTTTTGATAAAAAAGAAACAAGCCATCGTCGGCAGCAGCATACAGATCTCCTGCATCATTGCGGCAAAGAAAATTAATAACAGGTGTTATGGAATCTTTGAGGGCAACTGTTTTAATCTTTGATCTTACCAGGCAATTCAGACGATTCGTATTTGGGGCTATCCATATTGAATCATTACCCATTTCCATCACGCAGTTTATGATATCGCTTGATAGACCCTCTTCCGTAGTATAGTTGGTGAACCGGGCACCATCATACATACTTAAACCATTCAAGGTGCTGAAAAAAATTCTTCCTTTGCTATCCTGGTAAATATTCCGGACGCGGTTGCTTGCAAGACCATCTTTGGGAGTATAATGAACAAAAGGATATTGTTGCGCAAAACAGTTGACACAAATAAAAAAGTATGCAAGAATGATGGTAACTCGTTGCATACTTAAATTTAAACAGATTAGTTGAGACTCAACTGGAGGATTCAGTCTTTATCACCTGCCATCTTCGGTATGTGAATGATCGCAAGAGCCATTCAAATGGCCCAAAGTTGTAATATTTCAGCCACCATGTACTAAAGATCGCTTGTGCAATCCAGATGCCTGCCGACCATGCTATGACTGTAACGGGTGTAAATTTTCCAAACAGACCAAAGATGAAACACGCCGGGATCATAATAAGCGATTGCAAAAGGTAATTACTCAATGCCATACGACCCATATTGACAAATGCTGTCATTTTGAAACTGCGCAGGTACAAAAAATATAATCCCGCAAAATATCCGACAGCTAAGAAGCTCCTGTGCAAAAGATAGAACAGCGAACCTGCATACCCCGAGATCATTTTCTCTCCAAAGCTCATTTTCTCGTAAGTCCCAAACCATTTCGTGAACCATTTATCTCCGGTTTCCATCGCATAATACATTCCTATCCCGAGTGCCACACCTGCAATAAACAGCAGGAGCAACTGATTTGGATGCCGTGATAATTTTTGCAACCAGTTATTCTTTGCAGCATAAAAACCCAGGAGGAATAAAAGGAAATAATCAAATACCTGTACAAAAAAATAGACAGGTTTATGAAAATTTCTAAATGCAACCCACATATAATGTAAGTAAGAACCCGAATCGGCTTCCCATGGCCGATTTTTGTATCCTATCCAGTGGATGAATTGATAATAAAGCAGCGGAAACAAAAAACAAAACAGCATCAATGCAATTAAAGTTTTGTTTCCTGCATTACGTGCAAAAAATAAATACAAGCTGCAGATCGCATACGGCATAAGTATATCGCCGCGACGCAGCAACACAGCATGGATTGTACCGATCAGCAACAACAAAAAGGTCCTTCTTAATGCGAAAGGAACTACCGATTGGTGATTGAGCCGGCTTTTTTCGACCTGCAGGTAAAAGCCATATCCAAAAAGGATGGAAAGCGTTGTATAAAATTTACCATCAATAAATATCCTGGTGAACTCAGCGATGATCTTATCAACTGAACTCCAGTCTTTCTCAGGCAAATTGCCGAGATTCCACATAATATAAGCGATCAGTACTCCGGTTATGGCGAAACCCCGCCAGAGATCCAGGAAATAATTTCGGGTGCTTTGTAAAGTGGGTTGAAGCGTTGTAGACATGGTAAAACTATTTTCAAATAAAAATAGCTTTGAAAGGAGGCGCATTCAATAGGGCTTTTGTGGTATAGCTGGGTAATTTGGGGGAGGTGACCGGTCCAATTCAATAATTTAATTAAGACCAGGCTCTTTTACTAAGGTACCCCCAAGTAAAAATTAGAAGGATTCGCATTTATTGAAGTAAGGAAGTGCTTATCGATATTTTCCCTCTCATCATTTCCAATACTGTTTCTTTAATAGCCTGTGCATCATATCCGCATTCTTTGTGCAATTCTTTGGGTGTGCCATGTTCAACCAACTTGTCAGGAATACCAAGAATTTTTATTTCAGCCTTGTAATTGTGCTCATTCATAAATTCCAAAACAGCAGAACCAAAACCACCCTTCACAGTTCCATCTTCCACAGTTATTATTTTATCAAATTTGTTGAACACCTCGTGAAGTAATTCATTATCGAGTGGTTTTGCAAAACGCATATCATAATGCGCTGAATTTAATCCATCATTTCTTAAATCACGAATAGCCGATGCCGCAAAATTCCCGGGATGACCGAATGAAAGAATTGCAATATCATTGCCATCTTTTAGCTTTCTTCCGGTTCCGATTTTTATTTCTTTCATTTCTGTTTTCCAATCAGGCATTACACCTTCACCCCGCGGATAACGAATTACAAATGGATGAGTTGTTGAATCCAGTTGAGCTGTGTACATTAAGTTGCGTAGTTCACTTTCATTCATTGGCGCACTTACGATCATATTGGGTACGCAGCGCATATAAGCAATATCATAACAGCCATGATGAGTAGGTCCATCATCACCTACTAAACCGGCGCGGTCCAAACAAAATATCACTGGTAAATTTTGTATTGCCACGTCATGCACAACCTGGTCATAAGCTCTTTGCATAAATGAAGAGTAGATATTGCAAAAAACTTTCATCCCTTGTGTGGCCATGCCGGCACTGAGTGTTACAGCATGTTGTTCCGCAATGCCGACATCAAATGCACGGGTTGGCATTTTTTCCATCATATACTTTAATGAAGAACCCGAGGGCATAGCAGGAGTGATACCAAATATCTTCTCATTCTTTTCTGCCAGTTCAATTATTGTATGACCAAACACATCCTGGTATTTTGGCGGCTGTGGCAGATCAAATTTCTTTTTCTGTATTTCACCAGTTACCTTATCAAACAAACCGGGCGCATGCCATTTGGTTTGATCTTTTTCAGCTAATGAATAGCCCTTGCCTTTAACGGTAACGATATGTAACAATTTCGGCCCGGGTATTTCACGCAAATCTTTTAATGTATCGACAAGCTTAGTGATATTATGTCCATCTATCGGACCGAAATAGCGTAGATTCAATGCTTCAAATAAATTACTGCTTTTACTTACCATGCCTTTTAATCCTGCTTCCATTTTGCTGGCCATATCACGGGTAAATTTTTTACCAACCGGGAGCTTGCCCATCAGCTTCCATAGCTCGTCACGGAATTTATTATAAGTTGGTGAAGTTGTAATATCAGTCAAATATTCTTTTAATGCTCCAACATTCGGATCAATGCTCATGCAATTATCATTTAAAATAATAAGCAGATCAGCGTCTGCTACGCCTGCATGATTCATTGCCTCAAATGCAAGACCGGCTGTCATAGCGCCATCACCGATCACAGCAACTGATTTTCTATCCTTTTCCCCTTTATATTTTGTAGCCATCGCCATACCTAGTGCGGCAGAAATAGATGTAGAAGAATGACCGACCCCGAAAGTATCATATTCACTTTCACTTCTTTTAGGGAAACCACTGAGCCCTTTATATTTTCTATTGGTAGGGAAAGTATCGCGGCGACCGGTTAAAATTTTATGGCCATATGCCTGGTGACCAACATCCCACACCAATTGATCGTAGGGAGTATTGTATATATAATGGAGTGCAACAGTCAGTTCAACCACACCCAAACTGGCACCAAAATGACCGCCATGGACACTCACCACATCAATGATATACTGGCGTAACTCATCACAAAGCTGGTGTAAATTTTCTCTTGATAGTTTCTTGAGATCGGCAGGAGAATTAATCGTATTTAAGAGCGGTCCCGGTGTGATTTGCATATTCATCTTTTGCGGTGTAAAATTAAGCTTTTTATAACCTGTTGTTGCTAAAGATTCCATAACAAATAGTCGGGCTAAAAGCTCTCTCCGGCAAAGCTTACTTACATCTGGCAAATATCCCATTTGTAAAACCAATCTGCCACTGGTATATTTACGGAAAATAACTAGTCAGGGGATTGGTTAGATTAGCGGCGTATGAATCCAAACTATACCAAATATTGGTTGTACCAGGCAGGCGGATGGGGAGCTTTTGCGCTGATCAATATATTTTTCGCGGTCACATTTGACAGGCTTAATATGGAATATGTGACCCGCATGTTTATTTTCATTGTATTGGGAATAGCAATTACGCATGGCGTACGCTGGCTGGTTCATAGAATCGACCTGTTATTAAAACCCCTCAATCAACAAGTAGTCGGATTTATCTTTCTTACTTTATTGGCAGGAATTCTACTGGCCACCATAGAAATAGGTGTTTTTCATATGGTGAATCTTGAAACCAAGGAAATGACTGATCTGAGTTTTTTCGGTCAATTAGTTGCCTTCGGTTTTAATTCCTTTGTATATCTTTTTATCTGGAATTGTATTTATTTCATCCATCACTATGTAGATAAGACCCGCAAACAACAACTGGATACGTTAAAACTGGAGTCACTCGTGAAAGAATTGGAATTAAAAACGATCAAGGCACATATTAACCCTCATTTTATTTTTAATTCATTGAATGGGATACGGGCATTAGTAGTAGAAAACCCTGAGCGGGCCAGGAAAGCGATCACAGAGTTAAGTAATATTTTACGCAGCAGCATGCAGACAGAAAAATCAGAATCGGTTACTTTGGAAAGAGAGCTGAATATTGTAAAAGATTACCTGGCATTGGAGAATATGCGGTTTGAGGACCGGTTGAAAATTGTTTACACTGTGGATGAAGATACCTTAGATCTGCCTGTTCCACCGATGATGTTACAGACATTGGTTGAAAATGCGATCAAACATGGGATCAGCAAACAGGTTTCTGGCGGTGTTGTGAAGATCATTTCTGATTTTAAAAATGGCTATCATGAACTGGCTGTGCAGAACACAGGCAGGTTGAATGGAAAAGCCAACAAGGAGGGATTTGGATTGTCCAGCACATTGAATCGCTTAAATATATTATTTGGAGATAAGGCAAAATTCGAATTAAAGCAAGTAGATACTCAACTGGTAGAAGCAAAGGTCCAGTTCCCTTTACAATAAAATGAAAGCAAATATGAAAGCAGTAATTATAGATGATGAAAGATTGGCAAGAGCAGAGCTTAAAAAACTGTTGCAGGATTTTCCCGAGATAGAAGTAGTGGATGAGGCTGCTAATGCAGAAGAAGGCATCGCAAAGATCGATTCATTGCAACCCGATCTGATTTTCCTGGATATTCAAATGCCGGGCAAGACCGGGTTTG
>Ga0207676_10001820_pt1 | contig 15614 bp, 12 predicted proteins | sample KBSSwiS72_FD_184307 | JGI IMG/M metagenome (GOLD analysis project Ga0207676, IMG submission 184307) | Switchgrass rhizosphere microbial communities from Kellogg Biological Station, Michigan, USA - KBS Switchgrass S7-2 (SPAdes) (version 2) | ecosystem: Host-associated > Plants > Roots >... | reverse complement strand
CACCGCCGCCTTCTGGCTAATGTGGCGCATCCAGCAGACCATCCCGAAGTCCACCGCGCTGGCCGCCGCCGAACTTGCAACGCTGCGCCTGCGGCTCCTCAAGGTCGCTGCCCGCGTCATCGAAACTGCCACCCGCATCCGCGTCGCCTTCGCTTCCGCCTGTCCGGATGCCGCCGTCTCCCGGACCATTGCCAACGCGTTCAAGCCTGCCCCGACATAGCCGGCGCGGCCGTTCCGCAGAACACCCGAACCCGCTTCAGAAACCCCGCAAACCTCCCGAACATCCGCGGTGAAAAAGACGCAGCGCATACGCTCGGCCTGATTGCCCGGCCATGGCTCGCCAAGCCCCGCTGCGCTCGGAAACGACGCTGTGCTGAATACGACGGGTTAGAGTGCCTCCATGGTAGATCCCGGATCTATTGGCTGATCAGCCGTTGCACCATCGCGTGAACCGCCGAGAGCTGAGAGCCGCCCTTGGTCTGGAAATTGAGCCCGCTATAACCCCACCAATCCCAGCAGCCCTTGGGATTATAAGGGAATATGCTCTTGTTGACCTGTGGATACAGGATGATGATCCCGTTCGTGTCGGCCCACTCATTGTAGCCGAGCTTGCCATAGACAGCGTCCCCTACCGCGTCGGCGCTCTGGACACAGCCATGAAAGACCACGTGCACGGCGCATTTGGCGGCGCTAAGCTGGCAGCTGGCGGGGATATAGACATAGCCCGACGGTGCCATACCGCTCAGAGCGCCGGCGAATCGCGTCTGATCGAAAGCGATCGGCTGCGCCGACAAGGTTGTGGCCTTCGGTTTCAACGGCCCATAGATCTGCGTGAGTATGGCCGCCGGCTGATCGTAGAGCCTACCGCCGACTGTACATTCATTGACGAATGGAGCCTGCGTCATGTCACAGCCACTTCCGAAGTCGTCCGAAATGAACGCGTGCCCTGCCGTGGTCCCGTTGACATACTGGATGTTGGTCGCGGGCACCTGCGCCGCGCGATAAAAGTCCCGCACGGCGTCCATCACGGATTGTCGGACGACGGGATCCTTGGTGCCGCTGAACAGATAGATTTTCTGCCCGACAATATTGCTGACCGGGTCGACCTGATCGAGCGCGGCAAATCCGACAGCCGCCTCATAGGATGCCTGTCCGCTGGGCAAGCCTTGCATGCAGGTGTAAATTCCACCCAAATTCACATAGACGCAGTTGTAGGGCCCACCCGCCACCACGCCGACGCCGATGGTGCTGGCGGAAAAGGCCACGTCATATTGAACCGCCATGAACGCGCCGGATGATAGCCCTGAGATGGAGACTCTGGCTGGATCAGCCCCGGCCGCCGGAAGTTTTTTGCTCGCGGCTGATGCGGCGAGAGGAGACAAGAAGAGAAAGGCCAGGAACAGCGATCTGAGTAGTTGGCGAATGCGCATGATTGCCTCCTAAAGCGGGTCAAAGCCGCGCTGACACGCGAATCGCCTTTCAAGCCCTCTCACATATTTATATGTGCAGAGTATCATCTTGCCCCATTTCTTCAAAATCTGCTGATTATAAGTATAGAACCCAAAACGGACATGGTTAATATTGACTAAAATGAACTGAGGTGCCGCCGATTGAATCAGCATTAATTGTTTCTCACCAGGCGGATCGCACTTCCCCGGCGTCGATCATGTGTTCGATGCATGGCTGCGAGCGCCGAAGGCAAGCGATCGGCGCAGCATCTGGCAAACCTTTAATCCCTTCGAAGGTGAAACCGAAAAGGTATATGGGACACGTAGGCTCACACCGATCGCCTTCCAAGCTTTCCACTTCAGCTCGACCAGATTGAACTGACTCCCCGGATATGAGTGTCCGACCGGTTTCGGACCGTAGTCGAAAACGCCTGAACGTCTGAGACGGGTCGGACGTTCACTCTTGAAGACTAGCATCCACGAGCACACAGTCCACCTACGGCCAGATTGGCATATTCCGATTTCCGCCCACCTCAGCCGTTCCGGCGCGCCTCGCCGTCGATCAGAAGGGGATAATGACGGTTGGCATATATTCAATAGTTTATTGCAGAGATTCTGGTGGAAACTCTTCATTTCCTTGTCCGCTCTCCTCGTTCCTCAGGATAACGGCAAGGTTTCTTGAAATTCCTCGTGGACGCGGCAATCAATCATGGCGCGGAATTTGGTTTGACGATTCCGAAGCCTCGCTAGCGCGCGCGTCGTATTCTTCAAACACACCGAGTATACCCGAAACACGAAACATGATGAATGCCAGAACAAGCATAATGAATGACAGCACAGACAACTTGAGGCCAAACACCTGTAAATGAAGCAACTGCACGTTTATAATGTTGCTGGGGTCAACGCCGGCACCTAGCGCTGTCGGTGCCGGCGCAGAAACGACCGTTACATACGCTTTGTAGCCTGCGAGACCACTTATGGCCAAGCATATTAATCCAATAGCTGTGAACCAACGGGCTCGCCTCGTCATAGTCACCGCTCCCCGGCTTCAAAGGCAAGCTATTCCCAGTCCTAGGGAGAGTCGAGACAAGAGTTCAGTATCCCAAGGGCGGAGCGTGTCACGTTGAAACACCGCCGCAGGAATGAACAGGCCCCATCTCAGATCGGAAACTGTATTTTGCCTGCGCGATTGGGGATTCAGCCTTCCGCCCAGGTTGCGGTCAAGGCAGTGTCTTGCGCTCATTTCATCGGGATGCGCATTCGATGGCATCTGCCAGTGCTTCGGCAACAGGCATGTCTGATCCGGTGCCCTCGCACCCCTAACGGCAGCGCGCTCCACCCTGATCAATTGATTTGGCGAGCAATGCGCCACCCGCTGCACTTAAACGGAGCTCAATGTAAGCTCCCTTCGCTGGCGGAGCCGAACACTTCGTCATCAGGCCACGCGAAGACACGTTGCAGATCGTCACGGCGCGCCATCGGGTGTCGTCGCGCATTTGCGCCTTCAACATGATTGTCCTTCGCTGCTCGCGCCAAGCAATATATCCAAAATGGATAAATTCTTGCGGCGCATCGCGTTGGTTGTGCCCAACCCTCCTGTCGCCATGGCTGCGGAGCCAATCCTGGCCACCACATAATGGACCCTTCCGTCGTTGGCTTTGCCGGCAGTCTGCGGTTGCTCCGCCCGGCCGTCGACCTCGCTGCCCGACGGCGTTGAGATCACAATCTTCGATCTCACCGAAATCCCGCTCTACAATGGTGACGTCGAGGCGCTATTCTTGGGCTATGACAGGTGGATGGCATTTCTCGATTGATCGTGGCGGGACGTTCACCGACATCGTCGCGCGATCACCCGATGGGGCCATCATCGTCCGCAAACTACTTTCCGACAATCCCGAACATTATGCAGATGCGGCGGTGGCGGGCATTCGCGCCATACTGAAGGAGCATGGAGGCGGCCCGATAGAAGTCGTGAAGATGGGCACGACCGTCGCCACCAATGCCCTGCTTGAAAGACGGGGCGAGCGGGTGGTGCTCGCCATTACGCGCGGCTTTGGCGACGCGCTCCGGATCGGTTACCAGTCACGGCCGGACATTTTTGCGCGCAACATCGTCCTGCCCGAACCGCTCTACAGCCGTGTTGTCGAGATCGACGAACGCATGACCGCCGAAGGGGCGGTGCTTCGGCCGCTCGACGAGGATAGGGCGCGGTCCGAGTTGCAGTCCGCCTATGGCGAGGGGTACCGGGCGCTCGCCATCATACTGATGCACGGCTGGCGCTGGACGGATCATGAATGCAGGCTGGCGGCGATCGGCAAGGCCATCGGATTCAGCCAGATTTCGGTCGGCCACAAGGTGGCGCCCCTTATCAAGCTGGTCAGCCGCGGCGACACGTGCGTGGTTGATGCCTATCTCTCGCCAGTGCTGCGAGGCTATGTCGACCAATTAACAGACGCGCTCGGCGGAGAGGCCCGGCTCCTCTTCATGCAATCGAACGGCGGCCTCACCGATGCCCAGTCCTTTCACGGAAAGGACGCCATACTCTCGGGCCCGGCCGGCGGCATCATCGGCATGGCGCGTACGGCGCGGCAAGCAGGCTTCGATCGCGTCATCGGCTTCGACATGGGCGGCACGTCGACCGATGTGTCCCATTTCGCGGGCAGCTATGAGCGAAGCAGCGAGAAGATGGTCGCGGGCGTGCGGGTGCGCGCACCGATGCTGGAAATCCACACCGTCGCAGCCGGAGGGGGATCGATCTGCCGGTTCGATGGTGCCCGTCTTCGCGTCGGCCCTCAGTCCGCCGGCGCCGTGCCCGGCCCTGCCTGCTACCGCCGGGGCGGTCCGCTCACCATCACCGACTGCAACGTCATGCTGGGCAAGATCCGCGCCGAATATTTCCCCGCCCTGTTCGGCCCTGATGGGGATCTGCCGATCGACGCGGCGCTGGTCGCGCGGCGGTTCAGAGCGCTGGCGGGGGAGATAGGACAGGCCATGGGGCTCCAGCCGACGCCGCGCGAGGTAGCCGAGGGCTTTGTGCGGATCGCGGTCGACAACATGGCGAACGCGATCAAGCAGATTTCCGTCGCCCGCGGTCATGACGTCACCCGCTACACGCTTGCCTGCTTCGGCGGTGCGGGAGGGCAGCATGCCTGCCTGGTCGCCGACGTGTTGGGCATTGACCGCATCATGATCCATCCGCTGGCCGGTGTTCTGTCCGCTTATGGCATGGGACTTGCCGACATGATCGAGCTGCGCCAGCAGAGCCTGAGACAACCCCTGGATAGGCTAGTTGCACTGGAAACGTTGCTTGCGGACCTGGGCAGGGAAGCGCGCGCGGCGCTGACGGCGCGCGGTGTTGTCGCCGACACCATCGTAATCCACCACCGCGCCGCCCTGCGCTACGAGGGCAGCGATAGCAGCATCGAGATCGCGGTCACCGACCCCGCGACCATGCGCGCGACCTTCGAAGACCTTCATCGGCAGCGCTTCGGCTTTGCGGCCGAAGAGATAGGGATCGTGACCGAAACCGCGATCGCGGAGGCAGTGGCGGCCGCACCGACGGAGCAAATGATGGCCAGCGCCATGGCCGGGTGCGAGGCGGCCGATCCGCCACAGCCAGAGGGCGATGCCGAGCGCCCGATCTGGCAGCGGGACGGGCTTAGGCCCGGCACCGTCATCGCCGGTCCGGCGCTCATCATCGATCCGTCCGCCACGACCGTGGTCGAGCCCGGCTGGTCGGCGGCGATCGATGCCCTGGACAATCTGATCCTCGCGCGGGTCGAACCCCGCCTATCCGCGCCTGCTAGGGGCACCAGCGTCGACCCGATCATGCTCGAGATCTTCAACAATCTGTTCGTGGCGATCGCCGAGGAAATGGGGGTTGCCCTCCAGAACAGCGCTGCGTCGGTTAACATCAAGGAACGGCTGGATTTCTCCTGCGCGCTGTTCAACCACCAGGGCGACCTGATCGCCAATGCGCCGCATATCCCTGTTCACCTCGGCTCGATGGGCGACAGCATCCGCACCATCATCGAGGCGCGGGGACAGCGCCGCGATGGACGCGGCATGAAGCCGGGCGATGCCTATGTGCTCAATGCGCCTTATCGCGGGGGAACGCATCTTCCCGATATCACGGTTGTCATGCCTGTCTTCGTGGCGGGCGACGCGGAACCCGCTTGGTTTGTCGCAACGCGCGGGCATCATGCGGATATCGGCGGAATCACGCCGGGGTCGATGCCGCCCGAGAGCCGCAGCGTGCATGAGGAAGGCGTCCTCATTGACAATGCGCTGCTGGTCGACGCCGGCCGTTTTTGCGAAGCCGACTTCCGCGCGCTGCTCGCCTCGGGCAAGTGGCCGGCACGCGATCCCGACCGCAACGTCGCCGACATCAAGGCGCAGATCGCCGCCTGCGCACGGGGAGCACAGGAGCTTCACCGCGTGGCTGCCGACTATGGCCGCGATGTTGTCGACGCCTATATGTCCCATGTCATGGCCAATGCCGAGGAGTCGGTTCGTCGCCTGATCTCAGGCCTCAAGGATGGCAAATTTACCTATCGCATGGACAATGGCGCACAGGTGTCGGTCACGGTGAAGGTGGATCCCGTCGCACGCTCCGCCGTTATCGATTTTGCCGGCACCAGCCCTCAACAGCCGAACAATTTCAACGCCCCGCACAGCATCTGCCGTGCCGCGACCCTCTATGTTTTCCGCACGATGATAGACGACGCCATACCCATGAATGACGGCTGCCTGCGCCCAATCACCTTGCAGGTGCCGGAGGGTTCAATGCTCAACCCGCTTCATCCCGCAGCCGTCGTCGCCGGCAATGTCGAGACCAGCCAGGTGATAACTGACGCGCTCTTCGCCGCTTGCGGTGCGCTGGCGCCGAGCCAGGGAACCATGAACAATTTCACCTTCGGCGACGAGCGCATCCAATATTATGAGACGATTGCTGGCGGTGCCGGTGCGGGGCCGGATTTTGACGGCGCGAGCGCGGTGCAGACCCACATGACCAACAGTCGCCTTACTGATCCGGAGATACTCGAGACGCGCTATCCGGTCTTGCTGGAACGTTTTGCCATCCGCCATGGGTCGGGCGGCGGTGGAAGGCACAAAGGCGGCGACGGGGTGGAGCGACACATGCGGTTTCGCGCGGCCATGAACGCTAGCATATTATCGAACCGGCGCTTGGTACCTCCGGCCGGCCTCGCAGGCGGTGAGGATGCACTGCCTGGCGTCAATAGAATCGTCCGCGCAAACGGCACCGTCGAAGAGCTTGCACCGACGGTGTCGGCACAGATGGAACCAGGCGACCTGTTCATCATCAAGACGCCGGGCGGCGGAGGGTTCGGAAGCGCTCTTCCAGCGCGCGGAACCGATCGGGGGGTATTCGCCGAAGCGTAGTTGCGTGTGCGGTTCAGCCCTGCCATAGGCGCCGGCCGCTTTCCCTCGCCACGAGGATCCAGCATGACCCGTGATACGCTCGCCATGCGCTCCATCGGCATTGACTTCGGCACGACCAATTCGGTCGTGGCGATGGGTGGGAGCGATGGGCAAGCCTCGCTTGTCGATTTCGACGCGCGCGACGGCACCGGCCCGGTGTTTCGATCGGCCCTATGTTTCTGGCAGGAGGAAGGCGCACGCGGCCGCCTCGCCCATGAGGCGGGGCCCTGGGCGATCGCCGAATTTCTGGAGTTTCCGCAGGGGAGCCGTTTCCTGCAATCCTTTAAGTCGGTCGCCGCCAATCCCGGCTTCGAGCATGCCACGATCTTCGAAAAGCGCCCGCGCTTCGAGGAACTGGGCGGCATCTTCCTCGATCATCTGCGCCGGCACGGCGGCGCGCCCCTGCGGGATCTGCCCGATCGCATCGTGGTCGGACGGCCCGTGCGCTATGTCGGCGCGCGGCCTGACGCGGCGCTGGCCCGAGCGCGATATGATGCGATGTTCGAGCCGCTGGGGCAGGAGATCCATTATATCTATGAGCCGCTGGGCGCGGCCTTCAGCTTCGCGTCGCGCCTGACCGATCCTGCGACGTTGCTGGTGGCGGACTTTGGTGGTGGCACCAGCGACTTCTCGATCGTGCGGATCGAGGCGCCTGGCGCGGCGCGGCGCTGCATCCCACTGGGTTCGGCCGGCATCGGCATAGCGGGGGACCGCTTCGATTATCGGATAATGGATCACCTGGTGTTGCCGATGCTAGGGAAGGGCGGCACGTATCGCTCGTTCGACAAGGTGCTGGAGATCCCCGCCGGGCATTTTGCCGACTTTGGCGACTGGTCCCGGCTCGCGCTGATGCGTAACCGCAGGACATTGGAAGAACTCGCCCGCTTGCAGCGGAGCGCCACCAATCCGACCGCGATCGGCCGCATGATCGCTGTGGTCGAGCATGAGTTGGGATACCTGCTCTACGAGGCCGTCGGCCGGCTCAAGCGCGCGCTTTCGCGTGACGATCGCGCCTGTTTCCGCTTTGAGAGCAATGGCCTGACGGTCGACGCTGAGGTTGAGCGCAATGAATTCGAACGCTGGATAGCGCCAGATCTCGCGCGCATTGCGGAGACGGTCGACACGGCGCTGACCAAGGCCGGACTGGACGCGGACCGGATCGACCATGTCTTCCTGACGGGCGGATCGTCGTTGATCCCGGCCGTGCGCCGGTTGTTCGAAGCGCGCTTCGGCGCGCACAAGATCGTCAGCGGCCAGGAACTGACCTCCATCGCCCATGGTCTTGCCCTGATCGGGCAGGAGCCCAATCTCGCCGAATGGACTGCGCAGGACGACGACGCATGAGTGTGGATTGTCACAGTTGACCGTGGTGGGCCGTTGCTAGAACAGAACTAGCGGCAGCGGCATCAAATTTTATCGGGTTTCCGGCTGCCGAAGGATCTACCGCAGCCAAGCTGGCAAGCTGGGCAAAGAGATCAGGCGCCACGCCGATTTCCGTCAGAGTGTGCGGAATCCCTAGCTCGCATCGAAGATCGAGCACCCAAGCCAGAAAGGTGCTGAATGACGCGCCGAGACCGAGATAGGCCGCAGCCCGGCCCAGCCGATCTTCGATCGCAGGCCGGTTGAACTGCAGGACATAAGGCATGAGTACGGCGTTGGTCAGGCCATGGTGGGTGCCGCAAAGCGCGCCGATCGGATGCGAGAGTGCATGCATTCCGCCGAGGCCTTTCTGGAAGGCGGTTGCACCCATCGACGCCGCGACCAGCATCCGACCGCGCGCTTCAAGGTCGTCGCCATGGTGAAAGGCCCGTGGCAGCCAGTCGTGGATCAGCCGCATGCCTTCGAGTGCGATGCCGTCCGCCATCGGATGGAAGCCGGGCGCGCAATAGGCTTCGAGACAGTGCGACAGCGCATCCATGCCGGTCGCCGCCGTAACCGCCGCGGGAAGGCCGACGGTAAGCTCCGGATCGGCAATGACGGCGGCGGGCATCATCTTCGGGTGAAAGATAATCCGTTTGATATGCGCGGCCTCGTCCAGGATCACGCCGGCGCGGCCCACTTCCGAGCCGGTTCCGGCGGTCGTGGGCACGGCGATGACGGGGGCGATGCCCTGCGGGTCGGCGCGGGTCCACCAATCGTCGATATCCTCGAAATCCCATAATGGCCGCGTCTGGCCGGACATGAAGGCGATGACCTTGCCGCAATCGAGCGCGCTGCCGCCGCCGAAGGCGATCACGCCGTCATGGTTCCCGCTGTGATAGGCTGTAACGCCTGCCGCTATATCAGACCCGACAGGATTGGCGTGCAGGTCGCAAAAGACGGCGGTCGCTATGCCGGCCGCCTCCAGATGAGCGATGGCTCCGTGGACGATCGGCAGCGCCGCAAGTGTGGGATCGGTAACGACAAGGGGGCGGCACAAGCCGAGCTGGCGGCAAAGTTCAGGCAGTTCCCGAATGCGGCCCGCACCAAAGCGGATCGCCGTGGGATAATTCCAGTTGGCATGGGGCAGGGGCGTCATTCAGAATTCCCGGAAATAATAGGAATGCGGGCGCGTGACCGCGTCGAAGCCATATCGTCCCAGCGACGCGCCGAGACCGCTGTCCTTGACTCCGGTCCACGCGAGCGCGGGGTCGATATAGTCGCAGCGGTTCAAGAAGACGGTGCCGGCCTCGATGCGGGATGCCAGCTGCCCGGCGGCGGCGGTGTCGCGCGTCCAGATCGAGCCCGTGAGGCCATAGCGGGAGTCGTTCATCAGTGTCACCGCCTGCTCGTCGGAGCCGACCGGCATGATCCCGACAACGGGGCCGAAGCTCTCCTCGCGCATCACCTGCATCCCATGATCGACGTCGATCAGGACCTGCGGCATGAGATAGGCCGTTCCCGGGCGGCTTTCCGGATATTCGTGCTCTGCGATGCAGGCGCGGGCGCCTTTCGCCTGCGCTTCGGCGACCTGCTCGCGGACAAGATCGGCGAAGCGGACGCCCACCATTGGTCCAAGCGTCGTCGATGGGTCCAGAGGATTACCGAGCCGGTAACGGCGCGTGGTTTCGACGAAGCCATCGATGAAGGGCCCCCAGATCGCCTGATCGACATAGATGCGCTCGATGCCGCAGCAGGATTGGCCCGCATTGTAAAAAGCCCCGTCGACGAGGTCTGCTACCGCCTGGTCAAGGTCCGCATCGGCGCGGACATAGGCAGCGTCCTTGCCGCCAAGCTCGAGGGTGAGGGAGGTGAAGCTTTCCGCCGCCGCGCGCTGGATCGCCCGGCCCCCGGGGACAGAGCCGGTGAAGGTCGCATGGTTGATCTTCCCGGAACCCAGCAGGCGCGCGACATCGTCATGGGATATGGCGACATTGGCGAAGAGTCCGTCGGGCAAACCGGCCTGTGCGAATGCCTGGGCGAAGCGTTCGCCCGCGAGCAGGGTCTGCGCCGAATGCTTCAGGATCACGGCGTTGCCGGCGAGTAGGGCGGGCACGATCGTGTTGGCGGCCGTGAGATAAGGGTAGTTCCAGGGCGCAATCACGAGGACTAGTCCCACAGGAGCGCGCTGGACCACGCGGGTGAAGCCCTTGCGGGCGGGTGGGCTCTCCGGCGCCAGCGACGCTTCGGCCAGGTCGACCATCGCCTCGATCCGTTCGCGCAAGGAGCGGATTTCGCCGCCGTCGCGGACCGGGCGGCCCATTTGCCAGGCGAGTTCGGGCACGATCTCGTCATTGCTGGCCGACAGGGCTTCGAGGAAAGCGAGGATCAACCGGGCGCGATCCGCCAGCTTCGTTTCGGCCCATAGCCGCTGGGCGGCGCGGGCGTGGTCTAGAATGGCGTCAATCTCTGTGTCGCTCGCAAGCGGCCGCCGGCAATATTCGCGGCCGTCGATCGGCGAGATGCAGATGAGATCCGTGGTCATATTTCAGATCGCCTCGAAATAGCGGGCGAGCTGCCAGTCGGTGACGGCCTTGCGCGCCTCGCGCTCTTCCCATTCGCGTGTCGCCGCATAGTGATCGACGAATGCGTCGCCGAACAGCGCACGCGCCGGACCGGATGCCTTGAGGCGTTGGGCGGCATCCCACAGCGTCTGCGGGAGAGCACGCGCGGCGGCGGGCTCGGCTTCATAGGCGTTGCCTTGGACCGGCGCATCGGGCTCGATCCTGTGCTCGATACCCCACAGGCCCGAACCTATGGCGGCCGCGAGCGCGATATAGGGGTTTATGTCCGCTGCTGCGATCCGATATTCGACGCGCTGCGCTGCTGCAGAACCGCCGATTATACGCAGCGCGCAGGTGCGGTTTTCATAGCCCCAGTTCGCCTGGGTCGGCGCCCAGAAGTCCGGCACCAGCCGCGTGTAGCTGTTGACAGTACACGCCACCATGGCGAGCAGCTCGGGCATGAGCTGCTGCTGGCCGCCGACGAACCAGCGCATCGTCTGCGACAGGCCGTTCTCTCCCTCCTCGCTGAAGAAGGCGGGGGCGCCGGAGGTGCTGTCGAGCAGTGACATATGGAGATGGCCGGACTGGCCGGGCCAATCGGGGGACCATTTGGCCATGAAGGTCGCCATCCAGCCCCGGCGTTGGCAGAGGATCTTGGCGAAGGTCTTGAACAGCGCGGCCTTGTCGGCTGCCGCCAGCGCGTCGTCGACCCCGATTGCGGCCTCGATCACGCCGGGTCCGGTTTCGGTGTGGAGGCTCTCGATCTCGATCTGCATGTCGGCGCAGAGGGTCAGAAGGTCCTGGTAAAAATCCGCATGCACGCCCGAGCGCAGCAGCGAATAGCCGAAGTTTCCGGGCGTGATCGGCTGGAGGTTCTGATAGTTTTTCTGGCGGATGGATCGCGGCGTCTCTTCGAACACGAAGAACTCGAATTCGGCGGCGGCCTTGACCGCGAACCCCATATCGGAAGCTCGCGAGAGCACGCGCCGCAGCAAGCCGCGCGGACAGATGCTCTCGGCCGCCCCTGTGAATTCGCCGAGGATGAGGGGCAGCCCGTCCTCGAAGGGGATCTTCCGCATCGTCTCGGGCAGCAGCCGAACCTGCGCATCCGGGTAGGCGGTATGCCAGCCTGTATAGTCGACGTTGTCGTAGAGCCGGTCGTGCAAATCCCAGCCGAGGACGACGTCGCAGAAGCCGAAGCCCTTGTCGAGCGCTGAGCGCAGCTTGTCGGCAGCCATGAACTTGCCGCGAAGAACACCGTCCATATCGAACAGGCCGACCTTCGCGACCGCCGGCGATCGGCCCGCCACAAGAGCCATGATGCTGTCGGCGGTTGCCGTCATCGGGCCGTCTCGCGAGACCGGGGTGGGGACATGCTGTCGATGGCTCCTTCGGCGGAGGCAAGGGCGCTGGCAAGATTGAGCGCCACCCTCTCCTGGCTGGCGGACGTGCGGATCAGATCGTCGCGGATCTCTATCATCACGCAAGGAAGGCCGTTCGCCTCGCCGTGGCGCGTCAGGCCGTAATAGACTCCGTCCGGCGGGGAGTAGGGCTGGTTCAGCCCGACCTCGATCTCATCTGCGGCAATCAGGGCGGAGTGCAGTTGCAGCGCCAATCGGGAATCGCGGTCGTAAATCAGGCCGAAATGCGAGGGTCGCGCGCAGCCACGGAAAATAGGCGTGAAACTGTGAATCGAGATGAGCGCGGTGGGAATATCGCGTGCCCTCCGTCGCGCCAGAATATCATCGACGGCCTGATGGAAAGGGCGGTGTATTTCGGCGATCCGCCGCTCCCGTTCGTCGGGAGGCAGATCGAGATTTCCGGGCACTGGGCCAAATTCGGTTTCGGTGACAATGAGGCCCGGGTGATCCAGCGGCCGATTGCAATCGATGACCAGTCGTGACGTGGTGGGGTAGATTAGCGGACATTCGAGTATCGCCGCCAGTCGCTGCGCTACGGCCAGAGCTCCGATATCCCAGGCGACATGCGCACTCCCGATGTGCGGTTCCAGACCAAGGGCACACAGGCGCTCCGGAATGTGACGGGAGGCGTGCTCACAAAGCAATACGAAGCGAGCGTTAGACTGCGGCCCTTCGATACAAACTCTGTCGCCCACTGCCTGGACCTCTTCCTGAGACGGAGAACCAATGATCTACTCTCTAGGTAACGCAGGACAGGTGCCAGCGCTACGGCCAGTGATCAGGCCGTGGACGGATCGGCTGTCTGGCTGCAGAAATCACTCAGTTCATCCGCAGGCCAGAGAGAAATATCTTGGCCGGGCACGGGCAATGGCGACCCCGGAGCTGCGATTGGGAGTACCGCTCCAACGCAGCGGCAGGCTTGCATCCGCTTTCCGCTTGCGGGGTGCGATGGCGAGCGACCGCTCTCGACCAGACACGGCGGCTCACACCACGCGCTCGCCGCCGAGGCCTCAGCGAATGGGCGTCCTAAGCCCAAAAGAGGTTCGAGGCCGGCCTGACCGGGGCGCGGTGCTGCTGGGCGAGCGCGTGCGGTTGCTGGGCCTGTCGCGACAGGGCCGGGTCTCGGCAAACGGCGCGTGCCGGCTGTACGAGGCGCGCGGCGGATGGCTGGCGCTGAACCTGCCGCGGGAGGCCGACCACGAAATGCTGCCCGCGCTGCTGGGCGAGGCAGGGGTGACCATCGCCGGGCTTGCGGCCCGGCTGGCGCGGCTCGATCGCGACAGCGTGGTGGCGCGGGGCCGCGAACTGGGGCTGGCGATCGCCGCCGATGCCTGCGCTGCCGCCGGCCCGCCGCTGGTGATCGACCTGTCGGGGCTGTGGGCCGGGCCGCTGGCCGGTTCGCTGCTGGCGATGGCGGGGGCGCGGGTGATCAAGGTCGAGGGACGTGGCCGGCCCGCCGGCGCGCGCGGCGGCAACGCGCGGTTCTTCGACCTGCTGAACGCGGGCAAGCGCAGCGTCGTGCTCGACTTCGCCGATCGCGCCGACGTGGCGATGCTCCATGCGCTGGTGGCGGCCGCCGACAACGTGATCGAGGGCAGCCGCCCGCGCGCGCTGCGGCCGCTCGGCCTCGATGCCGGGGCATTGGCCGCTGGGGGCAAGGCCTGGCTGTCGGTCACGGCATATGGCCGCACCGGCGCACAGGGCGAGTGGGTCGGGTTCGGCGACGATGTCGGCATCGCGGCGGGGCTGGGCCGGGCGATGGCGGTGGCCTGGGGGTCGCCCGGCTTCGCCGGCGACGCGATCGCCGATCTGTTTGCGGAGCTGGCCGGCGCGCTGGCGGTGCTGGCCGTGTGGCAGGATGGCGGCGGACCGGTCGATCTGGCGATGCACGACGTCGTCCGCTGGGCAATGGCCGGCGCGCGTGCCGAAGGCGCCGAGCTGGCCCGCTGGCAGGCGCTGGCCGAGGCCGACCGCGCACCGCTGCTGCCGCTGCGTGCGCCGCCGGGGCGCGCCGAAGCAGCCGGGGCGGGGAACCGCGCTCTTGCCGATTGGCTGGCGGCGTGGCGTGCGGAGGGGATCAGCCGGCCAGCGCCGCCCTGATCTCGCGCCGGAGCAGCTTGCCCATCTCGTTGTAGGGCAGCGCGGGAACGAAGCGGATCAGTTCGGGAACGCGGCTCGAGCGCAGCCGGTCGCGGACCAGCGCCCTGATCTCGGCTTCGGGTGGGGCGGCGCAGCCGGCGCGCGCCACCAGCGCCAGGCCGACCGCCTCGCCCCACTCGCGATGCGGCACCGCGAAGGCGGCGGCGTCGACGATCGCCGGGTGCGTGCGCACGACGTCCTCGATCTCCATCGGCGAAATGTTCTCGCCGCCGCGCGCGATCACGTCGTCGGCGCGCCCGGAGAGAAACAGGAATCCGTCCTCATCGAGCCAGCCGGCATCGCGGGTGGCGAACCAGCCATCCGCGTCGAGCGCCGAACGTTCGCGGTAGCGGCCCGAGACCTGATCGCCCCGCACGTGAATCTCGCCCGGCTGGCCGGGTCCGAGCGTGCGCCCGTGCTCGTCGCGGATCGCGAGTTCGACGGTCGGCAGCGGACGGCCCACCGAGGCGAGGCGCGCCCGCACGCGGGGATCATCCGAACGGTGAGCCGCCCGGTGCTCCTCGGGGGCCGAGCAGCGCGATCGTCGAGCTGGTCTCGGTCAGCCCGTAGGCATTGGTGAAAGCGGTATCGGGGAAACGGTCGAGCGCCTCGGCGATCAGGTCGGGGGGCATCCGGCCGCCGCCGTAGCTGATCGCGCGGAGCGAGGCGAGGCTTGCGGGATGCCCCCGGTCGAGCGCTTCGACGATGCGGCCGAGCATTGTCGGCACCACGAACGCGTAAGTGATCCGCTCGGTGTCCACGGCGTCCAGCCAGGCCTCCGGCGTGAGCGCCGGCAGCATGACCATCCGCCGCCCGGCGTAGAGCGATAAGAACACCGAGGAGATTCCGGCTATGTGGTATGGCGGCACCGAGATGAGCACCGCCTCGTCCGCTCCGGCGCTCGCGAATTCCACGGTGCCGAGCACATAGGCGACGAGGTTGGCGTGATCGAGCACCGCCGCCTTGGGTGCGGCGACGGTGCCGCTGGTGAACAGCTGGACCGCGATGCCGCTGACGTCGTGGTAGGGCTGGCCTGCGGGAACCGCGGCTGCGAGCGCCGCCGATCACCATGGCCGGGGCGATCCGGCCGAGCAGGGCGGCGAGATCGGCGTCGGCGAGGCGATAGTTGAGCGGGCACCAGGGCACCCCGGCCAGCGCCGCGCCGAACATCCCGATCACCCCGGCCGCGCTCGCTTCGTCGAGCAGCGCGACGTAGTGCTCTAAGGTTCGGGCGATCACCG
>Ga0207676_10001816_pt1 | contig 15643 bp, 2 predicted proteins | sample KBSSwiS72_FD_184307 | JGI IMG/M metagenome (GOLD analysis project Ga0207676, IMG submission 184307) | Switchgrass rhizosphere microbial communities from Kellogg Biological Station, Michigan, USA - KBS Switchgrass S7-2 (SPAdes) (version 2) | ecosystem: Host-associated > Plants > Roots >... | reverse complement strand
GCCGCCGTTTGCCGCGGCCATCGTGCGAGAGACGCATGTGAGCGACCTCGACTCGGGCGCACAATCCAACGTTCAAATTAGTTTCAGCTACTCCGACGGCTTCGGGCGAGAGATCCAAAAGAAGATGCAGTCCGAGCCGGGACCCCTGTTCGAAGGCGGGCCGGCGGTCCACCCGCGTTGGGTTGGCAGCGGCTGGACCATCTTCAATAACAAGGGAAAACCGGTCAGACAATACGAGCCATTCTTTACCAACACACACCGGTTCGAGTTGGCAGTGATCGTGGGTGTCAGTCCGGTTCTGTTTTACGATCCGGTGGGGCGTGTCGTCGGCACGCTACACCCGAACCATACCTACGACAAGGTCGTGTTCGATTCCTGGCGGCAGGAAACCTGGGATGTGAACGACACGGTGCTGGAGCTCGATCCGAAACGCGATCGGGACTTGGGCTCGTTCTTCGAGCGGTTGCGAGATACGGACTACCTGCCGGCCTGGTACACGCAACGACAGGGTGGCGCGCTTGGACGACACGAACAGGACGCGGCACGCGCTACGGCTAATCACTCTGGCACTCCGACAGTCGCTCACCTCGATACACTCGGACGCACCTTTCTTACGATCGCCGACAACGGGACGGCCGCAGATGGCACGCGCCGTTTGTATCCCACACGTGTTGAACTGGACATCGAAGGCAACCAGCGCTCGATCACTGACGCGCGCGGCAACCGGGTGATGGAATACGCCTATGACATGCTGGGCACGAAGATTCACGAACGCAGCATGGATGCCGGCGATCACTGGATGCTGAGCAACGTCGCCGGCCATCAGACTCGTGCGTGGGACAGCCGTGGCCACACGATCACGACTATTCACGATCAACTTCAGCGCCCCAGGGAGGTCTTCGTAAGCACTAGCGCCGGCGACGACAAACTGGCGGAGCGCACCGTTTATGGAGAGCCGCGACCTGGAGATCCGGCCGCCGATGCCGAGGCAAAGAGGCTCAACCTCCGGGGCAGAGTCCGCCAGCATTACGATGGCGCCGGCGCTGTCACTAACGAGGCATTTGATTTCAAAGGCAATCTACTAAGCAGTACGCGACAGTTCGCCGGAGAGTACCGTCAGCAACTGGACTGGTCAGTGTTACCGTCACCAGTCGAAGCTCCGTTCACAAGTAGCACGTCTTACGATGCGCTCAATCGTCCCATCACGTTGACGATGCCTGATCTCAGCGTCATCCGTCCCGCCTACAACGAAGCGAATTTACTTGAAAGCGTCAGGGTCAATCTGCGCGGCGCGGCCGGCAGGACAGTCTTCGTGAGTAATATTGACTATGACGCGAAGGGACAACGCAAGTCGATCGAATATGCAGACAACGAACGCTCGGGTACGTCCACAGTGCGGACGGAATATCGATACGATCCACTTACGTTTCGCATGATCGGTCTCACGACCCGGCGAACGAGTGATGCCGCGGTGCTTCAGGACTTGAGCTACACCTATGATCCAGTTGGCAACATCACCGCCATCCGCGACGACGCCCGGCAGACGATCTACTTCCGCAACAGGAGAGTTGAACCGAGCGCCGAGTATGCGTATGACGCGCTTTATCGCCTGACCTCCGCATCCGGGCGCGAACACCTCGGACAGAATGCGAGCGGACGGCTTAACCCGCCGCAACAGATCAATCACGACGATTCCTTCCGCGCGAACCTGCTGCATTCCGGCGACGGGAACGCGATGGGCACCTACACCGAACGTTACGAATACGATGCGGTCGGAAATATTCTGCGGATGATCCACGAAGCGGAGGCCGCAGGTAGTTGGACGCGCCGTTACTCTTACGCCGCAGACAGTAATCGATTGCTGCGCACAAGCATGCCCGGAGACCCCGTAGATCGATACTCAGCCCGTTACGAGTACAACGAGCACGGCAGCATGACCTCGATGCCGCATCTGCCGGCAATGGAGTGGGACTTCAAAGAGCAACTGCACAAGGTGCGAACGCAAAGAGTCGTTAATGGTGAGAATGGCGAAACGGTTTATTACGTCTATGATGCCGCCGGTCAAAGAGCACGCAAGGTGATCGAACGTCCCGGCGGCTCGATTAAAGAAGAGCGTTTCTACGTCGGCGGATTTGAAGTTTACCGCGAACACAATAGTGGTCGGGTGACACTGGAACGCGAAACGCTGCACATCATGGACGACCAGCGGCGCATCGCGATGGTCGAAACCAAGACCGTTGATGCCACGGCGCCACCTTTCACACCAACGCCCGTAATTCGCTATCAACTCAGTAATCATCTCGGTTCGTCTTCGCTTGAGCTGGACGAGGCAGGCGAGATCATTTCTTACGAAGAATATTTTCCTTACGGCAGCACTTCGTATCGCGCGGTGCGCGCCGGCGTTGAGGTCAGTTCAAAACGCTATCGCTACACGGGCAAGGAGCGGGACGAGGAAACGGGCTTCTATTACCACGGCGCGCGTTACTACGCACCGTGGTTGGGGAGGTGGACGAGTTGTGATCCTGCGGGGCTAGCGGATGGAGTCACTCTTTATCAATTCGTGCGTAGTAATCCGATCAGATTAATTGATCGGACAGGTGGGAACTCTTCAAATCATGACGTGTTGGAAACTGTTATCGGAATGGGAGAAGGGTTGTTGGATATGGCGCGCGGGTTTCACCACATGCTGGCAGATCCGGGTGATACCATCTTGACGATAGCAGACTCCATGGTGCAGAGCTACAATCAGTACGGTGGCGGTTTGGGCGGCGCGTTAGTAGCTGTCAACCAGATTAATCCTGCCTTCCACATGATAGTAGCAGGAGAGCGGATGGTTCAGGCCATCGAGCGCGGGGACCCCCGTGCTGCTGGAAGGGCCTACGTAGGAATGGTAGGAGCCGCCGGCGCCACTCTTGGATTTGCTAATGCCGCAGCTTCCCGTTTCTCAGGAGCACGACCACCGACTCCGCCAAGCCGTATAGCCGCCGCGGGGATTGAAGAAGCAGAATTAGCAGAAGTTCCTACCAATCGACCTGCAGCTACTCTAAACCCTCCTCGGCCAGCCGTGTCGCCGCCTACTGCTCCCAGACCGGCGTCAAGGCCGCCAAGTCCACTAGCGTCTCCTCAGGCAGTTAGACCGCCGCACGGAGAGGTTCCACCCGATCCAGCGGTTAGAAGGCCGCTCGGCATTAGGAACAGGACTATGCGTGGTACGGGCTCGGATGGAAACCCGAACCCCTGTTTTCCACAGGGTCTCTGCTTTAACAATGCATTAGCTATGGCGGCAAGAGGGATGGGTTATGCCGGAGCTTTGGTTGGAGATAATGCCCAAAACGTGGCGCTTCTCTTCAGAAGGCTGCTCAGCCGCGGGGGCGGCTTGTATCGAGGGACATTAGCTCAAGCAAGAGAGTTTGCTCAGAGATTAGGACCCGGAACACAAATCATAGTTAATGCCACGAGGGTAGGCGGTGGAGAGCATGCCCTTCTCGGCCGAGTTACTGCGAGCGGCGAGTTTCAGCTCTGGGATGCCAGTTTTAGAACCCGTACGGGCCCGCGAGGACAGTACAGGGATATCACCCAGCACCCAGCTAATCCAGCGGATTACACAAATTTTCGATGGATGGTTGTTCCTCGACTTTAGCCACTCATACGAGTTTTTGACGAGTCATCTTTCAAATAACTGCTTCTGGTCTAACGTGCACCAATGGTTGTTCACCCGAAAGGACAAACCTCATGGCAGGCAATCAAGACATCACTCTCAAGATCCTCGTGTTTGATGAGAAGGGAAACTTTCGTGGCGGCACGGTTGACGTTGAATTCAAGCACCGCACGCTGAGCGAGCACCGTACGCAGCGAGGGCTGGATGCTTCGCGCGAGATCAACATCGCCGGTTTGCGGCGCGCGCCTACTGGGGATTATCAGATAACCGTAACACCAACTGATGTCTTCGAGCCGAAGTCGCAATTCGTCAATATCCCGGCGAGCGGTTTCGCCACGATGAAAGTCACCATCGATCGCGAACGTATTCCCGATCCGCAGCCTGATCCTAACTTCGTAGTAAAAGGAACTGTGCGCACGGCCGCGGGCGTGCCGTTCACGAACGGCGTGGTGCGGGCCGTTCACCAGGCTGCATCGGGTGAGGTATCTCTGAGTGAGACCAGGACGGACGACCAGGGAAGCTACGTTATCAAGTATTCATCGGCGCCAGTCACAGGCGCAATCAATCTGCACGTGCAAGTGTTTGACGAAAACGCGAAGCTGCTTGCCCAATCAGACCCGATTACTCCGGCAAAAAAAGAGGAAGTCGTCAACGTAACTCTGCCTCCTCCCGAACCAGCCACTCTGAATCGCATCGAAGGAAAAGTTAGCCGGCCGGACGAGACGATTGTGATCGGTGTCGTGGTTCAGGCGTTCGATGTCTCAATGAATAGCGAGCAGTTCCTCGGCAAGGCAATCACGGACGCCCTTGGCAACTTCAAGATCAGATACCTCGGCAAGCCATTCGAAGCGCGCGGCGGAGCAGATCTGATCGTGCGCGTCTTCGATGCGCAAGGCCGGATACTGGCGACGTCTGCCGTTATCCGCAAAGCCAGGCCGTTGGAACAGGTGAACCTGATCATAGATGATAAGCCGCCGGTAGAGAAGAAATCGTTTGTCGTTCGCGGAACCGTTCGCGAGGTGAACGGGAACCTGGCCCCCGGCGTTACGGTGCGCGCGTTCGATCGTGATCTGCGAAGCGAAGAACTGCTCGGTGAAACCAGAGCGGACGCCAAAGGAAACTACGAAATCCGCTACAGCCCCGAGCAGTTTCGCCGGGCAGAGAAAGAAACTGCGGATCTGCGTGTAGCTGCATTCGATGATAAGAACCAGCAGTTGGTCTCGTCAGCAATCATCTTCAATGCCCAGCCCGAGGAGATCGTCGACCTCTCGATCGGCGGAGAGTATCGTGGGCCATCCGAATACGAAAACCTCGTGGACGAGCTCGGGCCTCTGATTCAAGACGTGCCTTTGGACAAGCTCACTGAGGACGACCGGCATCAGGACATCACGTTCCTGGCGAACGAGACCGGGCAGGATTCGCAGCGCATCACATTCCTGGTAATGGCCCATCGACTCTCACGCAAGACAGGCCTGGCCGCCGAAGCATTCTATGGGTTCTTTCGCGAAGGTTTGCCCACAGCGTTGCCGGCTCTGTTGGCCCAAAGCCCGGAGCTTCTACGCCGAGCGCTCGTCGTCGCAGCCGGCAAGAACATCATTCCTGTCCGCTTTGCTGCGAAGATCGACGAGATCCTCGAAGGACTAAAGCGATCGATCGTCAAGCAGGCTCTTGAACAACCCACCGATGGAGACAGGTCGTCGCTCGGCGCACTGCTGGCCACCACGCTCGACGATGTCGAACAACGAGAGGCGTTCCTCAACGCGTACGTCAATCACAAGGGTCCGATCGAAGAATTCTGGCATGGCCTGCAAGCCTCGCCGGAGCTGAAAGATCACATCGAAGACATTCAGCTCACTCTCCAATTAGGAGCGCTCACGAGCAATCACTTGCCGCTAGTGCATGAACTGAAGCGCCGTCAGAAGGCTGGAGAGATCGCTGAACTGTCCGACCTGACACGCTTCGACGAGAACGATTGGCGTGCAATCATCGCCGGCCAAAGGGGTGAGAAGCCCATTGGCGTTCCGCCCGATGTGCCGGGAAACGATGAGCAGGAAAAAGTTTTCAACTACGCGCGAGCGATGAGCAACATAATTGAGGACGCTTTCCCCACCGCGTTCGTTACGCGACGTCTTGAAAAGGACGATCTGGTGGGCCGGGATGATCTGGTTTCCTTCCTGCGCGCCAACCCCGGCTTCAATCTCAAGACTGCGCACGTCGACAGCTATCTAAAGGACAACCCCGATGCATTCGGGACCCTCACCGATATCGACGGCACTAAAAGCCGGATCAAGGCTATGCAGCGCGTGTATAAGCTGGCGCCGCGCTATGCGCAGACGAGCGTGCTGATGAAGGACGGGCACGACTCGGCGCACACAATCGCCCGCGTCGGCCTGAACGCTTTCATGGCCAGGTATGGCGACGCCCTGGGCGCTGCGCCGGCCCGGGAAATTTATGAAAGGGCGCAGCAGACACAGGCGGTCGCCTTGAACCTGCTTGTCGGTCCGATGATCGGTCGCGTCGGGACACGGGTTGTGCCGGAGCAGCAGATCATTTCCCAGGCAGTCACGGACGGGCAGGACGCGCCCTCCGGCGGCGCGGTCGCGTCCACCGTGTCCACTGCGGACGATGGCACACCGGATTGGGTCACGCTCTTCGGTTCCCTCGACTTGTGTGATTGCTGCGAATGCCAATCGGTCCATAGTCCGGCGGCTTACTTAGTTGACGCTCTGCATTTCCTCAAGTACCGCTCATCGAGGACTCCAGGCGCATCGGCGAGGGACATACTTCTCAGGCGCAGGCCCGATCTGGGCGAGATTGAGCTGACCTGCGAGAACACCAACACGCCATTGCCCTATGTGGATCTGGTAAACGAAGTGCTCGAGGATGCCGTAGCGCCGCCGCATCAGTTCGAATCATTCGCTTTACCATCCGGTACAAGAGCCGAGTTGGACCGCAGCGCCATCTCAGACAATCTGACGCGGGAGTTTAGTAATCACCACGTCTCCCTCTCGGAGTCCGCGACTATCAACGTCAAGCGAAAAGGCGAGTGGTGGACCATCGATGATCTTGCGTTCACTTACACCGTTCACGCAGAGGCAGGCGGCGCGCTTCAGGTGACAACGCGCAGCCGCCAGACCAGCGGCGCCGCCCGCGAGCGCGCTGCCAATCCGCAGTACGTAAACAAGGATGCTTATTACAAGCTGCGCGATCACGCTGTGTTCCCGTGGACGCTGCCGCTCGATCTCTGGAGCGAAGAGACGCGAGCATACCTTGCTCACCTGGGCGTGCAACGCGAACAGATCATGGAAGCCTTCCTGCCCTTAGAGCGGCGTGCGATTCTGACCAACTTCGCCCTGGCATGCGAGTACCTTGGGTTGACCACTCAAGAGGCTGCGATCATCACCGGCGCAACGGTTGGTCAACGCGACGCTGCCTCTCCGGGATTGTGGAACCTCTGGGGATTCGACGACGCTAATGCCTCGATCCCTGATCCTGCCAATAGCAGCGGGCGTATCGGCGGCCGCAGTTGGCTGACGCTGCTCGGCGATCGCGTGGATGTCTTCCTGCAACAATCCGGACTTACTTATCGGGAGATGCTCGATCTCCTGGATACTTATTACATCAATCCCACCAGCCCGCGCGGACGGACCATTCAGATCGTTTCGACCGACTCAAGAAACCCGGATACTTGCGGGACAAATAAGCTCAAACTCGAAGGCTTCGACCTGCTGGCCGCAGGCAAAATCGTGCGCTTCGTGCGACTGTGGCGAAAGCTCGGGTGGACCATGCACGACCTGGATCGCGCCGTTACCGCATTCAGTCCGGCACAGCTAGATGACCGATTCATCATCGAGCTCTCGCATGTGGAGCGCCTGCACCGCGGATTTGGGCTCCCTGTAATCGTTCTGTTGAGTTGGTGGGGGCCAATCGACACAGCTCTCTATACTGACCACAGCACCTCCGCACCGCAGCGAGTTCCCTCGCTCTATGCCCAACTCTTCCGCAACCGTGCGGTTACCAACCCATTGGATCCGGATTTTCCCGAGGACGCGACGAGTCTGGATTCAGCAGAGAAGCTCTCGGATCACGTCGCCTCAATCACCGCCGCGTTGGGCATCAGCGCGGCTGATTTTGCGTTGCTCTTAAACGATGAAAACATTATTCCAGCGGTACCCGATCGTGATTCACTGAAGCTTGAATACCTTTCAAAGCTGCTGCGTCATACCACTCTGGCAAAAAGCCTTAAGCTCTCCGCACAGGATTATGTCACTGCGCTCAAGCTGATCGGCACGGATCCTTTTCCCGTCGCGGATCCTCTTGCAGTTACTACCAGTGCAGTGATGTTTGTGGAGAAGGTCGGCAAAGCGCGAGACTCAGGATTCAGCCTGGCGGAACTCAACTATCTGCTGCGCCATGAAGTCACGCGTTCATCCGGAATAGCGCCTGACGACAACGCAATCGCGGCAACCCTGGACGAGATCAGAACCGGCCTGCAAAAGATTGCCGCTGAAAATACCTTCAGCGCAGACACCAGTGTGCCGGGCGGAGCGACAACCGATCCCACCGGCGAACTGGCCCGCCAGAAGTTGGGCCTGCTCAACTGGAGCAGCCCATTGATCGAGATGGTGTTGGCCACCCTGAATGATGGCGTCACGTACGAGACCGAGTTGGCTTCACTGCCCACTACCTACGAAGTAGATCTAATAACTTCAACGACACCACCTTCCGTACCCGTCGAGTTGCGCGCCGTTGTCACATACCACGCACCCAGTCACAAGTTCAGCGTCAACCGATTGCTCACCCAGGCGGAGTACGCTCTGTTGCGTGCGGCCAACTCGTCAGATCCAAATTTCGTTATCGCGATTGATACTCTCGAACGAGATCAGCGCGAACGACAATCGACGATCAGGCACGACGCAGACGCAAGCAAGCTTCGTTTCGCCGGCGTAATGTCGAGAGACCTGCGTGATCGTCTTCAGAGTTCATCGCCGGACCTTCTCTACCGGGCAGCTATCGAAGCCCTCTTCGATGCTCCGAGACAATTCATTGAGCGCGCCATGCGCACGTTCTCAGTTCACAACTTTGCCGCAGACTTGTCAGAACTGCCGCCCGACGCCAAGCCTTTCCCCAAGGCTCTAGCCGGCAGGATCTACTTCGATGCTACGACACACAAACTGCATTTTCTCGGTCCGATGCTGGAGGCTGAGCGCGAGGCGCTATCAAAACTCTCCGCCCACACTTCTTTCCAGAATGCGGTCAACACACTATCTACGGCGCCGAATCACCTGACGCCTGATTTCATCACCGCCTCCGATATACCTGTGTTCGATGACACAACCACGCCCGAGGCCCGCTTCGAGATGGTGCTGAAGAAGCTGCTCCCATACTTGCGACACAAGTTGAGCGAACAGTTAGTCGTGCAGACGATCGCCGGCGCTCTCGGGTTGGAATCCCGGGCTGCCGAGTTGTTGCTTACACGCTGGGTGACGTCGCCTTCCGATCAACGAGTCGTCGCGGACTTTCTCGATTCGACCTTCGCCGAGAGCAGCCAGAACGTGAAGCTCGACCCGCGATCATTCCCGTCGCAGTTCAAGGCTTACACGCTGCTACACAAAATCGCTCTCATTGCCGCCAGGTTCAAAGTCAACGCTCGGCAACTCGCATGGCTGTTCGAATCCACACCTGCGCCAGGGTGGCTGGATCTCAGAACGCTTCCCACCGCTCCGCTGGATTCCAATCCCCTGCCGCCGGAACTTCGTGATCGCGCGGCTTACTTTGATCGATGGCTGAGATTGGTCGATCTAATCCAGCTACGTGACTCGATGCCAGCGGGCGAAATCACACTCGACGAGCTTTTTGATAAGGCGCAAGTTAGCGGCGTCTCTCAATCTGATCTCCTGACGCTGCTATGTGACCACACGCACTGGAATCGCATCGACTTGGATCATCTGGCGGGCGCCAGCGGTTTCAATTTCACTCCCGAAGACTTCCGCAACGAACGCGCCGTGGTGCGTCTGCGCGACTGCTTCAATCTGCTCAAACGGTTGGGCATGTCGGCCAGGCAGTGTCGCGACCTGGCCGCAGGAGACGTGACCGCGGAAGCGGCTCGCGGAGTGGTGCAGGCGGTCAGAGCGAAGTACGACGAAGCGGAGTGGCTGCAGGTCGTCAAGCCTTTGCGCGACGTGCTACGTGAGAAACAGCGCGCTGCTTTGGTCGCCTACCTCGTGACGCATCCTGATCCAGCCAATGATCAGCACTGGAAGAACGCCAACGATCTCTACGCCCACTTTCTGATCGACGTGGAGATGAGCCCGTGCATGATGACCTCGCGCATCAAGCAGGCTATCGGTTCGACACAGCTCTTCGTGCAGCGCTGCCTGATTAACCTGGAACCCGAGGTGTTTGCCAATGCCACGGACGACCCGAAGTGGCTCGAGTGGAAGTGGATGAAGAACTATCGGGTCTGGGAAGCCAACAGAAAAGTCTTCCTGTATCCGGAGAATTGGATCGAGCCGGAACTACGCGATGACAAGTCACCGTTCTTCAAAGAACTGGAAGGCGAGCTGCTGCAAAGCGACCTGACCATCGAAACAGCTGAGACTGCCTTTCGCAGCTATCTGGAGAAGTTGGACCGCGTGGCGCGCCTGGAAATTATTGGCATGTACCACCAGGTCGAAGCAGTGCAGGAAGGCCAGGTTGCCGTGGACATCCTGCACGTTTTCGGCCGCACTGTCGCCGAGCCACACGTTTATTACTACCGCCGGCGCGTGGACTCAGCATACTGGACAGCATGGGAGCGTGTGGATCTCGACATCCAGGGAGACCACCTGATCCCGGTCGTATGGAATCGGCGGCTCTATCTTTTCTGGGCGACGTTTACCGAGAAGGCAAGAGACTACCAACTTCACGTGCCTCCTATGGCCCCCGGCACACTTGTGCCGGCGCCGGAGATCGACTGGGAGATAAAGCTGGCCTGGAGCGAGCGCAAGCTAGGAAAGTGGACGAGCAAGAAAGTTTCAAACGAATCATTTCTGCCGATTCCCAAGGTCGCACCGCTGGCAAGCGAAACGTCACTGTTCTCCTTCAGATCGGTTATCGACACCAAAAACAAACTGACATTCGTAATACTGTCGAGTGATCTCATCCATAATTCCGTTGGGCCAGTTGGTATTCTCGGCTTGCGATTCGATGATTGTTACAGCGATCCCCGACTCGGGGATGTAACGCTCAACCTGAGCGCGCTTCCTACTGGAACGGACGTTGACCGAATGTTTCTAAAGGAAGTTATTGAGCCCGACGATGGCGGCACGGCATTATTCCTACCGGCTCCGGCCGACGCCATAGCGCTTAACAGGACGCCGGGCATTTTCCGTTTGCTGCCCCACCATGATGGCGCCAGCATCACCCGGCATCCCTTTTTCTATTGGGATGACACCCGAACGTTTTGTGTCGTTCCGGCAGCGGCGCCAAGTCCCTTGCTATCGCAGAAGGCCCAGCTCGATCTAACAACTCTCTCCAACGTTGTCATGACTTATTACGGCGCTAAGAATTTCTTCGGCAAGGATGCAACAGGGTCGAGTCTCCCGTCTGCCGATCTGTTGTTCCAGAGCACGTTCCCGATCAAACGAGATCCTGCCGGTGCGACTTCGATCAACTTGCCGGCGCACACCGTGAACACGCATTACCGTTTTGAGATCTTTTACCACCCTTACGTCAGCACCTTTGTGCATGAGCTCAATCGCAATGGTCTGGACGGGATGTTACACCGCCTGGTCCAGATCGCTCCGGCCCGCTTTCTGCCTCACGCGCCCTCGGGTCCGGCGCCGCAGCCGTTGAATTTTCTGACGGATTATCAACCACAAAGACCTATCGTAGACATGCTCTATCCGAAAGAGGATGTGGACTTCGAATACAACGGCGCATACTCCATCTACAATTGGGAGCTCTTCTTTCACGCGCCTGTGATGATCGCTGATCGGCTCAGTAAGAACCAGCGCTTCGAGGAGGCGCAGAAATGGTTCCACTACATCTTCGATCCTACCGACACGTCTGATGGCCTGCCGCCGCAACGCTACTGGCACACGAAGAAGTTCTTCGAAACCACTCGGGAAGATTATGACGCGCAGCGCATCCAGGAAATTCTGAGATTGATGGCGGCCGCGATGGATCCGGTCCAGCTTGCCGGATTGACGCCTGAACAGCGCATTGACCTGGCCAATCATCAGAATGCCGTCAAGGAGTGGCGCGCGCATCCCTTCAAGCCCCACGTGGTCGCGCGGCTACGCACCACTGCTTATCAGAAGACGGTGGTGATGAAGTATCTCGACAACTTAATCGCCTGGGGCGACCAGTTGTTTCGTCGCGACACGATCGAATCCATCAATGAGGCTACGCAGCTTTACATCCTGGCCGCGGAGATTCTGGGGCGGCGCCCGGAGAGCATTCCGGCGCGGGCCATCCCTCGGGTGCAGACCTACAATTCACTCGAGTCGAAACTTGATGCCTTCTCTGACGCGCTGGTCCAGATCGAGGAATTCGTCTCGCCGTCAGGAGGAAGCGGCCTTGTCGATCCGGGGGCGCACACGCCGGTGACCCTGCCGGCAATGATGTATTTCTGTGTGCCGAAGAACGACAAGCTGCTCGGCTATTGGGACACGGTCGGCGACCGGCTTTTCAAGATTCGGCACTGTCGGAACATCGAAGGCGTGGAGCGCCAGTTACCGCTCTTCGAGCCGCCAATCGATCCCGGTCTGCTCGTGAGAGCAGCGGCCGCTGGCGTCGATCTCAGCAGCGCTTTGAACGACACCAACGTGGCCCTGCCGTATTACCGTTTCAACGTGCTGGCCCAGAAGGCCGGCGAGTTGTGTGCTGATCTGAAGTCATTGGGCGCGGCCCTGCTTTCGGCGCTGGAAAAGCGGGACGCCGAGGAGTTGACACTTATTCGCGCCGGACACGAGACATCCCTGTTGGAGCTGGTTGGACAGGTGAAGGAGAAGCAGCTTGCCGAGGCCGAGCAGAATCTGGTGGCCCTGCGGAAGTCACGCGCGCTGGCTGAAGCTCGCTATTCTCATTATCAGAAGTTGCTTGGCGTAATAAGCTCGAGCGTTCCCGCTGATGGACAAACCATTGCCGATCAAACTGACTCTCCGCTGGCAGCAACACTGGAGACAGAGGGAGTCAAGATGATCGGTCATGAGCAGGCCGAAATAGATGCGCTGACTACCGCCCACGCTTTCCAAGTGCTATCTGAATTATGCGACATACATGCAAGCATTGCTCACGGCTTTCCAAATTTTCACATACAACCGTGGGGCTTGGGAGCAACCTTCGGCGGCGCAAACGTTGGAAGTGCGCTGACGGCTTTCGCCAATCAGTTCCGTGCTTTCGCGGGTGAATTTACGTATCAAGCGAACCGTTCAGCGAAGTTAGGCCAGTTCGTTCTTCGTCAGCATGACTGGACACTTCAAAACAATCTCGCCGCGCGAGAGATCATGCAGATCGATCAGCAAATTCTGGCAGCAAACATCCGCATAGAGATCGCCAGGAAAGAACTGGCGAACCACAAACAACAACTCGACAATGCTCGCGAAGTCGAGACGTACATGCGCGGCAAGTACACAAATCAGGAGCTGTACTCCTGGATGGCCGGACAAGTCGCCGGGGTGTACTTCCAGGCCTATCAGTTGGCGTTCGACGTGGCCAAACGCGCCGAGCGGGCCTACCGTCACGAGCTGGGCTTAAACGATTCCAACTTCGTCCGATTTGGCTATTGGGACAGTCTGAAGAAGGGACTCCTGGCCGGAGAGAAGTTGTACCAGGATCTAAAGCGGATGGAAGTGGCTTATCTCGATCAGAACAAGCGTGAGTATGAGATCACCAGGCATATTTCCCTGGCGCAACTCGATCCGATTGCTTTGTTGCGATTGAAGCAGACCGGTGAATGTTTCGTCAGCATTCCGGAAGCGCTCTTCGATATTGATTATGCCGGGCATTACATGCGGCGCATCAAGGCCGTCAATGTAACGATCCCCTGCGTGACCGGCCCATACACTGGTATCAACTGCACATTCACGCTGCTCAAAAGTTCCATACGGCACAGCAGCGCTCTTCTCGCCGGCCGGTACGGGCGTCTCGCGAACGAGCAGGATTCGCGCTTCAGCGAAAGCTTCGGCGCCATCCAATCGATCGTCACCAGCAGCGGGCAGAACGATAGCGGCCTGTTCGAGCAGAACCTGCACGACGAGCGATACCTTCCGTTCGAAGGAAACGGAGCCATCAGTGAGTGGCGCATCGAACTGCCGGCGCAGTTCAGGCAGTTTGACTATGACACAATCTCAGATGTCGTCCTTCATATGAAATACACGGCGCGGGACGGTGGCGCTACCTTGAAACAACATGCGGAAATCGAACTTCAACGTGAGATCGACGCAATGGAACTGGAGGAGGAAAGACACGGGCGCTTTCAGCTGTTTAGCGTCAGGCACGAATTCCCTACCGAGTGGCAGAGGTTTCAACAACCGGTGGATTCGACGACGCCCCAGGTCCTTCATCTCGACATCACATCAGAGCGGTTCCCGTTGCAGACAAAGTATCTCGACATTTCAATCACTCGTATTGACGTGTTCGTTAAGCTGCAAGGCGGCCAAACTATACCGGACGACGTCGCTGTCCATCTGGTAGGTGCTTCTACTCCATCGAGTACCTTCACTCGAAACGAAGGACCGTTGACCGGACCACAACTTTGGCAGGCAGCGATTTCTCTCGCAGGCAGAGAGGCGACAGTGAGTCTAAACAGCAGCTGGACTTTGGCATTCAATACAACCGGCACCTCAACGGCGTATCGGTTTCCGCGAGGGACGCCTGAAGACATCCTGATAGTCTGTTCGTACACGACCTCCCCGGCTCGGACTAGTTGACCGGCTAACGTCTGACAATCGGCGCGGTACCGCGGGCGTGCTAAGTTGGCCGTCCCCAAGTTGTGATCGAGATACATCTCAGCGAGGATCGCCCGCTCGCAAATCTCAAGCTCTGCTTTTTTCGTCACTCACCACACCGAGACTTGAACCCATTCTATTGCGCGTGCCGACAGTGAGCGACCCGACCGCCAATTCGTGCGTTGAGATCTGCATTGAAAGCGTTGAGATTTAATTGAAGGAGAATTGAGTTCCTCCTTGAGGACTTTTTTCAAACGCTTACCTAGAGTAAGCGGCGCATGACAAAGGATTGTGTTTTATACTTGTCCCCCCACTCTCACCCCGTCAGTAGCCGAGAGACGACGAACAAGTCATCACGTCCATTGTTGCGAAATTGTACGCATGCATGCGATGCGGCACGAGCCGTCACGCATCGATCTTTGTTGTTCGACTGAAACGGTAGTCCTACCTTAGTCGAATTTAACCCGTTCGAGCATCCCGACCACCCGACTTACCTTAATGCGTTACGCTGCCCGGCGTAATATGCGGTAGCTCTGTCCGTTAACAAGCAGAATACAAAAACATATCTGTGCAGGAGGCCGGCTTGAACGCGCAGGGCCGGACTCGGAGACGGGCTTTGCTCCGCGCTCTGCACGTCAACCTTAACCACACGTTCGAGAACGCTCAACGCACGTATCAACCTCCTGAAATCGGTGACCATTCAACTTCCTGCTGTCGCTTCACGCCGGGGGCGTTCCAGCGACAGTTCGATCTGATTACGAGCAGAAGCAGCAAAGGCAAAGACTCTGATGAAAAGCAGACCTCAAATCGAGGATATCTATCCACTCTCGCCGACTCAGCACGGAATGCTATTCCACAGTCTGTACGCGCCGGAAAGCGGCCACTACATCGTACAGAAGCGCTGCACCTTGAGCGGCGAAATGAACGTGCCGGCTTTCGAGCGCGCGTGGCAACAGGTCATGGATAGGCATCAGGTGCTGCGTACGGCCTTCGTCTGGGAAGGTCTGGACGAGCCGGTGCAGGTCGTTAACAAGCGGGTCGAGCTGATACT
>Ga0207676_10001810_pt1 | contig 15671 bp, 20 predicted proteins | sample KBSSwiS72_FD_184307 | JGI IMG/M metagenome (GOLD analysis project Ga0207676, IMG submission 184307) | Switchgrass rhizosphere microbial communities from Kellogg Biological Station, Michigan, USA - KBS Switchgrass S7-2 (SPAdes) (version 2) | ecosystem: Host-associated > Plants > Roots >... | reverse complement strand
TCAGTTTTCAGACGACATCGTGAGCGACGTACAGGTGCCGGGAATTGAGCGGGTGGGCAACGGCGAAGCCGAGTATCTTTTATTGATGAAGACGCGTCCGACGAAACAGTATGGAGTCAGCCGCGAGCTGCGGCGTCGCATTAAGGAAGTATTTACGGCAGAAAAAGTAAAGACTCCCGGACCGGGCCGGCTCTTCGTAGCCGACCCAGGCAGTAGTGGCACCAGTAGCTAGAAGCGAGCCTTCATTCTCGCGCGATCCCTCCCTGTGCTCAACAAATCGCGCTGTGTTGGGCTGGAAGCCAGCTTTTTCCTATTTCTTGTCCTCGAGGCTGGCCGGCGCCAATTTTGCCAGCTGGACTGCCAGCCAGTTCGGGTGTTGATCCCTGATTTCGGCTCGTTCCTTCATTGCAACCGCTGTTCTTACGACGTGAGCACCGATATATCGAATCGGTTCGGGCGGAAAGTTGTTGAGCGTTCGTCCGACCAGCGGATGGTTGCTCCATTCATCATCGCGATCGAGGGCGAGGCTCGCGAGGATGCGCCCGCCAATCACGCTAGGGCCTACGCCGTTTCCACTCCATCCAATTCCATAAACGATGTTCGGATGGTTCTTCAGACGTCCGAGGCGCGGAAGGCTGTCAGGTGTCCGGTCGATCGGGCCGGACCAGTCGTGTGTCACGGGAACATCGTTCAACATGGGGTAGTAGCGGCGGAGGTCGGCGGTCACTTCGGCAGCGCGTCCAGCGTGACGATCGAAATTGGCGCCGATCCGCCCGCTGTAGGCGATGGTCCATCCACCTTTACCAAAAGCAATGCGGCCGTCGCGAGTGATGCGGTAGTAGTCGACCATGGTTTGCGAGTCAGTGATGGAAAGGTCCTTGTCCCAACCAATTTCTGCAAGGCGTTCATGGATGGGTTTGGTTGCAACGATGTCACTCGAAACAACGACAATCGCACACTGCAGTTCCCGGATCGATGCGGCCCATGCGTTGTTGGCGATAACGAGCTTTTGCGCGCTGAGTGTGCTTCGATCAGTGCGGATCGTGACTGGCGAAGAACGGCTGAAGTTCTTCACGCGGCTGTGTTCGTAAATGCGCACTCCCCGTTCAAGAGCAACTCTTCGAAGACCGCGCACGAGCGCGGCGGGCTGGACAATTGCGGCGGTGGCTTCAAAGACGCCGGCTCGATGCGCCGGGGATCCGGCGCGGCGCGAGACTTCGGCCGGATCAAGCCGACGAAAGATTTCAACTCCCATCTTCTCTGTGATCTGGACCACGCTTTCCCAAGCTCCGAGTTGAGATTGGCTGGTTGCGGTCCAGAGCCAGCCTCCGCGACGAAAATCGGCATCGATGTGATTGGCCTCGCAGAATGCTTTGATTTCTGTAATCGCAGCTTCCGAGCTGCGGCAGATGCGAATGGCTTCTTCGGGCCCGAAAAGTTTCGCGAGCGATGACAGTTTGGGCCACCAGGATAGGACGAAGCCGCCGTTACGTCCGGAGGCGCCGCCGCCACAGATGTCCTGTTCAAGGACGGCGACGTCGCAGGCGGGATCGTATTCTTTAATGCGGAGGGCCGTCCAAAGGCCGACGTATCCGCCGCCGAGGATGGCAATGTCGGCTTCCGCGTGGTCTTCGAGCGGTGGCCGATCAGGCGAGTCGCCTTCAACTTGTTGGAGCCAGAGAGAACGGTGTTTGGGGGCAGGCGTCACGCCGCGACAGCTTAAACCAAGGAGAACGCGGAGCGCACGCACCGATTCGACGCGGGTCGTGCAGGCAAGTCGAGTGTGAAAGGTGCAGCGCGGGCGTTACCGCCCGCGCTAGACAAATCCAATTTACAACGCGCTCATGTTCGAAAGGAATTCGCCGTTGGTCTTGGTTTTCGACAGCTTGTCGATCAGCAATTCCATGGCTTCGACCGGAGACAGCGGGTTCAGGACTTTTCTGAGAACCCAGATGCGCGTCAGGTCTTCTTTCGGAATCAACAGCTCTTCTTTTCGTGTGCCCGAGCGCTGAATATCGATGGCCGGGAAGGTTCGCTTATCGACCAGCTTGCGCTCCAGGATGATTTCTGAGTTGCCGGTACCTTTGAATTCTTCAAAGATCACGTCATCCATGCGGGAACCGGTATCGATCAGGGCTGTTGCGATGATGGTCAGCGATCCGCCTTCTTCGATGTTGCGGGCCGATCCGAAGAAACGCTTCGGGCGCTGCAGGGCGTTTGAATCAACGCCGCCTGACAAGACCTTGCCGCTGGGCGGCACGATCGTGTTGTAGGCACGGGCCAGACGCGTGATCGAGTCGAGCAAGATAACGACGTCGCGTTTGTGTTCGACCAGGCGTTTCGCCTTTTCGATCACCATTTCTGCGACCTGCACGTGGCGGGCTGCGGGCTCATCAAAGGTCGAGGAGATGACTTCCCCTTTGACCGAGCGCTGCATGTCGGTAACTTCTTCCGGGCGTTCGTCGATGAGCAGAACCATCAGGACGACTTCCGGATGGTTCGCCGTAATCGAGTTCGCGACGTTCTGCAAGAGCATGGTCTTACCGGCGCGAGGTGGTGACACGATCAGGCCGCGCTGTCCTTTGCCGAGCGGCGTCAGAAGATCCATGACGCGGGCGCTAATGTTCTCGCGTGAGGTCTCGAGTTTAAGGCGCTCCTGCGGATAAAGCGGGGTAAGGTTATCGAACAGAATTTTGTTGCGCGCTTCGTCCGGCGACTCGAAGTTGACGGCTTCGATTTTGACGAGCGCAAAGTACTTCTCGCCCTCGTGGGGCGGACGCACCTGTCCGCTGATGGTGTCGCCGGTTTTGAGATCGAACTTGCGGATCTGGGAGGGCGAGACGTAAATATCGTCCGGCCCAGGAAGGTAGTTGTAATCCGGCGAGCGGAGGAATCCATAGCCGTCGGGCAGGATTTCAAGTACGCCCTCGGCGAAGATGTGCCCTTCTTTTTCGCTCTGCGCCTGGAGGATCTTGAAGATCAGATCCTGCTTGCGCAGGCCGCTAGCCCCGGGCAGGTCCAGAGATCGGGCGATCTTGGTCAGCTCGGTAATATTTTTTTCTTTTAGTTCAGCGATGGTCATTGATCACCTACGGAGATTTTCAAAGGCAGGTCGTTGGGAGAGTCTTTGGGGGACCTTCGGGACAGAGCGGCGGGGCTGGTGTTACGCAGCCCGCCGTTGAGCCTCGGCAACGTTTTCTGGTTCGGACAAAATAGCCTGCCGTTCCGAAACAGCAATGCGATCCAGGACTTCGTTCATGGTTTCCTGGATACGGGTGTTGGGTTTGTGGAACCGGCGCGTCGCCTTGGAAGCCAGCTGACACAGCATATAACGGTTCCGCAGAGTATGAAGTGCGTCGAAAACACGATCAGAGCGCATGATATGAATCTCCTAAATTGGGGATTTCGGCTGCACAACCCACCTTAAACTGCGGTTCACGGAGCCCGATCAGGAGGTCCGGACGCTCGATTGAATGGGTTAAAAACGGGAGCCAGATTCACCCAAATAGATGCTCCGCCAGGCCCCAAAGTTGCTCAATTTTCTGGAGTTGACCCAGTTTCAAGGGCGGAGGTTCCCAGGACGGCAACAGCGATGAAGTATGTCCTCGGAACAGCTTAAGGTAGCGGCATTTTGCTGGTAGGTCAAGTATTTTCTGAGGCCCCATTGACCCGACCCTGCAGGAGGCCTTTCAAGTGCCGTTGCATCCTTAATGTCTCTGCGTTCGCATTTATGGTTCGATTTACTGGCGGGTGCGGAACCGGGTCCGAACGGGCTGGATCGCTAAGAGAACAATCGCCAAGGCTGCCGGTCCCGCAATGATGTGAAACATTGGGGCATGGGCTAAGAGGTCGAGAATGAAAACGATGCCCGTCAACAGGCAGAGCAGAACTACCCCCCACTGCTTCCAAAAATAGACCCCGGCGAGCCCGACGATAATCAACACTCCGCAAGCAATGTAGGCAGCAAAAACCGATGGCCGGTGCGCGCCTGGAAAACGCTCGAGAAAAAAGCCTCTACGGAATAGTGCTACTGCTAGCGCGTTGAGGGTGGCCAACGCCAATAACACGAGGACAACTGTCATCGCCCAAGGGCGATTTGCGGGAATCGATTTCGATGAATGTTGTTCGGTCAACTGGTCAATGTCGTTGCAACTGTTAAGGATAATCCCAGGAACTGTCGTGTCAAGCTACCCGCTTGCCGCGCCGAGACACGACTCTATTTTTAAGCCCAGAACGTCCGGTCCAAGGTGCGGTACTGGATGGCTTCCGCGATGTGCTTGGTTTCAATGTCGGGTTGGCCTTCGAGATCGGCGATGGTTCGGGCGACTTTCAGGATGCGATCGTGGGCACGGGCGCTCAGGCCTTGTTGAGTCATAGCTCTCTCAAGCAAGTTCTCACAGTCAGCGGAAAGACTACAGAATGTTCGCATATGCCGCGGAGCCATCTGAGCGTTGCAGTAGATTGTGTCTTTACTGTTGGCGTGGAACCGGGCAAGCTGCCGCTGGCGCGCGTTCATGACTCGCTGCAAGATTTGGGCGGAACCTTCCGGCTCATGCGTGCTTCGCATTTCCTTGTAGTTCACGGCAGGAACATCGATGTGGATGTCGATTCGATCGAGCAAAGGACCGGAGATCTTCGAAATGTAGCGCTGAATCATCGGCGGCGTACAGTGGCACTCGTGCGTGCGATCGTTGTGAAAACCGCAGGGACACGGATTCATGGCGGCGGCGAGCATGAAACGTGACGGGAACGTGAGGGACATGGCAGCTCGTGCGATGCAGACGGTGCCTTCTTCGAGCGGCTGGCCTAACTGCAACACCCCAACGTATCCATCTGCCGCTCGCACTGGCCGCATGAATACCCCCAACCGTTTTTGCCCTTCCCGAGGCCGCCCAGAGTTGGCGGGTTTTGATGTGCATCTTCTAAATCACCGCATCTGGAGCAGGCGTAGGCCAACTTGCGGGTTTCCATACTTGAGCTAGGACCTTGCCACCACGAAAGATGTCAACGGGGTTAGGCAACTGGCAGCGGAGTAAATGAGCTTCTGTCATGATCATGCGATTTCCCTCAGCCGCGCGAACAAGTTCCTTCGAGTTGCGGCCAATCGGCGCTAAGATAAATACCTTTTTTTCGGGATGTTGCTTTTTTAGCAACTTGATCGCAGGAACTTGGTCGGAGTCGGCGGTTACGAGAATCAGTTTGTCGTACTCGTTAGCTACTTCGAGGATCTTCGTCGCGATATTCACATCGGTCTGCTTTTCTTCTGGCTTCTGGAACTCCCCTTTGCAGATCGCGCGGCATTCTATTGTTTTGGACTTAAACTCGCCAAGAGTGTATTCAACCCCACGGGCCCGAAGCGCGCTAACATACGTTTGGTGCCTCAACCGCTTGGCATCATTCCAGTTCGGATAGGCGGTGAAATAGTGGACGGCAACTAGATCTTCGATTTCTGGGCGGACATATTCACTGATTAAGCTACGAAGGCACAACCATTTGTACTTCTGATAACGCGCTTTATCAGCGGCATCGACCCCCGACTCGAACTTATCAATCGCATGGAACAGATTGAAGCCGTCTATAATGGCGTAAACCCTTGATTTCGCTGCTGGTTGCGCGCCTTCCGGTTGCGGTTCTACGTCCGATTTTTCCATTGACATTTTCATCCTAACTACCGATAATGCACACATCACCCCCACGGGCATTTGTCCCGTGGCCCCCAGCTCTAGGAGCTGGGTTTGTTTTTGCTACTGACCTACCACGCTCTGGTCAAAACTTCACGGCAAGCTAGCAATTAGGTCCTTCGCAATAGCTAGGGCCTTCGCTAAACCCTGATTCGTCAATCTGTACCGAGTGGAACGCTTAACCCCTGTCTTCAGAACAAATGCCTCGGTCAGCGGTTTGTCCATGATCCGATCAACTCGCGCCACTGGGCGACCGGACTGAGCTAGCCCATCCCCGATCTCTTGGCCAGTCACAGAGAGGTTATTCCGAAGGTCCTTGTGGCCCAGCATTACTAGCAATGCGGCGTCTTCTGTTGACGCCGGTAGAGCAGTTAGCGAAACAATGCGCCCTGAAACATTCAGAATTTTTTCTATCGAGATATGCGGACCACCGAGAAGATTCGACTGTATTTTGTTGTCATTACCAGATTCTTTGATATTCTTGTCGGACGCTATGGAGGCTGGAGAACTGATAAGGCTCTTGAATGTTTCAAACTGTGACTGAACAATTTCGGCTGGCCCTTCCGCCTCGAACTCGTGATCCCCAACCTTTATCTTAATTTTCGTGGTTTCCATTTGTGCGCCACTCCCTGTAACGACCTAATATTGGCAGAAGATAAATCTTCTGTCAAGAAAATGCAGATGTCCTGGTTTAATTTTTTAATGTCTTAGCGCATAGTCGAGGCATGAAACGCTATGAGCACCTTCAAAATTCGATATGCCTGAGCTGTGCGAATTGGCTATGCGTAACGGCTGGGACGTACAGCGGGGAGATTATCTGCGGGAAGTGCGGCGCGGTGAATCTCTTTGAACAGTCTTCAAGGCCGACCCAGCTAGTGGCACAAACGTGTGGTTCCCCGGCCCGAAACTGATTGCTAGAATCGCGCCACTTTCCCCGAGAAATGAGACGCGATGGCGCTGTTCTTCGTTACCTATGACCTGATCAAATACAAGGACTATCCCAGGCTCTGGGAACGCCTTGGACAATATGGTGCACAGCGAGTGCTCTTGTCTGTCTGGGTGCTGCGCAGCAATTCAAGTGCTTCAGCTATAAGAGACGACCTAATGAACTTCGTCGACAAAGATGACTGTCTACTTGTCGTTCAGTCGTCTGATTGGGCCTCGTTCAACACCATGATTAACATTAACCAATTCTGAGTCATTGCGACCTAGGGCGGCCTGGAGAGATTCCAGCGCTGCCCGTTCTTCTTCAGTTTCCGGTTTAATCGTTAGACTTTCATTCAACCAAAATGCTTTCATCACTTCTCCTATCATTGCCTGCAGTCGAGGCGGGGCTTGTGCCCTCTGGCCGAGTTTCACCGCCCCGCCCCGCTTTCGTCGGAGCCAATGACCGACGAACCTTCAAACTTTAAGAACGGGGTTCCTAGCGGGGAACCCCGTTCGGCCTAAAGCCCGGATGCACAGCCGAAGTGCATCCGTTTTGGGCGGAAGGAGGCCGCCCAAAATCCAACCACCAATCTCACTCTCTCGACAACTTGAATCCGTTCGCGATAAGTCGGGACAACTCGTGCTCAGAAATCCTCGACGCACGGCCCAATTTGATAAATGAAATTCTGCCTTGCGACATCCAGACACGAATCGTGTGCGGACTCACGCCCAGCGCAAAAGCAACTTCAGACACACGCAGCAGCCGCCCGACAACATCGACTGTGTATTGCATTAGCTCACCACGACGTCCACAGCAGCCGCGAAAGCAGACGGGCGCGGGATTACAACATCGACAAAACTTATCGAGGTCAATTCCACAATCCCCTGTTTCTTTTTCGTCCTGTCATCGAACAACAACTCGAGTGCCGAAAATTCGCACAACAACATCTCGGAAAATGCGCCGTGAATGAGCGCGTGTAGGTTTGTGCCGCTGCCTTTGATCAAAGTGGATGGAACGGCCGTCGAAACCTGCGCAGGCTTCTCGAAAATATTGCTGCCCTGCCAAATCGCCGCACTGCCCGTGCCATTTACGAAAACCTTCCTGAGTTGCTTTCGGACTTTCGGAGTACCCAACCATCCGACCGAATCCGGCGCATTGGCGCTTGCGACCGTCTCTTCCAGGGCCAAGATTGTGTCGTAGGTCGCCGCGCCGCCGTTCGTACCAATGCTTACCACGTTGATGCCGGAATTCTTGAGTAGTCCCACTGGTTCGCCTTGAGCCCCACTGCCGTTGATTGCCGCAGCTTCCAAGGCGGTCGCGTGAGCGCGGCCGATGTCTTGGCGCAATTTCGACTCTAACGCGACGCTAGTCGAGGCCTGCACCAGCAACTGCTTGCTGACCGACGTCGTAACGGACAAGGTGTGTGGAGTTGCCAGACTCGCCCGGAAGACAGGGTCCGTTTGCGTTACGTCGAGGAGCCCGTTCTCACTGACCCAAAATGCGGTAGTGCCGGAATCTTCAGTTGGAAACAGTGCATTAAACTTCAATCCTGGCAGAAACTGTGCCCCCAACGCAGTCAAACGCAATTGACTCCTAAACACATCGACCAAGTCCATGACGCCCTGCGTTGTGGTGAAACCACCAGTGCTGCCCAACTTTGTATCCAGGCCGCTCGCCTGCGGTCGGACTGCGGTTGGCACGAAGATTCCTCTCAGGCCTCTCGGGCCGCGACCAATCTGAGCGGCCAACGTGTCGCTCACTTCTTTTTCAAACCCGTCTTTGCCATCGACCATGCCCAAAATTGCGTTGGCGACGCTGTACCGTTCGATTTCCTTGGGCGTGAAAGACAGGTCGAGATGTTTGTTCGCCTTCGCTTGAATTGCCGTGATCATGATTGCTCCTAAATTCGTTATGGAGCCAAATCAAGAAAACGGTCAACTGGTTGGGTGAACAGCAGTGAACAACTTTAAAGAGGGCTGCGGCGATTCGTGTCCGCCGGTCCCAGGGGAGATTTACGGCATTCAGGAGTAGTTGGTGTAATGGCGATGTTTCGCCAACTACGCGTCAACTTCTCCGACTCTGAACTTCGGTAATGTGGCTGTGGCTCTCTAGAACCATCTACTCTAGAGCCGTGCAGTCCACGTCCATAACAGTTCTTCAAGCAATTATTGGAATCGTCGTCACGATTGTCGGCTTCACGGGCAAGCCTGTGGTGCATCTCGGAAAATTCAAGGCACGACCAATGACGCGTTTAGGGCAGGGACTCGTGTTCGGTAGCTTCGGCATGGCGATATTACTTCCTGCCGTTCTATTGATTGTCGGGCAACAAGTAGGTGGTGTCCACCTACGGCAGTGGAGTTCCGCACTCAATCGCGACGCATCGCTACTGAAGCTGGTGATAGGCGCGATGTTCTTGTACATGAGCTTTGCGGTTAAGAAACTGTCCACCGGGAATCCGTTGCACGTCACAATGTTTAAAGCCTGCACACTCGGAGCAGGCACTACGCTTCTGGCCACGAGTGCGTACTTTATTGCGTTGCGACTGCCGTAACTGTCGTCAACAGGCGATTACACCAACTACTCCTTCAGACCCTTATGACCAAGGGTCAACTGGTGTAATGGCGATGTTTCAACAACTACGGCGGCTGGTGGCACAATACGGCCATGTCTCTACGTTGTTACGGCTTGTTCGTTGCTGCCTTTGTGCTGTCCTTCTCTGCGGGGAGCTTGTCAGCTCAGTCGGATGCGGATTGGGATTGGATGAGCAATCATTTCGATAAGGCTCTCCACGACCTTTTCCCGATTGACGAGCGCTATGGTGTCTACGTTGCCTACCGCTCCCACCGCGACCTGCACACGGATGTCCTTGAGTATTCTTTCGTCATTGGGCCTGAGAAGTCGGATACGGTTTCTGGATTGCCGCGCTACCTTGCCGCGCACGTGCGAGAAGCTGAGTCAGCCTCCGTTTACGACCAAATGATGGCCCTTCATCGGAGATTTCCAAATCGCCCGGCGGACGACATTCAGAAGGACATCCACGTAAAAAAGTGGAAGCTAACTGAAATGAATTGCCCAGCTATCAAGGCACAATTCTCGAAGTTTCAGCAGGTGCGCCTCGCTCCGCCGCAATTTGATGTTGTTATCCTTCACCCTTTGATACATGAGTTTCGCATTCAAGCGGGTGATGGGGATATGGAAGTTGCCTTATAGACGACGAGAACCCGCTGGTCCAGTGGGCCATTGAGACGCGGCACGCACTTGAGCTGTGTGCGGCGAATCCCCATTGAGCCCTTCACGCGTGTCAATTGGCGAGAACAGGCGATTTCACCAACTACTCCGGTCGTGTGAACTGGTGGCGTCAACCAAAGTGGTTGACATTGCGCGGCGAAATTCGGGGGATTACGTTCGCGGCCATTCTGGCGTCGCTTGCCGCAACGTCGAGCTTTCCATCCGGTTCTAGGACTAGTATCCCTCGTAGAATCAACTGGTGAATGTATTGCTGACTGCATCCCCGGTGCCGTGCATAGCCACACTGCGAAACGGTTTTAGCTGGTTCTTGCTGTCTGCCTTTCATCCTCGATCCCTTTATAAGTGTTAACCAAAGTAGATTTAACGACTATCACCTACCAAACCCAGGCGGCGTCAACGCACCCACCGATGACGTCGCGAGTAGGACCCGTCACTCTCGTGGATTCATATGCTAGCGGCCAACACGGCGAGTAGTTCGTCCTCCTCCTGCTGATGCTGTTGCGCTTGTGCGATGCGTGCCTCGTGCTCTTCCTTGGCTCGTGCCCAGTGTTCACGGATGCCGGGCAGACCAGGCAGCCATTGTTTGCTGTTGTGAGCCAAGCCACTCAGTCTGCACAGCCCATGTTGTCTGATGTCCTCGGGGTCTAAATCCAGTAGCGAACAGCACCACGAGAACGAGAAGACAAACTCCAACCTTGCATCTGGCGGTGGTATTAGTCCGCGCTTGCGAGTCCAATCCAAATCTTGATTCAGCCACTCGAATGCGTCGCGTGCATCCGCAGTGGGCTGCCCACCATGTGTGCGAAGACAGTCACGGAGGGCTTGCTCTACGCATAACCTCGCCATCAGCAAGAGTGGGTTGACCCTGGTCGCGTGGGCGTTGCGTTGGGCGTGTAATTCAGCAGGAGCGAAAGCGGGGGAATAAATTTTGGCGACGTCCCGGCCTGTCCACAACATGCAACATGCTTACATCTGTTCCACCGAATCGGTCACGCGGGGTGGCAAGGGCGGGCGGCTACGCCTTTTCAATCGCCTACCTCAACCATGACGGCAATGACGGGTCAACCCCTTATAGGCGTTACACGCGCGCGCGCGTGACGGGTATAACGATATTTGCCGTCATTGCCGTCATAGACCCCTTTTCAGCGCGATTCCGTGGAAGATTTTGCCGACCATGGTAGCTTCCTTCCTGAAGCCCCTCCTTTCTAGTTCGGGCGAAAATTTCCGGCTGGCCATGGCCTTTTCCTGGCTTTCTTCGCACCAGTGGCAGTAGTCCACATACAGAGCGGAGGATTGAGCCGAGCGCTTGAGTTCCAGGGTGCATCTTTCGTCGATCCATTGCGCGAATGCGTCCTCGTCGGCCATGTATTCAGCGGTTGCGTCCTTCACGGCATCAGGCGCGCGCAGTCCCTCACGCTGCCAAGCAAGGCAGCCTTCGACGGCCCAGCGCAGGATTCCCGGCCACTCCTCGCGCAACTTTTCTGCCAAGTTTCCGTCACGTTCCGATTCTGGAATCGTCACCGTGAAGGGCACCAAGTGGAAACGACGTCGGATGGCTTCGTCCACTGAGCGAATCGAGGGTTTATGGTTTCCAGCGATTACCAATTTGAACGCGGGCACGAAGTCGAAGAAGTCTTGGCGCATGAAACGCGCAGAAATCGTATCGCCACCGGTGAGCGCTTTGATTTTACTTTCCGCCCAGCGCCGCCCGTCTTCCGTTTCAATTGAACTTACCAGTCGCGCGCCCTGCAGGCCGGCAAGGTCGGTGGGATGGTGTTCCCCGTGTGTTGCCAGAAACGTTTCCACCGGCGCAGTCCTCGCGTAGCTGCCAAGCATTCCGGAGATGGCACCGAGGAACTTGCTTTTGCCGTTCGCGCCCGTTCCATACAAGAAAAATAATGCTTCCTCGCGCGTACTTCCTGTCAGGCTGTAACCACAGATCCGTTGGAGGAATGCCGCAAGGTCGCTATCACTGTCTGTCACGCGGTCAAGAAACTTCAGCCATAGCGGACATTCGCCGCCAGGGGCAACAGCAGTCATCTTTGTGCAGTAATTCTCACGGTTAGCTGGTCGGAGTTCGCCGGTGCGTAGATTGACGACTCCACCAGGCGTATTTAGCAACCACAGGTCAGCATCCCACTGGTCAGTTGTGGCTGCCGTCCGTGGGTCACTGCGCGCTAGTCTCTCAATTGCTGCGATGGTATTGGACGCTAAGAGTTGCCTGACAAGCGACGGTCTTGAGATGGCCTCGTCGCCGGCTTCGCGGCAAATAAGGCGCGCCCGGTCGAATACTTTCAGCGTCGAATCTTCGCGCCAACACGAGCCGTCAAAGTGCATCCAGCGACCCCACTTTGCCACATAGCGAAGGTCGTCCGCATGGCGACCGGTGAAACGCAACGCGAGTGCGTCCTCGGAAAAACGCTGGCACATGAGTTCTGGAATCGCGTCGCTAAAATCAAGACGCACCTCATTTGCGCTCATCGCCCGTGCCCCAGTCCCGACAACTCGAAATATGTTGCTTCAGCCTCCGCGATTTCGACGTGCAACATCGCGAGATTGCTCCATGCGACCTCCGCTGCGGCTGAATCTGCTCCGTGCATCTCTGAGAGTCGCATTGACTCGCGGCGATAGTGGGCCTCGAGCGCATGCAGCCAACCCCGGGCCTGAAGACGACGCCCGCGAGCCTCTGCAATCTTGGCCGCTTTTGCCTCTTGCTCGCGCTGGTGCTGAAGTCGCGCCGCATTGATAGTCGCGACATGCTCACGCGTAACGTCGCCATCCCAAGCATTCAGATACCTTGCCGCTGCCACAAACCCGAGGTTATAGCGCAGGCGGACGAACCTGATGAGATCGCCGCGCAGGTCGCAGCCAAAGCAATGCCAAGCCCCGCTTGCTATGTTGGCGCTGAAACTGGTTCCAGATTTTGATTGGTGAAATGGGCAGCGCCGCTTAATCCAGCCGCGAGATGGGCGAGTACGTTTGCCCTCAAGTTCCGCATCCCAGAATTGACGCGGGCTAAGCCATTCCGGGCGGAATTGACCCGAGGGCCTGACTCGCGAATTACTGGTTACGCTACTCAATCTCTCCCCTTTTCAGCCCGGCCGTTTGCGGTCAGTCCGGGGTCTTGCCCGTTTTCTGGCGGCACACAGCCTTGATCGGGACCCAACCCCACTAGACGCCGTGCGAACTGCAGGGCCAACTCATCCTGACCCCGCGCGAGTGCGCCCCGCAGGTCGGCAAGGATAAGCGCCCGGGCCCGCGCCACTTCGAGCGCCGCTTGAAACACGGGATTGAGATCTGGCGTCACTTCCGTTCAGTACTGCAGTTGTTTCCGCTTCTTCAATTCCTCCACACTGGCTGCTGGAATCTCCCACTTGCCGCGCACCTTCCGGGCTCCAGGGATGCGCTCCGCGTACAGCAACTCGCGGATGTATTTCACGCAGTAGCCGGTCTCAACCACCGTCGATCGGACGTCGTACGTTTTCGCCATTTGTTCCTCCCGAAATCCCTGTTGTAAGCCTATGGTGGTTGTGGTGTAATGGGCAAGAAGTAAATTCATTAATATATGAAAAAAGTATTTCCGTATTACGAGCTGTCAGCGAGTGTCCGGTACGGAGATAAGCCCTGGCCGGAATATCCCCACGTACACCTCGCGAACCTAAAGATTTCAGACGATGGAATAGACGCATTCACAAGAGTTTACGGGCGACTTTTCGAGAATTACGAGCCGACTTGGCCACTGCCAAAAACAACTATGCAGGCCAACAATGCCGTAATAGGGAAAGCGGGACAGCGCCCCATGATGGCCATAGACATGGTTGCCGGGGTTCAACGCGCCCTGCGCAAGGCATGGGCAAATTCGTCTGACTGGTTGAAAGCCATTGCGGGTCACGACCCGGACCAGGACGCGTTTATCTACGCCCCGATGCAGCCCAAGCTTTCTGTGACTGATACGGGGATAGAACTCATCGCGCCAGATGTTTGGACCTTCTCGCGGCTGGCATTCCTCTGGGATCATGCTGCGGGCAAAACCAAAATCTGCGCTAACCCAGACTGCATAACTCCCTACTTCGTGCAAAGCAAGCAGGGCCAGATATTCTGCTGTCACAAATGCGCTGTCCTTGCGAATGTTCGGCGCTTCCGAGAAACCCAGAAAAAGAAGCCGAAGACCAAACTCGGCATAACTCCGAAGAGGCACAAGAAATGACCAAAGCGGTAATTGAACTGTTGCGAGTCTCCACGGAGTCCCAAGCTGGCGAGGATCGGGCGGGACTAGCCGCTCAACGTGCTGCCAACCGCCGAACTGCCGCGAAGTTCGACCTCAAGATTATCGACACTATCGCGCTGGTGGACGTGAGCGGGACCAGCGTGCTGTATGCCCCTGGCTATCAACGATTGCTATCAACGATTGCAGATCCGAACGTAGCTGGAGTAGTGGCTAAGGAGTTTAGCCGCCTGGTTCGACCAGAGTCCTGGGAAGACGGCGTCATTTTGCAGCGTTTTGTGGATACAGGCACACTCTTGTACCTGCCCGATGGCCCCCTCGACCCATCCACCAGGCAAGGGCGCATTCTGGCCACGCTGCAAGGTTTAATGGCGGGGCTGGAAGGTAGCTTAATCCGCGAAAGGATGATGGCCGGAAAAGAAGCCATGCGCCGTAATGGCCGATGGGCTGCGGGTCAGCATTGCCTGCCCATCGGTGTTGGCTACGACCGGCAGAATCACCGATTTTTCTACCGACCCGAGGCCGAAAAGGTCCGCGAGGTGTTTCGGCAATTTCTGGCTGGCAATCAAAACTATGACCAGCTGTCCGCAATTCTGAGCATGACACGCGGTAGCGCGCGAAATGTGCTGGAGAATCCCATCTATAGCGGTTTCTTGGTCATTGATGAAAAACGGGACTTGTCACCCGCTGCGAAAAAGGTCGGTCCCGATGGACGTCGCCGCGATCGGCGCAAGATAAAACGGGTTCCTGAGGAAGTTATCAGGCAGCGCGTTATAGATGAACCGCTGATTTCCCAAGCTGATTTCGACCGCGTGCAATATCTCGTCTGCCAGAAAGCTGAGCGCAATATCCGGATGCGCCAGAAGGTCGGCCGCTTTACCTACAACGGGTTCTTGTGGTGCGCCAAGTGTGGCGAGAGGCTTCATACCTTTCGGAATCAATTCCAGCGCCACTACTACATCTGCAGCGGGAAAAAGCGCAGAGACGAAGCTGGGAATTTCCTGTGCCGGTATAGCTGCTATCAGAATCGGGACAAACTCGAGCCAATCCTCGACCACATTTTCGCGGACCAGTTGACGGACCGCAATTTCCTGCGCCGATTATGTGACTGCCAGATGGCACAGGCTGAGCGGCGCGGATCTGAATCACGGCTGATGCGTTTGCGCGCGAACATAGACCGCCTGGAATTGAAGCGCCGCCGCATTACCGACCTTTACCTAGACGGCGAATTGTCCAAGAACGAGCGCACATCGAAACTGACAAGCCTCGACCGGGAACTGCGCGAGAGCCGTGAATTACTGGCGGGCGAAGCGCCTGCGCCAGCGGTGAGCGTGGCGAGCCTAGCTGAGCTGTTCGCCCCGTTCGTGGAGTGGCCCTATCTCGAACGCGAGCAAAAGCGCCGCCTCCTGACCAGCTTGGGGCCAGCGATTCGGGCAGCAGACTACCAAGTCGAGAGTCTGAGTTTGAGTAGCAATATCGTTAGCCCTTCTCAAGCGGCTGGCGCATAACCTCGAGCACGTTTCGCGGAAACTCCGGAAGTTCATCAAGGAAAAGCACGCCATTGTGAGCGAGCGAAACTTCACCAGGT
>Ga0207676_10001807_pt1 | contig 15686 bp, 16 predicted proteins | sample KBSSwiS72_FD_184307 | JGI IMG/M metagenome (GOLD analysis project Ga0207676, IMG submission 184307) | Switchgrass rhizosphere microbial communities from Kellogg Biological Station, Michigan, USA - KBS Switchgrass S7-2 (SPAdes) (version 2) | ecosystem: Host-associated > Plants > Roots >... | reverse complement strand
TTGCCAATGATCAAGAGCGGGCGCGATGGCTGAGCCTGCCCTTTACCGGATGCGATGGCCAACCAGCCAGCGGCCAAGTTTGGGTGAGAGAGAAATTGCTGGCCGCCACGATTTACCTTCCACCACTTACAGGAATAGCGATGGAGATTCTGGTCGCGGCGATACGGGGCGGAACCCAACCGCAGGAACATTCCTCAACCACCCCGGTCTCAATCCCTTCGCTCGACGCCTTGGTTTCGCAAAGATCATAGATTATGAACTATTTCGGCTGAGCCAAGGCGGTCAGGGAAGACGAGTTGATAGCGCCTATTATCAGGGAACTACGCCTCCGCAATTCCTCTGGGGCATAAAATGCAGGCGCCTGTCAGCAACCACCTTGCTCTAAACTGCGCAATGGGGAATGACATTCATTGACCAAGAGTGCTGCAGGAAGTACTCCCGCCGGCATGTTCTGACTCTTTGTGTCAGGCCACATGCAGGCAGGAGTGGCGAGCTTCATTTCTGTTTTGAGCCTCGAGCGTTTATGGGCCGGTGATGGTCCTGGTAACGTTCGTCCCTTGCGTAAGCGAGCCGATTGTACCCTGCGGCACATCGCTGCCGAGCACGGTGCCGGTCGCCGATGCGAAGAAGGTCACGGTCGTTCCGTTTGTTACAACCCCGCCGCCGCCGGGAAACATTTGCTCTATCAGCTTTTGGTCGGCGCACTTCCGCTTGATTTGAAGAAGCTGGCCTATGACGATATTTTGCGCCGGTTACGCGATAAGGATGTCCCGAAGCCCAGCTCGCGCATTCAGACGCAGCCCGACGAGTCAGCCATCACGGCGGAGAATCGGAGCACCGATGCTCCTTCGTTGGCCCGGCAACTTCGCGGCGATCCGGATGCGGTTGTGCTCAAGGCGCTTGAGAAGGACCGCAAACGGCGCTATGGTTCGCCCTCGGAACTTGCCGTAGACCTGGGGCGATACCTGCGCAATGAGCCTGTGTCTGCGGATACGCCCAGTGCTGCTTATCGCACGCGGAAATACATTCGACGGAATCGGCTTGCGGTTGCCATGGCCGCTGCGGCCGTGCTTCTGCTGGTGGATTTGCGACGGCAGAAGCGATTCAGTTGCGGCGCACAAGGCTCGAGCGCGACCGTGCGAACCGCGAGCGCGATCGCGCCACTCGCATCACGGACTTCATGACCAACATGTTCCAGGTGTCGGACCCTAGCGAACAGCGCGGCAATAGTGTTACCGCCCGCGAGATCCTGGACAAAGCCTCGAATGACATCAAGACAGGGATGGCGAAGGACCCGGACGCTCAGGCCCAGATGATGCAGGTCATGGGGGATGTGTACGACAGCCTCGGTCTGTTTTCACGCGCAAGAGACCTTGAGCAGCAGAGCCTTGACATCCGGCGGCGCGTCCTCGGTCCGGAACATGCGGACACACTGAATTCGATGAGCGATTTGGCGGATGCGCTGAATCACGACGGCCACTACGCCGAGGCGGTGAAGTTGAACCGGGAAACGCTCGAGATCCGCCGCCATGTCCTCGGTCCGGAACATCCGGACACACTGAATTCGATGAACAATTTGGGGGATGCGCTGTGGGCCGACGGTCGCTATGCCGAAGCGGAGAAGCTGGATCGGGAGGCGCTCGACCTCCGCCGCAAAGTGCTAAGGCCGGAACATCCGGACACAATAAATTCGATGAACAACCTGGAGGTTTGCCTCATCTACTTGGGGCGCTATCCCGAAGCGGAGAAGTTGGGTCGGGAAACGCTCGACCTCCGCCGCCGGGTGCTGGGGCAGGAGCATCCCCAGACCCTGAATTCGATGAGCAACCTGGCGGGTGTTCTGTCGGCTGAACGTCGCCTTCCCGAATCGGAGAAGTTGAATCTGGAAACGCTCAACCTCTACCGCCGTCTCCTCGGGCCGGAGAATCCGCAGGCGCTGAGATTGATGCACAACCTGGCCTTTGTTCTGTCCCTGGAAGGTCGCTACGCCGAAGCAGAGAAGCTGGATCGGGAGGCGCTCGACCTCCGTCGCAAAGTGCTAGGGCCGGAACATCCGGCGACCCTACAGACGATGAGGGACCTGGGCGTTGATCCTTCTCGGGAGGGTCGCTACGCCGAAGCGGAGAAGTTGATCAGGGACACGATCAACCTCTCCGGTCGCATTTTGGGGACGGAGAACCAGTTCACGGCTTCGACCGTTTACTGTCTCGGCGGCATCGAAGCTCGCAAGGGAAATCGCCCAATGGCACTGTCGCTCTTGCGACAGGCGCTTGATACTGGGCTAAATCCATCCGACGCGCTCGAAATGGAAAATGACCCCGACTTCCGGTCGTTACACAGCGATCCTCGCTTCATCGCAATGGTCGCCGACGCCAAAAAAGGCGCGGCCGCAGCCAAAACCTCAGAATAGAAGATGTTGAAGTGTCCGGCTGCATTGAAACAAGGGCGAGGTAATCATCAGGACCGGGCTCAACTGTCGTAACCTCGCCATAACGCTCAAGTGACTTGGGCAGAGGTTTTGTGATAATGCCCGTTGCAGAAGCCCAAGGTCCACCAGTTGTGGCAAGCTATTCGCAGGCGAGGGAACCATTTTGGATAGCTATCTAAGACTTGAGAACCGACATACGGGTGAAGTTCTGAAGATCCGCCGAGTACGGGACTCCAGGGGGCAAATTGTGCTAAGCATCGAGGGTTCACTCCCACCGCGAACGAGTGGACCTCCGCCTCATGTGCATTTCCAACAGCGGGAAGAAGGCTGCGTGAAGGCGGGAACTGTGGGAGCACGGGTTGGCAACGAGAAAATCGTAGTCCGAACCGGAGAGAGTGCGGTCTTTCCTGCTGGCGTAGTTCATACCTGGTGGAATGGCGGGGAAGAGCTATTAGAGCTAACTGGTCAGGCGATTCCGGCCGTTGATTTAGATCGCTATCTCCAGGCCTTGTTTGCCGTTCTCAACGCAACCGCGTCCGGCAGGCCGTCGATCTTCTACTTAGCCCACGTACTGTGGAGGCACCGGCGTACTCAGGCAGTTATGACGCCACCTATAGCGATTCAGCGAATCGTATTCCCGGTAGTGCTGCTGGTCGGTCGCATTTTGGGTAAGTATCGGGGAACAAGTTGGCCCGGCTGTCCCGAGTCGTGCGTTGGCGCCCCTCTCGTTGACGCCGCAATTGCTTAGCACTCCAGTGATGGTTATCGCAAAATCGACTCTCGCTCACTGAGGTTCCGTACTCTTGTCAGCGACAAGCGGGCTGAGGCAAAGTAAGGGATTGGTGCACCGAGATTCCCGCCGTTACGCCATCTGCAGCTGCCCACGAAGCGTTGTGTCCTGGACGGGCGGCATCGCCAGCCGACGGTGGCCTGCTTATCCGCGCTGGTGCGGATAAAAGGACCGGATGGGCCTTGGTCAAACTCACACCCCAGTTGGTCAGCGAGCGGGCTAGCCATGCCGGTGCGAGGACTCATAAAGACCGCATCCACGGAAATGATGCGTCCATCGTCCAAACGGAGCCCGGACAAAGCAGGCGCGTCTCCGAGAAGGGCAACTACCGGTGCGGTTTCAACAGAAACTCCACGTGTGCGAAGGTCGGCCAATTGTTCGGAGCTTAAGGTAAGCACGCCGTTGGTAAAGAGAGTGACGTGGTCGCTCCAGTCCGGCAGAAGCATGGCGGTTTGGAAAGAGCGATCGCTAGTCGCCAATACGCCAAGGCGTCGTCCAGCCACTTCGTACCCATGACAATAAAAGCAGTGCAGCATGCTTTCGCCCCAGCGCTCTTGCAGCCCTGGAATAGTTGAGAGGTTGTCCCTCACGCCCGTGGCCAGAATCAGGCGCGAAGCAGTGCGTACGATCCCGGTGGCGGCTGTGACCACAAATTCTTCACCGGCCTTGGCTGAATGGGTAGCCATATCGTCGACAAACGAGACAGTACTGTAGGAAAGAAGTTGGGACCGAGCCTTCACCAGCAAGGCTGAAGGCGTTTGCCCATCGTGGCCGAAAAAGCCGTGAGAGAATTTCGCGAAACGGTTTCGCGGCTCTCCGGAATCCATCACCAGAACGCGCCTGCGCGACCCCGCTAATTGCAGGGCGGCAGACAAGCCCGCAAAACTGCCTCCGATCACAATTACGTCGTAGCTCATAGATGTAATGATACTGCCCACGATTAGGTGGTGATATATCTCGTGGGTGTTGAAAAAGTCCGTTTTCGTCGAAAACACTCGAAATTTGAGGGATACAAAATGCCTTGAAATTCGAGAGGATCGCTTATAACGCATCCTGACGCAATTTAGTTTTGGCGATTTTCACGCGAAAGAGTTTTTCAACAGGCACGAGATTTATCAACAACTACAGTCGTTTGCATAAGCCCGCGCCTTTCTTGCCTGCCCATGGTGCCTGGAGGAGCTAGATCGTCACCGCGAGTGGTTCATTGAAATCTTTGAGAGCTTTTTGTCCTTGGAACCACTTGAACAGAAACACCGCATGAACAGCGAATGCCCAGATGGAAAACGTGACAAGCAGGGCAATCATGTCTACTCCGTACAGAGCTATTCCAGCTAGAAAAGCCCATCGATAGCCACTGCGCGCCGCGAATCCCAACCCCACCAGCACAGCCACCCATAGCGTAGCAGCACTGTAGACCAGCAATGGGTGAAGTTGGCCGAGTGGTCTCCCATAGAAGGCTAGAAGGTCAATGGTACCGATCGTGACGAAAATATTGAGTCGAACAGGAAGCAAGCCTGTTCCGAGCGCAGCGAGCCCAGCAGCCCAGAAGAAATAATTCGCGTCGTTGACGCTGTCAGCTCGCAGATCTGCGCGTCGTTGCTCCTCGGCAGCTTTGTATTCCGTGTCGCTTCGACCCGCACCAACGTTCAGCGTTTGCATGCGTGTGCCTCCCCCGGAACCCGACTGCGTGCGCGAAGACAATAGCATGCGTGCTTACTTTTTTCGAGGGCAACTTCACACGCGCTTAACCGTCTGTCGTGGATTTCGGCGGTAAGAATTTCGGGTCACAGGGCAGAATCGCTCTACAGCGGTTCTGGTATTTCCTTAGTAAGAAATCCCTTCCTTCGTAAGTTCCAAATTCCAGGTCCGATGAGGTAGCTGCCATTTTTCCCTTCTGTGCAAGCCATTGCAGCTTCGAACATTACGAGACATTGCGCCTACCGGCAGGACTTTCTGCTATTGCCTGCCCGACTTCTAGTGGAACATAGCACTTTTGTTCATCAGGAATGGCATCTGAGGTGCGGGTCAAGGTGTGCGCGCAGCCAAATGATTGAGCAGTGTAGACGTCGGCTGCCGAGTTTCAAGGATCGCGCCACGGTGAAGCGAATTAGACCAATCCTCGTTATTTCTTTTTTGCTCCTGGCGGTATGCGGGGCGTTGAGCCAGAGCGAACGCTCTTTCGCTGATTTGCTTCAAGGGGCAGACTATGACGGCCCAGACTCACGCGAGCTGCAGCGCCCAGAGCCGCGTGTGTGGAAAGCACTTCCCGATGCCCCGTCAGCACAGCCTCCAACTCAGGCAGAAAAATTTCGCGCGTTCGTCGATGAAGCGCGCTCGCCTTTGACATTCGGGGCGGCTGGCGTCAACGCGGGCATAATGCACGCAACCGGAGCGAGAGGCAGCATGACGGAATTGTATAAAGGCGTGCTCATCCAAAAGGAATCAGGCGCCTTCTTCAGTAAGTACTTGTATCCTGCACTTCTCAAGCAGGATCCGCGCTATCACCCTTCGAGCAGCCAGAGCTTTTGGGGCCGCGTGATGTACGCAGCTTCACGCACGGTAATCACGCGGAACGACTCCGGAAAGGCGACACTAAACACGTCGTATTTCCTTGGGGTGTTGACTTCGGTCGCGATCGCCACTGCTTACCGGCCATATTGGACGCGCTCAACTTCGGAGACTTTGGGAACTTTTGGCTCGACGATTGGCAGCGACGCGGGAATTAACATTCTCCACGAGTTTGAGCCCGACATCCGGCGGATAGTGAGGAGACACGCGCCGAAGTTCGTGTCTGGGATCGAAGAACACATCACCAGCGACGTCATCGCTACTTCAAGATAAGCCTTTCAATGAGTTTACGTGCAAGAAATCGCCCACCAGTGGACGATCCCCCTTATAGCCGGACAACGAAAAGAGTGACCGACGTTCTGGCTCCATTGATCGTCGGCCCTAAAATCCACTGCGAGGGCACGTTTCCATCAGCGCCATCCTAAAGCTGCCGAGCGAAACCGTTGTCCGTCCACGCTGGAACGGTGCGTAGCATTCGCCTCGGAGCCTATGTGGCGGTTGGTAGGAATCGGCATCCTTCTCAACGGCCTGATCCGGCTTCAATGAGCGAGATGGATTTATCGCCAAGGAGCGCGATGGCGAATCGGCGTGGCTTCTTTTGAATCAACCTGACCTTCGCCTGAAAATCTATCTCGGAATCAGGACTTGGTAGCGCGTAACCGTGTATCCGAGTGCCGCTCCCAGGAAAACGTCGGAGGGAAAATGCGATAGCGTGGTCACGCGGGAAAAGCTGATCGCAGTCGCGAAGCCATACGCGAGCCACGGCACCCACCTATGCCTGTGATATCGATTCGCCACAACGGTTGCCACTGAAAAGACCCCAGCTGCGTGACCTGAGGGGAAGCTGCTGCCTTTAAATGGTGACTTACCGCCGCTAAAGAAGGTGTTGGTGAAAGGAGCTCCTGGAGGCAGATCAGAGGGTCTTTTTCTGCGCGTGACAGCTTTGATTGCGAGATCGACAATTGCAGTGTTGGCATACGCCTCGCCGGCAAGCATTGCGGTGTCCACCTGATAATCATCGTGCCTGATATAGCCCGCAATCATCAATGAGGCTGGAACCGCTATCACCTCGCCGGTTGTGATGTATGAGTCGAATACGTCATTGACATCGTCCAGATTGCGTTGGTGAGATCGAAAATAGGGCATCGCGTGTGGATCGGCGACGATAAGCCCTGCGGTCATGCCGGTGATGGCCAGCGTCGGCGCCCAGTGGCGGCCTTTTGCCAATTGGGCGGGGAACAGCCAAATAGCCTTTTGATCTTGAAGAAAGTCCTTCGGCAAACGATGCCAAGATGTGACCCTTCGATATGGTTCATTCTCATGTTGAGAATCAGACGACGTGGGAGAAGGAGCGTCGGGCAGATTGCTGGTGTCCTGTGCTCTTCCGAGCGGACCCAAGGCAACCGAAGCGCAGCAAATGCAAAACACAACCCACACATTGGCAGAGCGTCCCACGGCATCCTTTGATGCCGGTTGTTCTTTTAGGTTGGGATGTTATGGCGACTCAATGACTGATAAAGAGATTTATCGCCAACTGACCACGGAAAGCTGACTCGTTCATCGTCCCTAAGACAGTTGTAGATCGCGGTCTTCGACCGTTGCGGCGACGAGTTCGATCAATTCGGGAACTATGGTGCTTGGAAGCCAGTCGTGGGTCAGACCCTCGCACAAAGAGATCAAATCGATGATACGGGCCACTCGTCGAAAGTCGTCTGGCAAGCTACCACCCGCTTCCATGAATCCTCGCGAAAAGTGTGGCTCAACTCGCGGGTTTGACAACCTTTCATAGCGTAAGAAATGTCTGACATCGGTTAGCGGGCAACCCGAAATTGCAAACTCCCAATTTTGCTAGTCACAGTGGATGTTTCTCTATCGAGCTGGCTTCAGAACAAAATCCGCTTGTCTGAAATCACTCGCTATAGACATGTACGCGGACGATATTCGTGACTGGAGGCCGCACTCGAAACCTGTGCCGGGTGGCTTTGAGTGATATTGATTTATTCAAGAGAACGCGGGGAGGGGTGGTTCTATAAGACAATTCTCTGAATCGGCACAGAAGGCTCCCGTGCATCTCGATCGAAAATCTCGAGCACCGTGCACCCCGAGCCTGCGCTGATCTTGAGACGAATGCGACACTGCCATTCACGTTGCGCAGCATTCATCAGGGTAGCGATCTGCTCAGATGTGAAACTCACGGGTTTCCAGAATGGGGAGAATTCTCGCCAATCACAACGCGTGGCATGTAGCCTTCACATCAGATGCGTGAAAGGAGGGCAGAGTAGAAGCGCCAAAAAGCGTCACCCCCTGACCGTGGCGTTCTCGCAACTGCGCGTTTTTCCTTCGCCTTCCTGCGTCTCGATGAGCGACATGTGGATTTTTCACTCTTTACCAATTAAATGCCTACGAGATCCTGCTTCATGTCCGTAAACGAGCATTACGGTGGGGTATGCCCTCGCGAAATCGCGCAATTGTTTCAAACTTTCATAGCCACGAGCGGTTCCCGCCTTGTTCCAGCCCCGTGGTGCCACGCCAGCCTTGAATGCCCAACCGAAGTGGCTCGCGTCGCCTGTCAATAAAACTGGTAGCCGACCGTTAATCAAATACGCAATGTCATCATCGGTGTGGCCGGGGACGGAGATCGCCCAAAAAGAACCATCGCCGAAGAGATCAACACTCCGTCCGAGAGGTGCCATGGCGGGTGCAGTCGAAAAATCAATTCCTAAAAATTTCGACTTGCCCGAGAAGTGGTTTGCAACAGCGGCTCGCGCCAAAAAGCTGGCTTCGGCTTTGCCGAAGATAAACTCCGTCTGTGGTCCGAGTGCGGGAACACCTGCCGTGTGATCGGGATGCAAATGCGTGAAAAACACCGCCTTGGGGTGAACATTGAGACGGTTGAGTTGCGCTGCTAAATCTTGACCGGGATCTTGTCGATTGGTTACGCCATTGGCCCAATTGAAGAGGCTCATTGCCCCATTGTAATTACCATACGGTGGCCTTTTTGCGAATGAGTCGTCGAAGCCCGCGTCAATCAGGAAGTCTCCGTGGATGGTATGCACCCAGTGAACCAAGACCGAGAGATCTCGTGGCGCGTGATCGCATTCAGCTTGGCTGGGGCTTGCCGGGTCGATATTCAGACAAGGGTCCATGTGGACGACGCCGGTCTGTATGGTTGTTAAGGAAACGTCACGCGGATGTGCCAGAACATCGTTCCAGTTTGTGAACGAGGCGGGAGGAGTCCGATACGGCGCAATCTCGAATTGATGGAATCCCCCACGTAGCAGGTAGAGAAACAGAACACCAATAATCCCAAACAGAACCACAATGGGTAGTCGGATCTTCGTGAGTTTCGACATATGATCTTCTTGCAACTTTTGCCCGGCGGGCTTGCGCAATAGCGCCCCGATCCCCGGTCGCGAGAAGCAACAAAGCTACCAGGGGCATCGGACGCTCTTTTCCATTCTCTCTGTTTCGATATAGATCGTTATAGCTCGCAGCCAACGTATAGCTGTCAGGCATTTGTAGACGGGTTGTAAAAGATTTAGAGTACCTACTGCTGAACGGGCACAATTAACGGTGCAACAGTCGCAGCCTCACGCATTAACGCGGCAGTCTCCGGCGCCGTGCACTCATTGAGTCGCCAATCGGAGGGTTACGAAACGGCGACCTTCTCCTCCAGCCCTTGTCATTGATCGCTGCGACCAACTCCTCGGGCAGGGTCGATGAGCGATATTGATGCGATTTATCACCAACCATGACAAGAGGGTGGCGTTCGCCTACGATTGGGTATCAACGAATCGGATCGCTCTAAGGTTTGGGGAGTGCAATTATGACCCTGAGACAAGCGCTGCTGCTTGCGACATCATTGGCTGGCTCATTCTTGTTATGGCCTCAACGATCTGCGGCTGCCGAACCGCTCGGAGTCGCGATTGTGCGAATAGCAGAACTGGAGATTGATCCGGAGCAACTCGACGCTTACAAGCTGGCTCTCAAGGAGGAGATTGAGACTTCAATTCGTGTTGAGCCGGGAGTATTGACGCTCTATGCCGTTTCGCTCAAAGAGCACCCTGAACAGATCAGATTGTTCGAGAGGTACAGGGATACTGCTGCTTACGAATCTCACCTGCAAAGTTCGCATTTCAAAACATACAAAGCTCGGACGCTGCATATGGTGAAATCTCTTACGCTGCTCGAAACCGAGCCTATTCTACTCGGCTCAAAGTCGAAGTGAGCCGAGGACTGCGAAAGCTTTTGGGGCTTCAATGAGCGATATAGCGATGTATCACCAATAGCGGGATTCGGCCCCGATCGTCAATAAACCTGTATAGGCCTTAGGTTCACTGCTCCATTTAAAGTATTTCACCACTAAGGCCAACAACCTTCCTCGATTCCAGCAAATCTCAATGGCGGCTGAAGGAGTCCGTGAACATGCATAGTTCGATGAGGTTGTTCCCCTGGGTGTGCCTATTGGCGCTGACAGCAATTTCGATGGGTGGCAATCTGTGCGCTCAGCCGCCATGCACTTATTCGCTTTTCAAATATCCGGGGACAACGATTACCACCACCACGGCGAATGGGGTCAACAAATACAACACCATCGTGGGCACCGCTCAAGACCAGACCGGTACGGTTTTCGGGTTCATTCGTTATTCCAATGGCAGTTTCAAGCGCTACGCAGTCCCGGGCGCCTACAACACGCAGTTTTTTCATCGCAGCGATAGTGGCGCTACGGTTGGTTTCTACCAAAGTGGCAGCGGCCCTAAGCACGGCCTGCTCCTTTCCGGCATCACGCTGACCACGATTGACTATCCGGGCGCGACGGGTACCGTACTGACTGGCATCAACCGATGGGGCACCATCGTCGGTTACTACACTGACAGCACAGGACACCTAAAAGGATTCAAACGGTATTCAAACGGGGGCTTCTCCGCCGTGAGCATCCCCAATCACGCGAATATCATACCGATGGACATCAACGACAGCGGCGTCATCGCGGGAATTCTCGGCACGGGCGGGCCGACCGGCATTCACGGATTTTTAGCGTGGCGAAACAACTGGGTGATCCTGGACGATCCCGCCTATCCTTCCGGCAGCACGGGGCTGAATGGCATTGGGAACGGTGGGTCTTCTGTCGGCGAGGCTTTCGACAGCAACGGAACAGGACACGCGATCTGGCTCTTCGGAACCTCGAACTACTTTAACCTTGCAGTGCCCGGTGCAGTCGAGTCAGTTGCGGGCGGCATCTTTAGTTCGACCACCACCGGGAACGTGATTGTTGGCGGTGCAACGATCTCGGGAGGCGGCGATCAGGCGTTTGTTGCGAACTGTCAGTGAAAACTCTGTGGGGCACTGGACCCAGTCAACGAGTGATATACCGATTTATCACCAACCCCAGATCTAGCGTTGGATCATTTCCTTAGGGCTTTTTTGCCGGGAGTGAAATGCCTTTTTCCAGGAGCTTCTTCTTGGCAAACTCATTCTGCGGATGTTGCTCTAACGACATCCGGTAATAGCGAACCGCGCTAACATTATCGCCCTTTTTTTCATAGTTCCTCGCTAGGGCATCTAGCTGGTTCCACGGTGGAGGATAGGCGACAGGATCGTGTAGCAATACCTTGGAAGCCTCGTCCAGACGCCCAGCCTGCATTAATTCAGCGACCAAGATAGAGATTGTGAATGGAGGTACGTCGCGTTCAGGATAACCGAATCTGATACCTGCCTCACGGAAGCGCCTGTGAATGGCCTCGATACCGCCTTGATCAAAAAGCGCAATCGGATGCGGCGAGTTCCAGCCCTCGAAGATGGATGCAAGTAGGGGTCTCGAGAAAATCGGTCTGCGGCTGCGAAACGGGACGCTCAAATCCAGTTACGGGCCGTATCGCGCTCGAGATTTGTTCAACATCCCGCTGAATCCGGAGGAGGGGCCAATCTGGACATTCGATCGGATGGGACAAACCAGAACTCGCTTGCCTGAGGGGAGACTCATCTGCATCGGGGGTGAACATGAAGACTTTTACGATCCAGATTTCTTCATCTACAACGATGTCGTCGTCTTCACGCCGGAAGATGGAATCGAAATCTATGCCTATCCAAGAGAGGTCTTCCCGCCTACGGATTTTCATTCAGCCACTGTCGCGGATGGGCGAATCGTGATTATCGGCGGACTCGGCAACGAGAATGAGCGCTGCCCCGGCCACACCCCTGTCTATTCGCTCGATCTATCGAGCTATAGCATTTCGAAGATTCTAACCTCAGGCGAATTGCCCGGATGGATTTCAAAACACGAGGCCCGCCATGAGCACACCGGGATAATCACGATTAGAGCAGGGCAAGTCGTGCAGGAATGCGGTTCTGAACAGCGAATTTCTCGAAACTTTGAAGATTTTGCTCTGGACTTGAGATCATGCGTTTGGCAGCGTCTCACAGACCGCAACTGGCACGAATTCTCAATCCGACAAGAAAAAGGCGCATTGTTCGTGCTAGAAAGGGACCCAAAGCCCGAGACCCTCATACCCCGAAGCATCCCGCACGTCATCCTGCCAAGCGAACGAAACGCCGATGTTCGCTTCCTTGTCGCAGAAATACCGGTGTCTTTGACTCTCGACGTTACGCAGATTGAGATTGTTGTCGAGGGGAATCTTCCCGAGTCACTCCTTGCGCGGCTATTGGAAGAGATTCGGGCGAACACTGAAGCCGAAGTCGGATGTTGCTGTACTTTAAATCAACGGTAGAAGATCGAGTATTCGTAGTTGTTTTAACCGGGCGTATCACTCACTCACCTGCGATCAAGGCCATAGCCTCAGGGCTCTCTCTAGCAGCTCCGTGACCGAAAAGATTGGGCGTACTAACCGTTGATGTCGAACAGGTATTCTCTCAACTTTGCGCTTTTCCTTCTCCAGTTTTGGCGATGATGAGTGATTTGAGATTTATCACGAGTTGACGTGATAACCTGTCCTGCCATGTACGGTTTGGACGATGAACCCCGCAGTTCCAAGGAAAAGTGGCTGATGCGAGTCGCCTATTGGGGGACTTTCCTTCTCGTGTCGTTCCTCTGGTGGGAGTATGTGAAAGCGAGATAGCTTTGCCCGACGCTGTCGACCCCGATGATTCTTTCCATTCGGAGGACTGAAGCCGTGAATCGAACATTGACGTGCGTTTTTGTTTTATTCGCGACCGCAGCTCTCGCTCAGGACGGCATACCGAAAGCGAGTGTGACTCGCTGGCCGCAAGATCGCGCTGCGGCGATATCACTTACCTTCGATGACGGCATCGACACAGATCTTGATTTCGTTGAGCCGATTCTGGCCAAGCACCATCTGACGGGCACTTTCTTTGTCGCAACCGCGATGGGTCCTTGGGAGAAGCGAAAAACCGAATGGAAGCAGCTGGCGCAAGCCGGTAACGAACTGGCGAATCACACCGTGCATCATCCATGCTTGCTCCCGCAGATCACGCCACATTCGCAGGATTACACGCCCGAAATGATGGAAGCCGAAATCAGAAAAGCGGCCGAAGATATCACGCAAGCGAGTAATTCGAAGCGAGGTCTGACATTCGCTTATCCATGCGGCAACATGAGCTTTGGAAAATCGGAGGACGAGGTCACGAACGCGGCTCTGTTCGCACGATATGTGTCGGAACACTCGTTCGCCGCAAGAGCGGTCGGGGGTGGTGCAATCGATCCCGATGAACTTAACGTCCTTGCCGTGAGCGACCTTGGCCCAACGGCAGGCAAGGATTTTGTAGCTCTCCTTCAGATGGGCAACCCAGCATTTGAGGGAGGACGCTGGGGAGTGTACTGCTTCCATGGAGTTGGTGGAGATTGGCTTTCGATCACGCCGGAAGCTCTCGACGAGCTGGCGACTTATTTGGAGCGACATCGCGAAATATGGAGCGCTACCTTCGGTGACGTCGTCCGCTACATTCAGGAGCGCAAGGCTGCTTCCATTCGTATCGCTGAAAGCGCTGCGGATCACGTTGACGTGAGACTGAGCTGGCCGATGGACAAGAATATTTATGATCTTCCGCTAACTGTCAAAGTCGAGCTTCCTTCAAAGTGGTCGCGTGTTTCCGCAAGCGGCGATGGCAAGCGGCTGGTAGTTAAGCTTAATGATCAATCGAATGGTTCGGTTGTCCTCGTTGATGTTCCGCCGCAAACTGCGTCTCTGCTGATATCTAAGGCGAAGTAGGTGCGCCCGAGACTAGGCTTTGAAACATGCGCGCTATCTGCTGTTGATAGAGGTGATTAGCACAACTTTGCACCATTTCTTCGCCCACAAACCGTCCTAGCGATGTTGTCGCCAGTCAGCTTGGACATGGCCAACCGTCCCTCGAAAACCCGGCAGGGCAACCCACAAGCTGACGGAATAGATTCGCCGCCAATCCTCCGATATCGGCCATGGACATTCGTCTGGGGATTGGGTTCAGGATGCGCTACACGCGCGCGACTCGCTTATTCTCCCAGCCACCTGTCCAGTTCTGCGACTGTCGCAGTCACGAAGCGGCCTCGTTTCTTTATGGGCATGCCCTGGCGCGCCCAGCGCCGTACAAGGGAAATCGGCTGACCAAGAAAAGCACTGATCTGTTGCCATCCTATGAGGCGTTGCAGCTCCGACTTTCGCTTCGTGTTCTTCGCAGTTTTCGCCCCGAAGCAATCTCCTAGCAACCTGATCCTTCCGGAAGCGAGAACAAACATGGCACACACCCCTGAGCCCTTTCCCCACGCTATGGCGACGCTTTGACCATGGTCAATTCCCCAAAAGTTGTAAAGCCCAGGTATACGTTTTCTTGCTTATGCGTCATATAGAGATTGATCGCCACCAATTACGGGATGCGGAATCCATGCATGAGCATTTTAAAGGCCATAATTAAGCTCGACCTCCAACCCCCACTCCTGGAGCAGCCAGGTACATAGCAACGATTCCGGTTGGCCGTGCCCACAGCCTCAATTCAGGCGGGGACGTGTATTTTCTCCTGCGTGAGGCGCAGACGTTTCACGAGGAGTTCAAACTCCGTCGGAAACTTATGGATGAAGAGGCTTGTGTGACCCCAATTGGGATTTCCTCGTCGGCGCATAATGTCTTTGCAAATGCTGACCCACGAATGATCCTCTTCCCCGCGGAGAAAAAGATTTTTAGCCTTAATCCTTTAATGACATCTTCTCGGCGTATACTCTTGGGCGCGAAGGCACTCACCTCGCCCGAGCCAGCACGAAGCAAGTCAACTGACACGTCGCAGTGTCTGGTAAAGCGTATTCACCAAAAAATGCAAGCCAAGGAGAAAAACACAGATGAACGTGCATCTGGTTAACCCGAGCGCTGTCTCATTTGGGACTGCAGTCATCACTCCTCGCTGGCAATACGTGCTGGCCGGCGCTACACCAAGAACTTTCGGTGATCCCATTCTTGTTGATGAGACTCTATTCCAAGTCGATCCGGCGCGAATCCAGCCGGGAGATGTCGTCGGCATCGGCATTCATACCGCCAACGCGCTGCGCGGCTATGAACTTGGAACGCTGGCGCGAGAGCGTGGAGCATATGTGATTTTCGGCGGAATTCACGCCACTCTGTATCCCGAGGAAGCGCGAGAACTCGGCGGCGCTCACGGTGTGGTGAAAGGAGATGGGGATGTCGTCTGGGCCAAGGTGTTGACCGATTGTCACGCCGGTGTTCCACAAGCTCTCTACCTCGGCGGCCAAATCGACGCCCGCGACTTTGTTCAGGCGCGCTGGGACTTAATTCCGCGCGACCGCTACATGTGGGCTTCGGTGCAGACGGTCCGGGGTTGTCCCAAGCATTGTTCGTTCTGCTCAGTCTGGCGCACCGATGGACAACGGCCTCGTCAACGCTCTTCCGATGTTGTAATCGAAGAAATTGTGCAATTGCGCCGCCTCGGTTTTCGATT
>Ga0207676_10001805_pt1 | contig 15693 bp, 15 predicted proteins | sample KBSSwiS72_FD_184307 | JGI IMG/M metagenome (GOLD analysis project Ga0207676, IMG submission 184307) | Switchgrass rhizosphere microbial communities from Kellogg Biological Station, Michigan, USA - KBS Switchgrass S7-2 (SPAdes) (version 2) | ecosystem: Host-associated > Plants > Roots >... | reverse complement strand
AGCGGTAATGCGAATGGCAGCGCGCAGCTGATCGGCACCGATGCCGTCCGCGGCACGGCCGGCTCGGTCCGCCAGACGCTTGGCTCGACCGCCGGATCGGCGCGCGGCATCGCCGGCGGCGCAGCCGGGGCCGGCAGCAGCGCGAGCGGCAGCGCACAGGGGTCGGGCAGCAATGCCCTGTCCGCGTCGGGCGACCATCTTGCCCTTGCCCAAAGTGCGGCGGCCAATGCAGCCGGCGCTGTCGCCGTGGCGCCGGGCATGGACATCCTGTCCGCCAAGGGACAGGCGATCGGCACCGTTCGCCGGGTCGTCGCTGATTCGCATGGCCGGGTCCAGTCGGTGCTCGTTGACGTCGACAACCGCACCGCGTCGCTGCCCGCCGCCAATTTCTCCGGCAGCGGCAACGCGCTGGTCTCCGCGATGAGCGAGGGCCAGATCAAGAAGGCCGCCAAGGCACAGTCGTCCGGCAAGGGCGAGGCTGCGGGCAAGGCTGAGGGCAAGGCCAACTAAAGCCAGCAAAGCTCGCGAAAGGACCTGGTGCAGCCCCTGCATCAGGTCCTTTCGTGCGCGCAACCATAGGCCGTTGCGCCCAGACGACCGCGACTCTAGCATTGCGCCATGAAGCCGAAGATCCTCACCACCCTTCCGCTCTACACCTCCCACCTGTTTCTGGCCGATGCCCTGGCCGGCCTGACGGTTGCGATGGTGGCGCTCCCGCTCAGCATCGCGATTGCCATCGCGTCGGGCGCAGCGCCTTCGACCGGGATTGTGACCGCCATTGTCGGCGGCTTCCTGATTTCGGCCCTGGGCGGCAGCCGCGTCCAGATCGGCGGCCCGACGGGCGCGTTCATCGTCGTCGTCTATGGGGTGATCCAGCAGCATGGCTATGACGGGTTGCTGCTGGCGACGCTAATGGCCGGGATCATCCTGGTGGTGGCGGGCCTGCTGCGTGCCGGCCGGTTGATCGCCCTGATCCCGGAAGCGGTGATCGAGGGCTTCACCATCGGCATCGCGATCATCATCGCGACGAGCCAGTTGAAGGACCTGCTCGGCCTTGCGGTGGAACATGTTCCGGCGGACTTCATTCCAAAGGTGCAGGCGCTGTGGGGTGCGCGCGGTTCGTTCAGCGTGGCGGCGCTGGCGACCGGGGTCGCCGCGACCGCCCTGATCGTCATCCTGCGCCGGCTTGCGCCGAGACTGCCCGGCCTGATCGTGGCGGTGACGGTCGTTTCGGTCGCTGTCATCATCATGGTCTTGCCCGTCGATACCGTCGCCTCCCGCTATGGCGCCCTGCACGGCGGCCTTCCTATGCCCTCCCTCCCGCACATCAGCGTGGCGAGGATCGGCGAGCTGTTCCCGTCCGCCATGGTCATCGCCTTTCTTGCCGGCGTCGAGTCGCTGCTGTCCGCGATCGTCGCGGATCGCATGATCGGCGGGGCGCATCGCTCAAATGCCGAGCTGCTGGCCCAGGGCGCCGCGAACATCGGCTCGTCGCTCTTTGGCGGGCTCCCGGCGACCGGCGCCATCGCGCGCACCGCGACCAATGTGCGGGCCGGTGGCAGGACGCCGGTTGCAGGGATGATCCACGCGCTTGTCATATTGGTCGTCATGCTGGTGGCGGCGCCTCTCGCAGCTTATCTTGCCCTGCCGGCGCTTGCGGGCCTCCTCCTTGTCACCGCCTGGAACATGAGTGAGCCGCATCGCTGGCATGAGCGGCTCAAGGCGCCGGCGGGCGACAGGTTTCTGCTTTTTCTGACGCTGGTCCTGACCGTCGTTTCCGATCTTACCGTGGCCATCGCGGTCGGGACGGCCCTTGGCCTGGCCCTGCGCCTGATGCAGCGTGATGCAAGCCCCGAGGAATGGACGCCGCCGGATCGATAGCATGCTATTCTGGCAGAGTGACTGACATGAGGACATTGTCATGACCGCCATCGACTGGAATGCGCTCGACGACGGGAAGTTCGCGGACGAGGATGCGGTGCTGGCGCGCCTGCTCGAACGCCATGGGCTTGGACCGGCGGACCGCGCCGCGATTGGCCGCGATGCCGAGGCGCTGGTCATCGACATCCGCACGTCGCGCCGCCGCCACGGTGTCGCGGAAAGCTTCATCAACGAATTCGGCCTCAGCACCCGCGAGGGCGTTGCGCTGATGTGTCTGGCCGAGGCACTGCTGCGGACCTCCAATCCCGAGACGCGCGACGATCTGATCGCCGAGAAGATCGCCATGGCCGACTGGCAGAGCCATGCCGGACAGTCCGATAGCTGGTACGTCAATGCCGCCACCTGGGGGCTGATCCTGACCGGGCGGTTGGTCGAGGCGGACGCGGAGGCGCGGCGCGACCTGCCCAGCTTTTTCAAGCGCCTGACGATGCGGGTGGGCGAGCCGGTGATCCGCAGCGCGGTCGCGGCGGCGGTTCGCATCATGGGCGAGCAATTCGTGCTCGGGCGGACCATCGAGGATGCGCTGGCCCGCGCCGCCCGGGAAGAATTGCTCTGTTCGTTCGATATGCTGGGCGAGGGCGCGCGCACGGCGGACGATGCGGCGGGCTATGCCGACATCTATGCCCGCGCGATCGAGCGGGTCGGATTGGCGGCGCGAGGCAGGGGCCCGGAGGCGGGCCACGGTGTTTCGGTCAAGCTGTCGGCGCTGTGCCCGCGCTTTGAAGCGACGCAGGAGGCGCGGGTCTGGACGGAGCTTTATCCGCGCCTGCGCGATCTCGCGATGATCGCGGCGCGGCATGACCTCAACCTCGCGATCGATGCCGAGGAGGCCGACCGGCTGGTGCTGTCGCTCAAGCTGATCGACCGGCTCGCCCATGAAGAGGCGCTGGGCGACTGGCAGGGGCTGGGCGTGGTCGTGCAGGCCTATCAGAAGCGGGCGCCGGAGGTCATCGCCGCATTGGCGGACCTCGCCCGCCGCAGCGGGCGCCGTATCATGATCCGGCTGGTCAAGGGCGCCTATTGGGACAGCGAGATCAAGCGCGCGCAGGTGGCGGGCTATACGGACTATACGGTATATACGAGCAAGGCGGCGACCGACCTGTCCTACATCGCCTGTGCGCGGGCGCTGTTGGATTCGGCGCCGCTGCTCTATCCCCAGTTCGCGACCCATAATGCCCATACGCTCGCGACCGTCAGGGCCATGGCCGGGCAGGCGGGCGTCGCGGTCGAATATCAGCGGCTGCACGGCATGGGCGAGGGGCTGTATGAAGCGGCGGCGGCGCGTTTTGGCGAGCTGCGCGTGCGCACCTATGCGCCGGTCGGCGGACATGAGGCGCTATTGCCCTATCTCGTCCGGCGGCTGCTGGAAAATGGCGCGAACTCCAGCTTCGTCCATCTGCTGATGGATGACAGCGTGCCCGTGCAGCAGCTGGTCCGCGATCCCATCGCCGTCATCGAGGCCGCGCCCCATCGCAACCCCCGCCTGCCGCTGCCCGCAGCGATATACGGTCCCGCTCGCGCCAATTCACAGGGCCGCGACCTCAGCCAGCAGGCGGTCCGCCAGGTCGCCGCACGGCAGATCGCGGCGCTGAAGGACAGCGTGCTGGCGGCCAAGCCCATCATTGGCGGCATTCAATATGAAGGGGATGCACGGTCCGTCCTTGCGCCCGCCGACACGAACCATGTCGTGGGAACGGTTGCGCTCGCGCGTCCCGCCCATATCGACGCGGCGGTCGAGCGGGCGCGGGTTGCGCAAGCGGGCTGGAATGCGCTGGGCGGTCATGGCCGCGCCGGCATCCTGGGCAGCATGGCCGATGCGCTGGCCCATGCCAACGACCGGCTGGTCGCGCTGCTCACCCTGGAGGCGGGCAAGACCTTCAACGACGCGGTCGCCGAAGTGCGCGAGGCGACGGACTTCTGCCGCTATTACGCGATGCTGGCGGAGGAGCAGTTCGGCGCGCCCCGGCCAATGCCCGGCCCGGTCGGCGAGCGTAACCACTGGCGGCTTTCCGGCCGGGGTTTATTCGCCTGCATCTCGCCGTGGAATTTTCCGCTGGCGATCTTCACCGGGCAGATCGCGGCGGCACTGGCGGCGGGCAATGCCGTGATCGCCAAGCCCGCCGAATCGACGCCGCTGATCGCGCAGGTGGCCGTGCAGCTCTTCCATGATGCGGGGCTCAACCCCGATCTGCTCGCGCTGCTGCCGGGAGAGGGTGAGACGATCGGCGCGGCGCTGGTGGGGCATCCCGGCGTGGACGGCATCGCCTTTACCGGCGGCACGGAAACGGCCGCGGCGATCAACCGCGCACTCGCTGCACGGCCGGGGCCGATCATCCCGTTCATCGCCGAGACGGGCGGCCTCAACGCGATGGTGATCGACACCACGGCTCTGCGCGAACAGGTCATCGACGATGTGATGCTCTCCGCCTTTGGATCGGCGGGGCAGCGTTGCTCGGCCCTGCGCATGCTGTTCGTGCCGGAGGAAAGCGCCGATGCCCTGATCGCGAGCCTGGCGGGCGCGCTCGACGCGCTGGTGGTCGGGGATCCGGGCGATCCCGCGACCGATGTCGGCCCGGTGATCGATGCCGACGCCAAGGCCGCGCTCGCAGCTCATGTCGCCCGGCTCGACCGCGAGGCGCGGATCATCGCGCGCGGACGGATTACCGCGCAAACGCCCGGTCATTATTTCGCGCCCGTCATCGCGCAAGTGCCCACGCCCGATTTCCTGGAGCGCGAGGTGTTCGGCCCCATCCTCCACATCTATCGCTATGGGCGCGGCGAACTGGAGCCTGCCTGCGCCCAGCTGGCGGCACGCGGCTATGGCCTGACGCTCGGCATCCACAGCCGCATCGACCAGTTCGCGGCGCGGATACAGGCGCTGATCCCGGCGGGGAACGTCTATATCAACCGCTCGATGATCGGCGCGGTGGTCGGCGTGCAGCCCTTTGGCGGCATCGGCCTGTCCGGCACCGGCCCCAAGGCGGGCGGCCCGCACGCCTTGTTGCGCTTTGCCAGCGAGCAGTCCGTGTCGAACAATATCATGGCACAGGGCGGCGACCCGTCATTGTTCGATGTTTGATCATTTGAGGGTATGATGATTTCAGGTGTAACCGTTCGTCCTGAGTGCCACTTCGACAAGCTCAGCCCCTACTCAGCACGAACGGAGTTGAGTTAATCCGCGTCGAACAGGCCCGCGAGCTGCTCGACCATCGTGCCGCCCAGTTGCTCGGCATCCATGATGGTGACTGCCCGGCGGTAATAGCGCGTCACGTCGTGGCCGATGCCGATTGCGACAAGCTGCACCGGCGACTTCGTCTCGATCCACTCGATCACCTGCCGCAGATGCCGTTCCAGATAGGTGCCGCTGTTGACCGACAGGGTCGAATCGTCGACCGGCGCGCCGTCCGAAATGACCATCAGGATGCGCCGGTCCTCGCCCCGCGCGATCAGGCGGCTGTGCGCCCAGAGGAGTGCCTCGCCGTCGATATTCTCCTTGAGCAGCCCCTCGCGCATCATCAGGCCGAGCGAATTGCGCGCGCGCCGCCAGGGCTCGTCCGCCTGCTTGTAGACGACATGGCGCAGGTCGTTGAGGCGGCCGGGGCTGGCCGGGCGGCCTGCGGCGAGCCAGTCCTCGCGGCTCTGCCCGCCCTTCCAGGCGCGCGTCGTGAAGCCCAATATCTCGGTCTTGACGCCGCAGCGCTCCAGCGTGCGCGCCATGATGTCGGCGCTGATCGCGGCGATGCCGATCGGCCGCCCGCGCATCGAACCGGAATTGTCGAGGAGCAGCGTCACCACCGTGTCGCGAAATTCGGTGTCGCGCTCGGCCTTGTAGGTCAGGGCGAGGCCGGGACTGACCACCACGCGGGCCAGGCGCGCCGCGTCGAGCATCCCCTCCTCCTGGTCGAAGTCCCAGCTCCTCGCCTGCTGCGCCATCAGGCGGCGTTGCAGGCGGTTGGCGAGCTTGGTGACGATGCCCTGCAGATGGACCAGCTGCTGGTCGAGGAAGCCGCGCAGCCGCAGCAGTTCGTCGGCATCGCACAGGTCGGTGGCCGCGATTTCTTCGTCATGGGCGCGGGTGAAGACGCGGTAGTCGACGCTGGGGCCGATGTCGCCCTGCGGCCGGTTGGGCCGGACCGGCAACATGCCCTCGTCGCCCGGATCGCCGGGATCGCCGTCGGCATCGGGGTCGAAATCCTCGTCGCTCGACTCCTGGTCCTGGTCATCGCCGTCGGCCTGGCTGTCCTCGCCGCGCGACTCCGTATTCGCATCGGAATCGCCCTGCTGTTCGCTGCTGTCGTCCTCCTGCGACTCCTCGGAATCGCTATCGTCGCCGTCGCCCTCCTCCTCATTCTCGTCCGTTTCCGGCTGAGAATCCGCCTCCACCAGTTCGAGATGCTCGAGCATGGACAGCACGGTCTTCTGGAACGCGCGCTGGTCGTCGAGGCACAGGGCAAGCGCATCGAAATCGTCCGAGGCCTTGTCGTCGATCCACTCGCGCAGGAAAGCGATGCCCTTTTCGGCCGCTGGCGGCGGCGCTTCGCCGGTCAACCGCTCGCGCAGCAGCAGCGCCAGCGCGCCCTGGACCGGGACCTCGTCCGGCGACTGGGCGCGCGTGATCGGATCGGCGCCGGTGCGCACATTGAGCGCGGCGGCAAGATTGGCCCGCGTGCCCTCATAGCCGCGCGCGCCCAGCGCCTCATAGCGGACCATCTCCACCGCATCATAGGCGGCGCGGGCGGACGGCTCGCCCGGCGCGCGCGCGGCATGGAGCTTCGGGTCATGATGGCGCAGCTTCAAGGCCATGCTGTCGGCAAAGCCCCGCGCCAGCGCCACCTGATCGGGCGACAGCGAGCGCGCCGGCGCGGGCACCTTGATCGTCTTGCCGACCATGTGCGGCGCGTCGGCGGTATAGCCGACATCCGCCTCCGCATCATGGGCAACGGCGCGGGCGGCGCCGGCGAGCACGGACTTCAGCTCGTCAAGAGGCGTGCGGGCGGTCATGTTTGCGGGCTGCGCGAGGGGAGCGGCTAAGTCAAGGGGGTGGGCGAACGGCTAGCCAATGTCCCATATTGGCACGAACGACGAGCCGAGCCTGGTAGCCTCATCAGCAGCCTGTAAACGAGCCCCGATTAATGGTAACAAATAATTAATAAACGACGCTCGAGTCGCATCGCAATGAACCCAATAAGGAGTCATGCAATGCGAAAACTCATTGTTGCATCTTTGCCGGGGGGTTCCGTGCTCGCCGGTCGCCGCGGCAGTGCCGCGGTCTTCAACACCTCATAGCCGCTTCATAGCCGCTAAAGAAAAGAAGCCGTACCCGCGAGGGTATCAATAAACGGCAATCTTAAAGCCGTGCTCGTGTCGCTTAACTACAGCCTGTTCGAACAACCTGCCGATATTAATGATATCAAAGGTTTAGATAGAGGGATTGTGTTATGCGTAAGCTACTCCTGTCCGCAATTTTAGCGACCTCCGCTTTTGTCGCACAGCCAGCCCATGCTGTATTGACGCTGGGAAGCACGCCATGCTCGGTGACAAACATCACACCAACCGCAATCGCGTGCACCGGCTGGTATGAAGGCAATCTCATCGATGGCCCGGCGACGGCTGACGATGAAGCCGCCGGCATCAACGCGCTGCTCGGCACGAGCTATACCGGCGCAACCCTGACATCGCTGGAAACGGCGGCTCCAATTAGCGGCAACTCGATCAATTTCGCCACGACGCTTTTTGGTGTGACCGTCATTGGCTTCCATGTCGGCGCTGCCAATGGTGAACCCAATAACGTCGGCTATAGCGGCACGGCGTTCTACAAGTTCGACGCGGGGTCGACGGGCCTGGACGTTATCGGTCTCAATGTTCCCGGCCTTTCCAATGCGCGGCTCTATTCCACGTCTGCGATCCCGGAAGCCGCGACCTGGATGACGATGCTCGTCGGCTTCGGCGCGCTGGGCTGCGCGATGCGGCGGCGCAGTGTGGCCGTCAACTTCGCCTGATAACGTCAAGCCTCGATGCAGAAGGGGCGGTCCTGCGGGACCGCCTTTTTTGCGCCCGCCGTCAATTGACCGGGCCGTTTTTCTTCGCAGCTGCGAAATGCCACCGGGTCCAGATCGGTGCCAAAATGGTACAAGTTCAGAGAAGCGCCCAAAAACGTCGTTAATAATTTGGCAACGCAGCTGCGAACGCGGTAGGGAGGCAGTTAATAACTCTATAACGAGTCGCATCGAGCATTTTGATGGTCGAAAGATCGGGTTGGACCATTTTGGTCACAGACAATGGGGCTAAGTTATGCGTAAATTCATTATCTCCACACTTCTTGCGGGCACAGCCTTCGCGGCGCAGCCGGCGGCAGCGGCAGTAATCTTCCATTTTGATGATCCGGGCGCTCTCATGCCCGACGAAGTTGCGCAGGTTCTGAACAGCCAGACTGCGTTGACGGTGTTTGCCTACACCAACCAGACCAACCGCGAAGTCGCCGTGCATTCGCTCGACGGCGGCACCCTGACAACCTCATCGGCTGGTCAGGCTGCGTTTACGGCTACCGATGGTTCGCTCGATGCCGGCGAGATCTATCTGACCGGCGCGGATAATGATTTCCGCCAGATCGAGTTCCTGTTCGAGGGCGGCGCACCCAAGGGCGCGACTTTGACCTTCTCCGTTGGCGGTTCAACGCCCCACCTCGAATCGATCACTTTGCCCAAGAAGGCTGAAGGCAATTACTGGTTCTCGGCCGAAGCCACTGGCGGTGATTTCTTCACGAAGGTCACTTACAGCGTGGTTCCAGCTACGTTCACGACACTCAAGCAGCTCCGTATCGGTGGCTTTGGCGGCACTCCTGCTGTCCCCGAGCCAGCGACCTGGGCAATGATGCTCGCCGGTTTCGGCACCGTTGGTTATGCGATGCGCCGCCGCCGCAATGTGGCGGTCAGCTTCGCCTGACAGAAAATGTAAAACGCTTCGAGGGGGCCGCGTCCATGGCGCGGCCCCTTTTTGATTCCAAGGGGTCCCCATGTTCCCAACAGAGCCAAAGCCCATTCACGAGCGTTCGCCTGCCAATATCGAGCCGGATCAGTGGGACATGTCACTGAACAGGCTGCTGGCCGAACTATATCGGAGTGAAACGCCATTTCTGGCTGGGCGAGTGCAGGCAAAACCGACGCAGCAGTTCTGGACCAAGCCTTAAATAGGTACCCGCGCAGGCAGAATACCTCCAATGATCACTGCGTTGTGAAGATATAGGCTGCTATTCAGGTCCCTCGCAATATATTCGGGGGGCAAGACATGAAGAGGTTTCTCGCTTCGGTAACGTGGGCAGTTACAGGAATGGTTCTGCCGAACCAGGCTTCGGCATCGACGATCCTGTGGGCCGACCTGATTTCCCGGCCGACGCCAAATATTGTGGTCGGCACCCTGGGTTCGACCACGGTTACGTTCACGGGATCGATCGCCGGCGTGGAATTGGGTGGCGGCAAGAATTACTGGCATCCTTTTCCTTCGGCCGATGGCCCGATCGCGAGCGATTTTATCGCTCTCAACATTGGCGGCCTCAAGACGATCAGTTTCTCCGCGCCGGTCGCCGACCTTTATCTCGCGCTCATGAGCTGGGACGTCGATAACACCATGTTCAGCAAGCCGCTGAACGTTATGGTCCAGGGATGCGGCTATTTTGGATGTGGAACGGCGACCGTTGATGCTGCTGGCACGCACCTTGTGGGCGTGGGCGAGCTGCACGGCATCCTCCATTTCGCCGGACCGATAAGCTCGCTCAGCTTCGTGGACGACACCGAAGATCGCCATGTTTTCCAGATCGGCATCGGCGCAGTCCCCGAACCCGCCACCTGGGCCATGATGATCGCGGGCTTTGGCGCGGTGGGGCTTGCGATGCGTCGCCGCCGGACGGTGGCGGCCAGCTTCGCCTGATCATGTCCGCACGGTAGGGCCCCGCTCAGGCCGCCTTGCCGACAATGCTTTCCGGCAGATCCTTGCCGAACACGCGCTGATAATATTCCGCCACCAGCGCCCGCTCCGCCTCGTCGCATTTGTTGAGGAAGGAGAGGCGGAAAGCAAAGCCCACATCCTTGAAGATGAGGGCGTTCTGCGCCCAGCTGATCACGGTGCGCGGACTCATGACGGTCGAGATGTCGCCGTTGATGAAGCCTTGGCGCGACAGTTCGGCGACGCGGATCATCTTGTCCACCTCCTCGCGCCCGCCGACGGAATCATATTCGCCCGACTTGGCCAGGACGATCTGCGCCTCGGTCGCGGCGGGCAGGTAATTGAGGGTGACGACCAGGTTCCAGCGGTCCATCTGGCCCTGGTTGATCTGCTGGGTACCGTGATAGAGGCCGGTGGTGTCGCCCAGGCCGACAGTGTTGGCGGTCGAGAACAGGCGGAACCACCGGTTCGGGCGGATGACCCGGTTCTGGTCGAGCAGGGTCATCTTGCCGTCCGCCTCCAGCACGCGCTGGATCACGAACATGACGTCCGGCCTGCCCGCATCATATTCGTCGAACACCAGCGCGACGGGGCGTTGCAGCGCCCAGGGCAGCAGCCCTTCCTTGAACTCGGTCACCTGCTGCCCGTCCTTGAGGACGATGGCGTCGCGGCCGACCATGTCGATGCGGCTGATATGCGCGTCGAGGTTGATGCGGATGCACGGCCAGTTGAGACGGGCCGCGACCTGCTCGATATGGGTCGACTTGCCGGTGCCGTGATAGCCCTGCACCATCACCCGCCGGTTATAGGCAAAGCCGGCCAGGATCGCGAGCGTGGTGTCCGGGTCGAACACATAGGCGGGATCGAAATCCGGCACACGCTCGTCCGCCTCCGAAAAGGCTGGGATCTCCATGTCGACGTCCAGGCCGAATGTCGCGCGCGCCTTCACGAAGCGGTCGGGCGCGTCCATCAGCGTCTCGCTGCGCATGTCGGGGAGGGTGTTGGGTATCTCGGTCATGTGCTGCCTATTGGATATTCAGGGATGGCCCGCATCGAAGCATCACGCAAAGGCGGGCGCCTTGCGCAAATGCGTATAGGCGGCGATCACCTCCTGCAAGGCTTTCTCATGCGCGCGGTCGCCACCATTATGGTCGGGGTGATAGCGCCGGACGAGCTGCGTGTAGCGGCTGCGTAGGGCGTGGCGGTCGGTATCCGCGTCCAGGCCGAGGGTGCGCAGCGCCTGCCTGTCGTCGCTGGAGAGCGGTTTGCCGTCCTCCCGCTGCCTGGCCTCGGCCATGCGTTCGCGGAACCGCGCGCCGACCGCATCGAGCGGATCGGTAAAGTCGGCCCAGCGCGGCGGCGGGGTATGGGCGTTCGCGGAAAAGGCCCGCGTCTCGCGCTCCCAGCCCGCATAGGGGCGCTGCGCGTCGGAGATTTCCTCCGCGCTCATGCCCTTGAAATAATTATAGCGCGCGTTGAACTCCCGGACATGGTCGAGGCACAGCCAGCGCCACCGTGGCGGGCCGTCGGCGGCGTGGCGCAGTTCCTCGGGCGGGGCGCGGAACTCGCCGGCATTGGTACAGCCCTCGATCAGGCACGCGCGCACCTCTCCCCCGGCCATGCGGCCATGGAAGCGTTCATGCCGCCGCGATTGTGATCCGTCCGACAAATTATCTCCCCGAACACATGCCGATCCCCCTATATAAGGGCGATGATGAACCAATCGCTAGGGCCTGTCGGCCAGGAAATCGAGACCCGGCTGCGGGCGGCCCTGTCGCCGGAGCATCTCGCCGTCATTAACGACAGCGCGAAGCATAGCGGCCATATGGGCGACGACGGCTCGGGCGAGAGCCATTTTACGGTGGAGATCGTGGCGGGGGCGTTTGCCGGGCAATCGCGGCTGGCGCGGCAGCGGATGGTGAATGCGGCGGTGGGCGACTTGATGGCGGGCACGGTGCATGCGCTGGCAATCAAGGCGAAGGCGCCGGGGGAGTAAGGGCCGGGTCTCCCTCGCCCCTGAAGGGGCGAGGATGACGTGTTACTCGTGGCTCCGGCCGAAATCCGGTGCGGCGTCGTCCTGGCCTTCCTCGATGATCGAGCGGCGGATGGCGCGGGTCTTGGTGAAGAGGTTGAACAGCGCGTCGCCGTCGCCCCAGCGGATCGCGCGCTGGAGGGCGGTCAGGTCCTCGGTCAGGCGCTGCAGGATCTCCAGCACCGCTTCCCGGTTGTTCAGGAACACGTCGCGCCACATGGTCGGGTCGGACGCGGCGATGCGGGTGAAGTCGCGAAAACCGCCGGCCGAATATTTGATGACCTCGGATCGCGTCACCTCCTCAAGGTCGCTCGCGGTGCCGACGATGGTATAGGCGATGAGATGCGGCACATGGCTGGTGACCGCGAGCACCAGATCGTGATGCTGCGGCGTCATGCACTCGACATTGGCGCCCAGCCCTTCCCAGAAGGCCTTGACCCGCTCCGCCGCCGTCTCCGGCGTGGCATCGTCCGGGGTGAGGATGCACCAGCGCCCCTTGAACAGGCTGGCAAAGCCCGATTCCGGTCCGCAATGCTCGGTACCGGCGACCGGATGGCCGGGCACGATCATCGCCTTGGGCAGGGCGGCGCGCAAGGCTGCGAGTACGCTGGCCTTGGAGCCGCCGACGTCGGTGACGATGGCGTCCGCCGCGAGATCATCGGCAATCGCCTCGGCGGCCGCGCCCATCGCGCCGACCGGCACGCACAGGATGACGAGGTCCGCGTCGATCACCGCGCTGCCGGCGGTGTCGGCAATATCGTCGCACAGGTCGATGCGATCGGCGATCGCCCGCACGTCCGGATCGGCATCGAAGCCGGTGACGCGCGCCGTCGGCATATAGGCGCGCACCCCGCGTGCGATCGACGAGCCGATGAGGCCGAGGCCGATGATCGTGATCCGGGAAAATGGCAGCATCGTCTCAGTCCCCTGCCGTCACGGCCAGGCGGATGCGCGCGGCGATGTCGCGCATATGCGGCTCGGTACCGATGGTGATCCGCAGGCCATGGGGAAGGCCCTGCCCCGGCAGCCAGCGCGTCGCATAGCCCGCCTCCATCAGCGCCTTGTATACCGTCTCCGCCGCCACCGCGCCCTCGAACAATATCAGCAGGAAATTGGCACCGCTGGGCACGACGCGGACGCCATGATTGCCGAGCGTGTCCATCTCCCGCGCGAACCAGGCCCGCCAGATGCGGTTATGGTCGCGGCTCATCGCGATGAAATCCTGGTCGTCCAGCGCCGCGATCGCCGCTGCCTGCGCCGAGGTGGTGAGGTTGAACGGCGCGCGGATGCGATGCAGCGCGCCGATCACCGCCGCGCTGGCATAGCCCCAGCCTATCCGTTCGGCAGCGAGGCCGTAGATTTTGGAGAAGGTTCGCGTCACGAACACATTGGCCGCTTCGCTGGCGAGCAGCAGGCCGTGATCGTCCTCGTCCTCGCTCAGATATTCGGCATAGGCCTGATCCAGGACGAACAGGATATCCGGGCGCAGCGCCTTATGCAGCCGGGCGATCTCCGCGCGCGGCGTGAAGGTGCCGGTCGGATTGTTGGGATTGGCCAGATAGACGACGCGGGTCCGGTCCGTGACAGCGGCGAGGATGGCGTCGACGTCGGTGCCATAATCCTTGTCCGGTACCACGACGGGCACCGCACCGACCCGGCGCGCGGCGATGTCGTAGACCGAGAAGCCGTAGCGGACATAGATGATCTCGTCGCCCGGTCCGGCAAAGGCGCTGGCGGCAAGGTGCAGCAGCTCGTCGGATCCGGTGCCGTAGATCACCCGGTCGGGGTCGAGCCCATGGCAGGCGGCGATGGCGTGGCGCATCGCGGTCGCGCCGGGGTCGGGATAGGTCGCCAGGTCGTCCAGCGCCGCATGGGCGGCCGCCCGCGCCGCCGGGCTGGTGCCGAGCGGGTTTTCATTGGCCGACAGCTTGATCAGCGCGCGGCCGTCGTCGCTCTTCGCCTTGCCCGGCACATAGGGCGCGATGGCCATGATCCAGTCCTTCGGGACCGGCGCCTTTATGGTCTGATCGATCGTCATGGCTGCGCCTTTAAACGCAGGCGCGTGAAATGGCAAAGTGCGGTGCGCGCTGGATACTTCTGCCGGGTCGCGGGTTTCTCTTCATAGATCGGGTCGCAGGAGAGTTTCAGATGAGCAAGGACCTGAAAGACCGGAAACTTCAGGGCGAAGGCAATTACGATGCGGCGCGCGAATATGATCGTGGCGCAACCGAAGCCGCCAAGGATACCGAGGCGACCCGCCGCGAAGCCGAAGCCGCGCGCGATGCGCTCGACGGCGATGAGGCCGAGGAACTCCGCCGGGCGGAAGAAAAAGGCCGCGCCCCCGCACGGGACGATCGGCCGGCGAAGCGCCCGTAGCAGTCCCCCAAAGCACAGGATCCAATCATGACCAGGACGACCACGAAAAGCATGGAAGTACGCCCCAGGGGCAAGGATTTGCGCGGTCAGAACAAGCCGCTGGATTCGGAAGAAGAACTCGAAATCGGGCTTGAGGATAGCATGGATGCATCCGATCCCCCTTCCGCGACGGCGCCGGGCCATGATGGCTATCCGGGGCCGCTGCCAGACAACAGAGATGTGAAAAAGCACAAGAAACAGGAATAGAATCGGGACCGCAAACCGCACGTCAGCCCCCACGTGCAACCCCGATTCGCCGCCACAGGCCGCATTCGACCTGTGGCGGTTTTGCCATGCCTGACCCCGTAACGATCCATCGGGATGAAAAATATGTTGCAATGCACAAAACGATTGCGGCACACTATATTTGTGATGCGGTTAACTGTGTATCAACCAAGACAGGCGCATCATTAGAGCATAAGGTCCCCATTGACGGAGGCTGTAAATGGCAAGTGGTACAAGACCCTCGGACGGTGTCATCACTCTGGCAGAGATACGGGAATTCGCGTCTTTCCCGTCCGCGACTCAGCGCTATATCCGGCGGTCGCTCGACATCGCGCTGCATCGCCGCGATGCGGCCGAGACATGGAGCCGCGATCTGGTGGAAGAGGCCAGCATCCGGGCGCAAGCACGCATTTACGGCCGCCTCAATGATATCAAGGCACTGGTGCCCGACGACAGCGGCCTTGATCAGGTCGAACCGTTCATGGCGCCCCTGGTCGTCATCTCCGCCTTCGATCTGGGCCAGAACCGACTGCACAGCTTCTCGTCCTACCGCTTTCTGTATGAGCGGCTGATCGGCGCGGGCAGCCGTCCCTGGTTGCCGGGTGCGTTCTGCGCCGCCGCGAGCCTGCCCCATCTCCACCCCGAAAAGCGCCGTGAGCTGCTCCAGTCGATCAGCGAAGCGGCGGCGACGGCGGTCGGCTGGTCGAGCCGGGAACCCACTTTCTACCCAGAATGGGTCGAAAAGGTGGACACAAGCCAAGCCGCTAACTGAGCCCTCGAAACGGGATGACTTTAGCCAGATTCACGCCCCATCCGTTCGGTTCGAGCCCTTCGACTGCCCGCAGGGGCGGGCGCTCAGGATAAACTTCAGACGGGTCGAAGTCATCCTATTCTCTAAGTCATCCTATTCTAAAACAGGCTTTTCACGATTGGTGCGGTGCGCAGCCGCGCTGACTATCTAGGCGGCCACCACTCTGTTCCGTCCGCCCCGCTTGGCTTCATACAGCGCCAGGTCGGCTTCGTGGATGAACTCTTCCGCCGTTAATCCCTCCCTGTATTGGGTGACGCCGCAGCTGATCGCGGTCCGGAGCGCGGTGCCGGTAGGCAGTTCGATAGCTTCCGAACTCACCGCCTCGACCACG
>Ga0207676_10001803_pt1 | contig 15699 bp, 32 predicted proteins | sample KBSSwiS72_FD_184307 | JGI IMG/M metagenome (GOLD analysis project Ga0207676, IMG submission 184307) | Switchgrass rhizosphere microbial communities from Kellogg Biological Station, Michigan, USA - KBS Switchgrass S7-2 (SPAdes) (version 2) | ecosystem: Host-associated > Plants > Roots >... | reverse complement strand
GCCGGAGCGAGCGAGGTCGCTGCGCTCCCTCGCTCGCTCGGGGCTCGGCTGACGCCTCGCGGCCTGTCGGCTGGTGCCCCCCTCTATCCCCCCATTGGGGATATGTGGATAACCCCTGTGGGGCTACCTGTTCGGCGCACGCCGACGGGGCGGCTCGGGGTCGTCGTCGGCGCGGTACCAGTAGACGACGGGCAGCAGCTGCTGCGCCTCGACGTCGTCGGGCAGCTCCGTGATGCACCTGTGCGAGCCCTGGTGGCGTCGGACCCGGTTGCAGATGAACACGACGCCATGCAGCGCTGGCGACTCAGCGCCGCACCGTCGCTTGTCGGTCACCGCCCGACCTCGCTGCATGCGTCAGCGCCGCACCGCGCCGGGAAGGCGAAGCGCCCGCAGCGGTCAGGCCTGCCCGCCGCGCTCCGACTCGGACACGTGACGTCGGACAGCAGCGGTCCCCCGTTCGTATCGCCTGACGTAGCGTCGCCACGCCCACCGTGAACGGGGCAAGGCAGCGGGCGGCTGCACGCCATCGGCCAGCCCGTGTCGCTCCCCCAGTAGCCGATCATCCGGCCGCATGTCCCGGGCAGCCACGTCGGGTCGATCGTTGACACGTCGGGCAGGGCGTACGGCACCTGCTGTGTACGGCGTGGCTGTCGTGAACGGACCAGCAGCTCCGCGCCCTTCCCGATCAGGTAGACCCCGATCATCATGAGCAGCAGCCCACCGAACCAGCCGAAACCCGACGGCGACAACGCAAGCGAGTAGCGCAGCCCATGCGGGCGCGAGAGCGTCAATGGTGACCACATCAGTTCAGTGCCCGATTGGCGCGCCGTGCAGCCCTGCGCTCGGCCCGAGCCGCCTGTCGGCGCTCTCGTCGGCTCTGCGTGCTGGTGCTGCTCTGTCGCGGCTCGCTGACGGGGTTGTGCTGCCAGTCGGTGTCGCGGTGCAGCTCGGCGAGCGCCTGGGCGTCACGCAGGCTCATCCCAGGCTCGGCCTGTAGCCACGTGTCGCAGTCGGCGCACTGAATCCATGCCGCGCCGTCGGTCGTCAGCATCAGCCACGGGCGCTCGGGGTCAAGCATCCTCATGTAGCCGTCGGCCTCGCCGATTTCGGCCTCGGCCTCGGCCAGCTCGACAGCGACCAGCGGCGGCGGCTCGGGCAGCGCTGCCCGCTCGGCCGCTGCCAGCTCGACCAGCCCGCGGACGGCGTCGCGGTCAAGGTCGTCGGCGACGCGCTGGACGTGTGTGCCGTGGTCGTCGTACTGGACGATCAGCCCGTCGGTGTGCGTGATGTGCTGCCCCGTGTGCCCTGCTGGTCTGATGCAGGTCACGAAGGGGCTGTCGTTGTAGGGAGCGCCGCAGCGCTGCATCGGTTCGTAGCTCATGTTGTTTGTTCCTCTCGTTGTTGGAGATGCTTGTACGCCCGCCAGGCGTACTGTCGGCTGACGCCGAGCGGGCGGGCGATGTCGGTCCAGCTGTAGCCCGCACGGAGCAGGCCTGCGACGGCGACTTCGGTCGCCTTGTCGATCGCTGCGTGCAGCTGGGCGAGCGGGCGCAGCGCCTCGACGTCGCCGTCGGCAACCCGTCGGCCAGCGCCCCGGATCAACCGGGGCAGCATGACCTCTAGGTACTCGTCGTTGTACGTCGGGCGTGCCATCAGCTGGCGTCGTACTTCGCCTGGCAGCGGTCGCAGATCGGCACGTCCCCCAGGATCGGATGCGCCAGCGTGTGCGTAGCGTCGTTGGGGCACAGGGCGAACCACTGGCACACCTGCCCCATGTTGCACGTGCAGACCTCGTCGGGGCTGCACGTGTGCGTCATGCGCTCCATGTCACACGCTCCGTCTCGACGTGCTCGACGTTGGCTGCGTGCTGTCCGTCGTGCCCTGCGTCGCGCTGGCAGTGCAGCACGTCGTCGTCGGCTGACGTGCTGGCGACGCCGCACACCTTGCGCAGCGTGCCGAGCGTCGGCGCTGTGGCGAAGCTGTCGGACTTGAACGGGGCATCCCAGCTGCCCTGAAAGGCAGCGGCCTCGGCGTCGGCCTCGCGCCCGAGCGCCGCTTCGGTGTTCGCCACGATCGCACCGAAGGCGTGCAGTGCGCCGCGCACGCTGTCGGCCCGAGCAGCCGACAGCGCCGACCCGAGCGTGTTCGCCTGATCGCACACGCCGTGCCACGTGTCCAGCTCGGCCCGCAGCGCCTTCAACAAGTCGTTGAGGGTTGAGGGTTGCCCGTGGCGCTGTGCGCTCATCAGCAGGGCGTGCTCGGGTACGTCGTGGGCGCTCACAGTGCGACCCCACCATCGCGGGCGAGCTGTGCGGCGACTTCCTTGACGTAGCCGAAAGCGTAGGCGTAGGCCTGCATCAGCTCGTCCTGTGCGGCGCGCACAACATCGGCTCCCATGTTGCGCGACACGTTCGTCAGCTTGCGCTGCGCCTCGCGCACGATGGCGTCGGCGTGTGTTACGGCCATCGCGTAGGCGGATGCTTTCATGGTCGGACTCCGTTCCTCAGCTCGGCGAGCTGTCAACTGTGAGGTTACAGCGTCGCACCAGCGGAATGCAACCCGGAGGTTTACACCGTTTCGCAGCTCCCGGGGTGCGTCGGATAACGACACCCCGGGAACCGCTAACGGGACTGTGGCAGCTCACGCCTTTACGAGCTGTGCCAGCGCTACCAAGTCCATCCCACGTGACGACGTCGGGGCAGCTTCACACTGAACAACGACTCTGAGCGGTCGATGCTGCCCCGGTTCGATCGGGCGCTCTCGTAGACGTGCGCGCCCGCTCAGTCGTTGTAGTACCTCGGGTTCAGGATCAGGTCGGCGTCGCTGACGGTCATCGGTGCGTGCCCGCACGGCTCGACAGCGATGTAGGTCTGTGCGCCGACGACAGGCCGCGCAATCTGCTCCCGCGTGACGGTCACATAGCCCGTGTCGTCGCAGTCGTCGCACCAGTGCTCACCGCGGCTGTGCAGCCGTGCCATCGCCTGACGGATGCGTGATGCGTGTCGGCGTACTTCGGTGTCCAGCCACTCACGCGCCGTCGTCGCCTTGTGCTGTCCCGTGGCGCGCGGGTTCGTGCCACGGGCTCGCGGGTTCGTCCCGTTCGCCCGCGAGCTGCGACCACGCTGCGTACGCGCCGGCAATTCGCTGCGTGGTCGGCCTTGACGATCGGCGCTCATGCGTACGCGTCGTTCAGCTCGGCAACCATGTCCCAGAAGTCGACCCAGCTGTCGTCATACCAGGCCTCGTCGCCCGTCAGGTCGTCGTCAGTCAGGTCGTCGTAGTCGTCGCCCCCGTCGTCGGGGTCAAACAGGTCGTCGTAGTCGTCACTCATGCGACGGTCACAGTCACGATGCGGGCTCGGCCGAAGCGCGGCGCTGAACCCTTCCGCTTGCCCGTCATCTCCCCGCGCATGTTGCGCAGGTAGCCGAGCCGCATCCCACCGTTGCCCCCGACCTCGATCACGCGCCCCTCGTCGGTTTCGATCGTGACGACACAGCGCCGCTGCGGGCTGTAGCGCTGCAACTCGCGCCACAGCTCGTCGCCCTGCCCGAGCGACAGGTCGGCGCTGATGACCGTCCCCTGCTGCGAGCTGACGAGCCCGAGCAGCCGCCCGCTGGTCTTTGCCTTCACGACTCGCCCGGTTCGGCGCTGCTGGACGGCTGCGTTGTACTCGGGCGCTTTGTCGGCGTAGCCGACACGCTTCGCCCGGTACTGCTGCGACCTCGACGTGAACCCGAGCGCCCGGGCGCGGGCGTCGGCTGCTGCGTTCAGCTCGGCGCGTGTCTTGCCCATCAGCGCCCCCTCGCATCGGCGCAGCGCTTCGCCCAGGCGACGCGCTGGGCGTCGGTCACGGGCTCGGGCAACGGCCAGCCGATCACAGCGCAGTCGCAGGGGTCTTTGCGCCCGAGCTGCGGGCAGTGCTGGCACGCGGTCAGCGTCGCTGCCCGTGCGACCCACCACGGCGACGAGCCCATCAGGACAGCTCCCGCAGGCGCAGCAGCTCGGGACCGTACGTCGGCCACGGCTGCGGCTCGGCGAAGGCGTAGTCGTGGCGCACGTAGCGGCCTGGCTGACCGTCGTCGTGCAGCTCCCAGCCCGTCGGCTCCGTCGTGTACACAGCGTCAGTGCGGAAGGCGACCAGCTTGTCGGGGTGGATCGTCAGCGCGCCCGTCGCGCCGCGGTGCCCCTTCATCAGCCGAGCCCGAGCCCTGCCCCACAGCGTCACTGTCCACTCGGGATGAACCATCTGCGGCCACGCTGCGGCCTGGGGGCGCTCCCATGTCAGCTGACCGTTCGCCAGCGCCCGCACGCGCCGTGCGTTGTCAGGCGGATACTCGCCCTGCTCCGTGACCCAGTGCGGCGACCCGTAGAAAGCGCCGATCGTGTGCAGCAGGATCGCACGCACAGCGAACCGGATCATGCGCCGATGTGGGTCGGGCAGCACTTCCGACCGCTTCAGCACACGCAGCAGCCGATTCCTCCACACGCGCAACGGCGACGCCTTCGCCTGCCAGACCCAGCCCCCATGAAACGTCACGTCCCAGCCTTCGCGGCGCGCCAGCAGCAGCTCGGCTCCACCTGCCCAGCCGCGCCCCTGCGTCGGCCAGCACCAGTCATTCGGCCCGTCGTCGTGCGCGGCGAGTATCCCGGGGTGCTGCCAGCCGCGCGGTGCCTGCCACGTCACGTCGTAGCGGCCCTCCGTGTAGGGCTGCTCGTTCAGCAGGTCGCGCAGCTCGGTCCCGGGCAGCCACAGCGGCTCGCCGACGGGCAGCTCGTCCATCAGCGCGACGTACGCCATTCGCGCGTCGTACTCATGCATCCCGCGCAGCTGACCGTCGCGGGGGAAACACTGCATCCGACCCTGCCCAGCTGTCGGGCGGATGCAGCCCTGCGCCTCGGGCGACATGACCGGGAACCCGACGCGGTCCAGTGTGCGCGCCCACAGGTCGCGCCCGGTCGTCGCGGGCGTCGCCAGCAGCCGCAGCGTGCGGTCGTCGGTCCAGTCGCCCTGTAGCGCCCGTGTCAGCCACTCCCAGCACGTCGCCGCGTCGGCAGGGCTGTACTCGCTCTCGCCGAACCACAGCGCCGCGTACGACACCGTGCAGCCGTGCCCGAGCCGCACCGACGGGTAGCGCTGCCCCCGGGCGTAGACGTGCGTCGCCGTGCGGGCCGACTGCACCTGCACGTCGCTCGCTGACATCGGTTTCCCGACGACGAACACGCGCCGACCTCGGCGCGGGCGACCGCCCGTTTCGTAGCCGTGCTGCGTCAGGTCGTACGGGGCGAGCTGGCGCGGGTACTCAAAGATCGGGTCGGGCGAACGTGACCAGTCGATGCGCCGACGCGTTGATCGGATTTCGGCCGACCCTGTTTCTCCACCGCGTAAGGCCTGGTCAGAAATTCGCGTCGTGCGCTGCTGAATTGTCGGACTCATGTTTAGGGCTGCTCCCATCGGGTAAGCTGCGCACTACCACAGCACGCAGACCGCAGTGTAGGTCGGACTCCACTGCGGAATGCAAGCATCGCCCGCTCGGTCACCGTCGCAGACGTCGCCGAGCGGGCGTTGTACTATCTGCGCCCATGACCCCTGAGGAAGCCGAAGCGATGCGCGCTGCGCTCGCCCAGTACGAAAGCGAGCGGGGGAGCGACGATGGCGGCGGCGGCGACGCTGCGGTCGTCGTGGTCGACACCGCTCCCGACACCGCGGAGATTCACGCTGCGGGCGACGAGACGGTCGCTGCCATCACGGCGCAGGCCGACGCGCAGGTGAAGGTGATTCACGCCGAGACGGCGCAGCAGGTCGCTGTGATCGAAGCGCAGGCGAAGGCCGACGACGCCCCGGGCGACGACGACACCGACGACGGCGACCTGTTCGCCCCCGAAGCGCAGCACCCCTACTTCCGCAACTGGGGCAGCCGCAGGAAGGCGCGCCGCTGATGGAGCCGATGCCAGCCGTCGCCGTCCTGCTGGACACACCGCCCGCGCCACCACAGGCGACCGTCGAAGCGCCGAGCCCGACCCCTGCACCGTCGGGCACGAAAGCGCAGCGCCCCCGAGCTGCTGGCGCGGCGAAGAAAGCCGCACGCGGTCGCGGTCGCCCACCGGGCAAGAAGCAAGCGGTCGACGCCGCAGCCGAAGCCGCAGCCGCCGCGCTGGAACGCGAAGCACGCGGACCCGGGCGACCGTCGAAGGCCGAGCAGGCGAACGACACGCTGCGCGCCGGGCTGCTGAACTTCTACATCGGCCTCGGCGGCATGTTGCAGGTCGGGGGCGCGCTGACCCGTGTGCAGCGGATGCGCGACGTCGGGCAGGCGATGATCGTGCAGGCGCGCCCGTGCGCCGACGCACTGATCGCTGCGGCTGACCAATCACCAGCCGTGCGGAAGGTGCTGGAAGCGGTCGCGCTCGGCGGCTCGGCGTCGCTGGTGCTCGCCGCGCACGGGCCGATCCTGATGGCGGCGCTCGGGCAGGGCGCGCCCGATGTCGAAGTCGACCCAGCGACGGACCCCGAAGCTGCCGAAGCGATGGGAGCGGCGAACCTGATGACCGGGCTCGCCGACCTGTTGAGCGGCGGCGGGCTGGCTGGCCTGTTCCCGCAGCCGTGACCAACGTCGTCCCGATCAGGTCGGCGCGCTCGGTCGCTGCTGACATTCCCGAGCTGCCCTGGCCCGACTTCCTCGCGAAGTTCCGTCAGCAGTACCGGGCGACGCGGGACGACGCACAGCACGTGACGATCATCGGCCCGACGGGCTGTGGCAAGTCGACGCTTGCAATGGCGATCGCCAACCTGCGCCCGTACGTGTTCGTGCCCGTGTGCAAGAAGCGCGACGAGCACATGCGCCGGATGCTGCGCGCTGGCGGCTACCGCAGGGTCGACGTGCTGCCCGAAGCGGGCTCGGGTCTGCGGCGTGTGTACCTGTGGCCCCCGAACCGCGGCAAGGTGTCGCGGCCGAACCAGCGCAAGGTGTTCGGCGACGCCTTCCAACATCAGTTCGACGTCGGCGTGTGGCACGGGCTGATTGACGAGGGGCACTACGTCGCGCACGAGCTGGGGCTGACCGAAGACATCAGGGTCGGGTACCAGCAGCTGCGCTCCAACGGCGCTGGGTTCATCCTGTGCGCCCAGCGGCCCGCGTGGCTGCCCCCGGACATCTACAGCAGCGCCAATCACCTGTTCCTGTTCGGCACGAACGACAGCAACGACCTCAAGCGAATCTCAGGCCTGAACGGGGTCAACGATCGCACGGTGCGCGACGCAGTACAGTCGCTGCGACGAGACAAGCGCTTCGTACACGTGAACACGGACACCGGAGAGCTGACCATTTCCCGACTAACAGGAGTATCCCCCACATGAACCTGCTGACCATCAGCCTCCCGGGCGCATTCATCTTCGCCTGCTACCTTGTCGTCGTGCAGTACGTGCTGCGACTCGTCGCACAGCGGTACGCAGTGCATCCGTGGGCGCAGGGGCTCGCAGCCCTGATCCACTGACCCCCGGACCCACTCCCCCGACCACCACTACCCGCTACCGCTGAACCACGAACACGAAAGGCACACCCCCCGCCATGACTGATACCGCAACCCCCGTCGCTGTCGCCGAGCGTCCCTACCGCTTCGCGGTCGGCTCCCGCGAGCGCTTCGTCGGCGACTACAACGACCAAACGCAGGCCTTCGGCACGACGTTCCAGACCGTCGACATTCCCGCTGGTGACTTCACCGCGGGCGTCTACCTCCGCGTCGACGCCGTCGCCTCGGGCAACTCGGCCGCTGTCGCCTTCAACGGCGACGCGCCCTTCAACGCGCTGAGCGAGATTCAGCTGCAAGACCCGCAGGGCATCCCGTTCCAGATCCTCTCGGGATACGAGCTGTACATCTGGAACCTGTTCGGTGGCTTCACCGGGCAGTCGGACGCGGCGCAGTCGCCGTACTACGTCGCGACGACGGGCTCGGGCGGCACGGGCGGCACCTTCGCTTTCGTGCTGCGCATCCCGTGCGAGCTGTTCCCGCGTGACGGCATCGGCGCGCTGTACAACGGCTCGACGGCGTCGCAGTTCAAGGTCAAGGTGACGCTGGCCAGCTCGGCGACCGTGTACAGCGTCGCCCCGACGGTCGTCCCGTCGGTGCGTGTCCGCATGACCTCGCACGGCTACCAGCTCGCCCAGCAGCTCCCGAGCGGTCACGCTTTCGAGACGGAGCCGCCCGGTGGCCCGATCTACAACAACCTGACCCGTCAGGTGTTCCAGTTCAGCGGCTCGGGCAACCTGACGGTGCCGATCGTGCGCAAGGGGTTCCTGTACCGGGAGATGTTGTTCATCGTCCGTGACGGCTCGGGCGTGCGATCGAACACGATCATCAGCAACATGGTTCTCCGTGTCGACAACGTCGACCACTGGAACGGCGATTTCGCCATGTTCCGTCAGGTCACCTGGGAGCGCAACCGCGTCACTGCGGGCTCGCTGCTCCCCGCGGGCGTCGCACAGCAGTCCTGGGCGCACGACTGGGACGGCCTCACGGGCGGCGAGACGCGCGACCAGTACGTGCCGACCACGCCCGGTTCCATCGCGGAGCTGCGCCTCGTCGCCACGGCTGCGGGCTCGCTGACGATCCTCGTCAACGACGTCACGCCGACGCAGAAGGCCATCGCTGCGGGCATCGTGAAGGTCTGATCGGCGATGGCTGACGGAGTGAACGGTGCCTACGACTACGTCGAATCCGGCGTGTCGGAAGGCTTCGACAAGGCGCAGAAGATCGTCACGGGCGCGGGCAACAACCCGAGCACCTGGGCGGGCGCTTTCGTCATCTTCGCCCTGATCGGGCTGTCGATCACGCGCAAGTCGTTCCGACGCTTCATGTGATCGGAGCGGCTCGGCGTGCTCTCAATCCTTCCCATCGTCGTCGGTCACGGCGACAAGCTGCTGGGCGATGCCTTGTCGCTCGACATCGGACCCAATGTGCGGTTCGTCCTGCTCACCATCCTCGGGCTGGTGAACGCAGGACTGCTCACAAAGAACACGGTGCTGACGCGCAAGGCAGCCGAGCAGGTGACCCCGACCGACGGCACGGCACAGCGCCAGCAGGTCACGGGCAAGTCTGCGGTCGACATGCTCGTCGGCTCGCTGGACGACCTGCGTCACGCGATGGACGAGCTGTCGCTGCGTGTCGCCCAGCTGGAAGCGCCGACCCAGCAACCCCCCCAGCAGCTGCCCCAACCCCCCGGGGGCAGCTGACGTGCCGAAGTACCAGTCGCTCACGATCCCGCCCGTCGTGACGTGGTCCCTCGTCGCCTCTGGCGCGTGGCTGATCTACGCATCGGTGCGTGGTCTACAGCCGCTCGCCGAGCTGCGTGCGGCCCTCGGCGGCACAGCGCACCCCGGTCCCCGGCCGCTCGGCCTCGGTACGCCGACGGTCGGGGTCGCTGTGACCCCGGCGACTGGTACTTCGGCAACCCCGGGCGGCACCGACACGAACAGTCGGCAGGCCTCGCAGCAGGCGGCGCCATCTGACCTCGTCTCGATCGGGCAGGGCGGGCACAAGCTGGCGAAGGCGACCGCTGACCAGTTCGCCAAGTGGCAGCAGGCCTTCGGTGCGACGATCGTCCTGACCGACTCGTATCGGGACTACGCCACGCAGCTCGCGGGCTACCAAAGCGACCCGAGCCGCTTCGCTCCCCCGTGGTCGTCACGACACGTCAAGGGGCAGGCGGTCGACGTGAACCTGCAAGCGGTCGGCGCGAGCCCGACGGGCACAGCTGCCCAGCGGGCGACGTGGCAGCGGCTGTACGACACGGCGAGCGTGTTCGGCTGGTGCAACCCTCGCGGCCCGTACAAGGGCGACCACAAAGAGCCCTGGCACTTCTCCTACCCGGGGTGCGGCTGATGGGACCAGGTCTGACGATCGCAGGCGCAGGCCTGCTCACGGTGCTCGGGTCGATCGCCCGCAAGCAGGCACCGCATCCGCGAATCTTCCTCGGTACGGCTGTCGCTGGCGCAGGCGTGCTGATCCTTGCCCAGCACAGCCCTGACGCCGCAGCGAAGTTCGCTGCGGTCGTGTTCCTCACCGCGCTACTGACCTCGGGTTACGATGTTGCCCAGGGCGTCACTCGCGCTCTCACCTGAAAGCGACCCCCATGAACTTCGACAAGATCATCAATCCCATCCTGCTCGGCGTCATCGGCGTCGCTGCACTGACCACGATCCTCGGGCGCAAGAACACGCCGAAGGTCATCGACAGCCTGGGCTCGGCCTTCCAGGGCTCCATCAGCGCCGCGCTGGGCAAGGGCGTGTCGCTGTGATCGCAACCGTGCTCGCCCCCGCACAGGGCAGCTCGACGGGCATCGCTGCGGCCTGGGGCACCCCGGGCGACGCGAGTGACACGCACCTGGCCGAGCCCAACGTGCTACAGACCCAGCTCGGCGGCGCGCCCGAGCCCGCGATCTTCGGCGTGGCCCGCAAGCCCGTCGCAGGCCTGCGCGGCATCGTGACCGGCCTCGTCCGTACGGGCATCCCTCGGCTGCCCCTCGGCCCGTCGAAGGTCGCCCGGATGGGGCAGGGTCAGAACCGCGCCAGCCTGGCGACCCCGAAGCCGATCAACAAGGTGCAGCAGTACGTTCCCGCTCCCTCGGCCGAGCAGGCTGGCGACTGGTACCAGTACCTGTCGTGAGCAAGGTCACCGACGCACTGACAGCCAAGATCGGACCCCTGCCCGCGTGGGCGTGGGGGCTCGGGCTCGGCGGCGTCATCGTCGGCGTGCGCGCCTACCGCGCGCATCAGTCGACCCCAGCCGCCGCGGTGACGAGCGACGGCGACAACGCGACGGCTGGGGCGAACCTGTCAGGCGACATCACGGAGCAGGGCACGCAGACGGGCACCGTCGGCAACTACCCGATCCCGAGCGCATACCAGGGGAACCCGGGCGGCGTCATCATCGGCCCTGACGGGAACCTGACCGGGACCAGCGACGGCCCGCTGAACAACAAGGAATGGTCAGACCGCGCCTTCGACGTGCTGCGCGCTCGCGGGTACGACTCCGTCGCTGCGATCGAAGCGCTGCGCAAGTTCCTCGCTGGCGACCCGCTGACCTCGGGCGAGGAAGCGATGATCGGCATCGCGCTCGACAAGCTCGGCCCGCCCCCGGAAGGCGCGCCAGCCATCAGCCGAGCGTCGACCCAGTCGTCGGGCGCTCCCGCGCCGCAGCCCGCACCGTCGCAGGTCATCCCGACGCCCGTGCCCGTGCCCGTGCCGACCCCTGTGCCCGTGCCAGCGCCCGCGCCGGTCATCCCGACCACGCCAGCGCCAGCGCCCGCTGTGCGGCTCCCACAGACCGACACGCAGTACACGACGCTGCCGAACTACCCGCCCGCTGGCTACAACACGTCGGGCGACCCGATCATCACACGGGCGTACGAGCGGCCCGTGCTGTCGAAGGGCAACCGCGGCCCAGCCGTCAAGGCGGCGGCGCTGTGGCTGAACGTCAACGCATCGGGCACGGCGTACCAGGCCGAGCAGTCGGGCGTGTTCGACGACACGATGCAGCAGGCCGTGATGAACTTCCAGCGCATCATGGGCATCGCGCCCGACGGCATCATCGCTGCGTCAACATGGGCAGCGATGGAGCGGCTGGGGAACCAGCGACAGTCGCCGATCCCTGCCTACTGATCCCCCCAACCCCCAACCCCGAAAGGCAACCACAATGGACATTCAGCGCATGCTGCACATGCTCATCTGGCTCGCGATCCTCGGCGCTGTCGTGTACTTCGGTTCGCGCATCGCTGGGCGCGCTGCCAGCAACGTCAAGGCGTGATGATGGAGCCCGTCGCATCCATCCCCGCGCCCGACCTCGGCCTGGTTCCCGATCATCAGCTCGCAGAGCTGGGCAGGCACGCCAATCGTCAAGGCCGACCACGCACCGAAACGCCGGCGTTCACGGAGCGTGAGACCTCGAGTGACCAGCTCGCCGAGCTGGCGACGAACGTGCGCGAGCTGCGCGCCGAGCTGGCGACGCTGCGGGCCGACCTGCTGCCCGTGCTGACCCTGTTCTCCCGGTTGCAGCAGATTCCGCGAGTGGCGAAGGAGCTGGGCAAGCTCAATGGGTGACGTCGACGGCTCTCTCGACCAGGGCGCGGTAGCAGCCGTCGGCGCTGCGGCGCTGACGGTGTCGCAGCTGCGCGCCCTTGTCGAGACGGTCGCGCACAAGCGGATCATCATGTCGACGCTGAACAACGCAGACCACAAGGCGGGCGACCCGTTCAAGATCGTTGACGCCCATGACGCGAGGATCAGCTACACGATCACGCCCGACGAGTACGACAAGCGGCTGGTGCAGGCCGTCGCCATCATGCTCGCCGAGTCGGGCGGCTGGCCTCTCGCCGAGTGTCGAGACTCGCTGCCCAACTGGGCACCCCCAGGCGTGAAGCCGCGCACCGACGCACCGTGCAACAAACCAGGGCGCGGCGTCGACCGTGGCCTGTGGCAGTTCAACTCCAAGGCCTTCCCACAGATCAGCGACCTCGCAGCCTTCGACCCCGCGCAGGCGTGCGAAGCGGCGTACATCGTGAGCAACGGGTACAAGGATTGGGGACCGTGGCACGGGTCGAAGGGGCTCGACCCGACGAGCGACCAGTACAAGGCCTCGCAGGCGTGGCAGGACAGCGCTGCGGGCGTGGTCATTGACGACACCCCGGGACCGTCGTCGCTGTCCGACCTCAAGGCCTGGGCCGACGGTCTGGCGAAGCTGCTGTCGTACATCACCAGCGGCGCATTCTGGCGGCGCTTCGGCGTCGGCGCGCTCGGCGTCGGTCTGATCCTCCTGGCCCTCGGCCTGCTCGTAGTAGCGTCGCGGTCGTGACCGACTTCCTGATCGACCCCTACCTCGTCCCAGCGACCGACACGCTGGCAGCTTCTTCGGGCAGCCCGCTCGGGACCGTTCCTCCTCGCGTCGGGCTGCCCGTCGACCGCGTGCCCGGGACGTACCCGGACATCGACAACGACCGCGACGAGATCAGCGACCGCACCGACGGGTACGACGCCCTCGGCCCGCAGCTCGTCATCGCGCCGACGCCGATCATCGGCGCTGTGCCCTTCGGCGGCATCATCATCGGCTCGGGCGAGTGGATTCCCCCGCAGCTCGGCTCCCGGTTCACGATCGGCGACACGGGCGAAGGTCGCCCGCAGAACACCGCCATCAGCCTCTGGACGGACAGCACGACGCTCTGGCTGGAACTTGTGCCCGACAGCGCCCCCGACGCCCCTGTCGGCGTCCTGCTGCCCCTGCTGACCCCAGCCGCAGCCATCCCGCAGCCGCTCACGATCCCAGCTCGTCGGCTGACCGTGCGCGCCCGAGCCCTGCCGAGCGCGGCTGCGATGCTGCGCTACTGGATCGTCGGCTACCCGATGGGCAGCTGACCGTGACGGGCTCGGCCTCATACGAGCTGACCGACACGCAGGTCGCCAACGCACAGGGCACAGCGACGATCACGTTCCAGGCTCCCAACGTCGGCCCACGTGGCCTACAGATCGCCAGCATCGCCCTGCTGGTGACCGGGACGACAGCGATCCCGCAGTGCATCGCATACCGCAACGTCGTCGCCGATCAGAACGTGCTCGCCCGCAAGACCGCAGGCGACCGCGGGACGTTCATCGGCACCGACGACGTGCTGTACATGGGTCAGCAGCTGGTGCTGGTCTGGACAGGGGCGACCCCGGGCGCTCGCTGCACGGCGACGCTGCGAGGCTCGGGCCGATGAGAGCTGACGACGACGACTTCGCCCTGATCGTCGTCGCGCAGCAGTTCCAGCTGACGGACTACACGACGGGGCAAACCGCGGCAGTGTTCGACGCCCGCTACCGCACGGGGCTCGCAGCCTCGTCGGCGCTGAAGCTGAACCACAACGACACGCACTTCAGCACGATCGAATGGACCCGCGACGTCGCCGAGCCGAACACACATGCGCTGTCGCTGAACACAGCCAGCGGCTCGACGCTCGCGGCGTCGCTGGTGCTCCGCGCTGACGACATCAGCGACTCGACCTCGGCGCAGCTGAACGCTGGCGCGTCGAACTTCTACATCGACGGCTTCAACAACAACCTCAACCTCAACCCCGGCCCGCCCTTCACGCCGCTCGGCACGCTCAGGGTCAACAACAAGACAGCGTTCATGCTGACGAACTACAACGCGACAGCGCCGAGCGCAGCAGGGTTCGTCACGACGGTCGTCCCGTCCGATATCCCCGCGTGTCGGGTGACCGTCGCCCTGGAAGTCGGCGACATCGTCATCATCACGGGACACGTCGACCACACGCAGGTTGCGGCTGGAACGGCGACCGTCGTCGGTGCCTACGTGCAGGCGAGCCCTGGCGCTGGAACGGGGTTCATCGGCGTGCTGGGCGTGATTCAGGACGCCGTCGGCCAGCGCACGATGTGCCCGTTCTCTGCGACCTCGCAGGCCTCGATCAAAGGCAACTACACGTACAGCATCGGCAACTACAACGCAGCTGGGAACACGATCAACCTGTCGGGCGCGACGGGGTTCACGATCCAAGTGTTCTCGACGCGGTAGGATCGTGCCCATGTCCGTCGACCTACACCACTTCGCTGCGTTGCAGGAAGCGAACGCGGGCTACTGGTTCGGCCCTGACGGAATCCTGCACGGCGAGCGCGTCGTGACGTCGCTCATCCCGGAGAACACCACACAGCCCCGTATCCGGCCCCGTTCGCTGATCCTGCACAGCAACGCGGGCAGCAGCTCGGCGAGCTGGCGCAACCTGTGGGCATGGATCACACGCCCGGGCGACGACGGGGGAGAGTGTCACTTCGATATCGACCTGACGGGCGCGGTCGCTCAGTTCGTGTCGGTACACGTGCGGGCCGACTGCAACGCGAAGGCGAACAGCTGGCTGTCGCCGAGCGGGCAGCGTGTCGGCGCGGTGTCGATCGAATCGGCCGACCTCGGCGCGGCGACGCTCGACGTCACGGGCTGGAACCTTGACCAGCTCGGCGGCATCATCGCCATCGGCACGGCGCTGGTCGTGCAGGAAGGCATCGCCTGCACGTCGCCGACGCGCTGGGATGACACGGGCATCGGTCACCACTGCCAGTTCCCGGAGTGGTCGATCTACAAGGGCAAGACCTGCCCGGGCGCGCAGCGCATCCGTCAGTGCGACTACGTGCGCGGCGCTGTCGCCAACCGGGTAGCCGACTATCACGCCCGCTGTGACGCTGCGGGCGTCGCTCCCGTGCTGGGCTGGTGGTGATCGTGTGCAGCGAGGATCGTGGCCCGTGCTGGTCCCCCGAGCCGACGCCGACGGTCGCCAGTGCCGAGCTGCGTGCGGTCGTGACTCACATCGAAGCCCAGCTCGGCCTGCTCGCCGTCGCTGTGCTGCTCGTAACGGCCGCTGTGGCGGTCCTGGTGCTCACTGAGGGGAGGTGACGACATGGCAGCAGCGACGCACAGCGACCCGAAGCCCGACAAGGCGAAGGCCGACGACGACGGCGTGAAGCAGGAGGAAGTGGAGCCCCGCGGCGTGGTCACGAAGGGCGACGGCCCGATCGACCCCGACACGGGCGACCGCACCGACACCTGGCGACCAGGCTGACGGGCCGGCGCCTGCGCCCTCCGGTGGGCTGGGCGGCTGTCGTCGGTGGCGGCACGATCGCCGGGATCGGGTTCACGGTCTCGCTCCTCGTGGCGTCGCTTGCGTTCGAG
>Ga0207676_10001797_pt1 | contig 15722 bp, 15 predicted proteins | sample KBSSwiS72_FD_184307 | JGI IMG/M metagenome (GOLD analysis project Ga0207676, IMG submission 184307) | Switchgrass rhizosphere microbial communities from Kellogg Biological Station, Michigan, USA - KBS Switchgrass S7-2 (SPAdes) (version 2) | ecosystem: Host-associated > Plants > Roots >... | reverse complement strand
GCCGCCGCCGCTAGCGCCCGTTATCTTCTTGGGAGGGCTGCGTGAGCGTGATGTTGTCACAGATGCGGCGCCGGGAAATACTGGCTGCGCTCGGCGCGGCGGGTCTGGCAGGCGCCTTCTGGCCGGGGCGTGGGTTGTCGGTCGGTCAGGGCAATGGCGATTCGTTGACCCGGCCGGAACAGGCACAGGTGGCCGCGATGGCGGAAGGAATCATCCCCGCCACGGATACGCCCGGGGCGATCGGCGCCGGCGTGCCCGCCTTCATCGCCATGATGTATCGCGACTGGTTGCTGCCCGCCGAGCAGGTTGCCTTTCGTCGTGGCCTTGCCGAATGTCAGGCAGAGGCGCGCGCGAAATATGGCAAGCCGTTCCAGGCCTGTGCCGCGCGGGACCAGTTTGCCCTGCTCACGCTGTGGGACAAGGCGGCATCGGCCGCGCCGCCGGCCGGACCCAAGCCGCCTTTTGCCATGTTCAAGGCGCTGACCATCGTCGGCTACTACACGTCCCGAACCGGGCAGGAACAGGAGCTTGGCGCTACGATGGACGCCGGGCTGGACGATCCCAAGGGACCAGCAACTTTTGTCAACCTGGTACGATTGTGATGCGGCGGGCGTGGGCGGACCATTCATGACAGAGCAGATTTATGATGCCATCGTCGTCGGTTCCGGCGTGACCGGCGGCCTTGCGGCCAAGGAACTGACCGAACGCGGGCTTTCAGTGTTGATGATCGAGCGGGGGCGCGACCAGAAACATGGTGACTATCCCACCGAACATGTGCCGGTCAGCGATTTCAAATATCGCCTGCTGGGCGACCGCCGCAACGGGGCATCCAGCGAAGCCGGCGGTTATAACGAAGCATCCGCGCGGTATTTCGCGCCCGGTACGGATCATCCCTTCACCGTCGCCGAAGGCACGCGCTTCTCCTGGTATCGCCCTGCCACGCTGGGCGGCAAGTCGCTGACCTGGGGGCGGCAGAGCTACCGCATGGCGCCGCTCAATTTCGAGGAGAATGCGACGGACGAGCATGGGGTGGACTGGCCGCTGCGCTATGGCGACCTGGCGCCCTGGTACGATCATGTGGAGCGGATCGCCGGAATTTCGGGGCAGGCGGAAGGCAATCCGCTCTCGCCGGACGGCATATTCCAGCCGCCGATGCCGATGAACGCCTATGAGCGCGAGTTCAAGGAGCGGGTCGGCAAGGCCTTTCCGGATCGTACCGTATCGATAGCGCGGACCGCCAATCTCACCAGGGAGCTGGGGGATCGCCAGCCTTGTCATTATTGTGGCCCTTGCGAGCGAGGATGCAGCGCCGGCGCCTATTTCTCGACCCAGGCATCGACCCTGCCCGCGGCGCAGGCCACCGGGCGGCTCACCGTGATGACCGACAGTCTGGTTTCGCGCGTCACGACGGACAAGGAAGGCAAGCGGGCGACTGGGGTGGAGATCATCGACACCAAGACCCGGCAGAAGAAGGCGGCGCGGGCGCGCATGGTCTTCCTGTGCGCATCGACGCTGGAAAGCGTGCGGCTGCTGATGCTGTCCGCTAACGAGCCGCATTCCGGAGGCCTCGGCAACCGACATGATGTGCTCGGCCGCTACATCATGGATCATCAGTTTTCGGACGCGGTCATGACCATGCTGCCCGCCAACGGCATCGCCAATCATGGCGGCTACCGTCCATGCGCGCTGTTCATGCCGCGATATGTCAATACCGGCGGGCGCAAGGAAGCCTATCTGCGGGGCTTCCAGCTCAATGCCGTCGTCGTTCCGACCAACTGGTCGCGGGCGCTCAGCTTCCCCGGCATGGGTATCGGCGCCGATTTGAAAAAGCAGTTGAAATCGACCGGGCCGTGGATGTTGCTCCTCGTCGCGCAGTGCGAGACTCTGCCGCGTTGGGACAATCGGGTGACGCTCGATCCGGTCGTGAAGGACCCATGGGGTCTGCCCGTCCTGCACATGAACGTGACCTGGGGCGACAATGACAAGCTGATGCGCGAACAAGCGGCCATGTCGCTCGCCGACATGCTCGCGGCGTCGGGCTATGGGGGGACGATGCGTCTGCCGTTGGACTCGATACCGGGCGGCGTTATTCACGAAATGGGCGGTGCGGTGATGGGTAACGACCCCAAAACATCCGTGCTCGACAAGCATAACCGGCTGCATGACATTCCCAATCTGTTCGTCACGGACGGGGCGTCCATGCCGTCGTCGTCGCAGGCCAATCCCTCATTGACGTTCATGGCATTGACTGCCCGCGCGGCGGCGTTTGCGGCGGACGCGCTCAAGGCAGGCACGTTGTGACGACCGGAGCAGTCTTGCGCCCCGCAGGATCGGTGCAGACCCGGCTGTTCGTCATGATGGCGTTGCAGGTCGGGGGCTGGGGGGCATGGGCGGTGAAGTTGTTCCCCTACATGACCATGCAGGGTTACAGCGCCGGGCAGCAGGCGCTGGTCGGCAGTTCCTGGGGCATCGCCTCGATCGTCGCCATCTTCTTTTCCAACCAGTTCGCTGACCGCAATTTCGCCGCCGAACGCTTCCTGGCGGCCAGCCATGCGCTGGGCGCGCTGTTCCTGATCGGCGCGGCCTATGCGTCCAGCTTCGCGGCCTTCTTCGGCTGCTATCTCGTCTATAGCCTGCTTTATGTGCCGACGCTGTCGGTGACCAACAGCATTGCCTTCGCCAATCTGCCCGATCCCGCCCGCCAGTTCGGCACGGTCCGGACGGGCGGCACGATCGGGTGGGTGATCGCGAGCTGGCCGTTCATCTTCCTGCTCGGCGCCCATGCCACGGCCGAGCAGACGCGGTGGATCTTCCTGGTGTCCGCAATGATCTCGCTCGCGCTTGCCGGTTTCGCCCTTACGCTGCCGCACACCGCCCCGCGCCGGTCTGCGGCGCTTGACCCGCTTGCCTGGCGCCGCGCTGTGACGGCGCTCAGGCGACCCGATCTGGCGCTATTGTTCCTTGTCACCTTCATCGATTCCATCGTCCATAATGGCTATTTCGTCGTATCGGACGCGTTCCTGACCGACCGGGTCGGCATTGCGGGCAATCTCAGCATGGTCGTGCTGAGCCTGGGCCAGATCGCGGAAATTCTGGCGATGCTCGTCCTGGGGCGGGTGCTCGCGCGGATGGGCTGGCGCAAGACGATGATCCTGGGTGTTCTGGCGCACATGGCACGGTTTCTCGTCTTCGCCTTTGCCGCCGATCATGTGCCCGTCATCATTGCCGTCCAGTTCCTGCACGGCATCTGCTACGCCTTCTTCTTCGCCACCCTCTACATCTATGTCGACGATGCTTTTCCGAAGGATGTCGCAGTCAGCGCGCAGGGGCTGTTCAACCTGCTGATCCTGGGGATCGGCATGATGATCGCCAGTTATGTCTTCCCCAAGCTGATGAGCGTCCTCAGCCATGGCCTGCCGGGATCGGCGAAAGTCGTGGTCGATTATCAGACGCTGTTCCTGTTCCCGTCGGGACTGGCGGCGCTTGCGTCGATGCTCCTGTTGCTGTTCTTCCGTCCCACCTCCTTCGGCCCGGGGCGGAAGGAACCGCTGGGGGCAGGTCCGGAACTCGCGCTCGATCCCGGGGCGGGCGCGTAATGGCGGACGACCGCGCCATCGCACCGGTTCGCATGGCGATGGTCGGCGGCGGGCCCGGCTCCTTCATCGGACCGGTGCACCGCATGGGGGCGGAGCTCGACCGACGCATCCGCCTGGTCGCCGGGGCGTTCAGCAGCGATGCGGCCCGGTCGCGGAGCACCGGGCTGGGATATGGGCTGGACGAGGACGCATCTACAGCGACTGGCGGGCGATGCTGGCGACCGAGCGCACCAGGCCGGATGGGGCGGAGCTGGTGGCGATCGTCACGCCGAACCATCTCCACCTGCCCGTCGCCCTCGCCGCCATCGCGGCGGGGTTTCATGTCGCCAGCGACAAGCCAGCCACAGCGACGCTCGCAGAAGCGCTGGAGCTGCAAAGGGCGCTGGAGGGCAGCGGCAGCGTCTATGCGCTGACCTACACGTATAGCGGCTATCCGATGGTGCGTCGCGCGCGTGCGATGGTGGCGAGCGGTGCGATCGGCACGGTGCGCAAGGTCGTCGTGCAATATCCGCAAGGCTGGCTGGCGACGCCGATCGAACAGCAGGGCGACAAGCAGGCGGCGTGGCGGACCGATCCTCAGCGGGCCGGTGTCGGCGGGTGCATTGGCGATATCGGCGTCCACGCCTTCCATCTCGCCGAATTTGTCAGCGGCCTGCACGTCGATCAGTTCGTCGCCGATCTGGCCGCCACGGTGCCGGGCCGGACGCTGGACGACGACTGCAACCTGTTGCTCAGGTTCGGCGGCGGCGCGCGCGGCGTGCGGATCGCGTCGCAAATCTCGACCGGCGAAGGCAACGACCTGTCCCTGCATATCTATGGCAGCAAGGCGGGCCTGATCTGGCATCACGACGAGGCGTCCCGGCTCACCGTCCGCCACGCGGACGGACGCATGGAGGTGCTACAGGCGGGCGCCGGTCCGCAGGGCATGGGCGCGCGCCTTCCTGCCGGGCATCCCGAAGGCTTCATCGAGGCTTTCGGCAACATCTATCATGATGTCGCGGACGCGATCCGCGGGCAAAGGGCGCTGATTGACGATCGGGTTCCAGGCATTAAGGCGGGCGTTCGTTCCATGCGTTTCGTGGAACAGGCGGTCATGGCAAGCGCGCAGGGCGCCGGATGGGTCGCACTGGAGCGGGACGGGGCATGAAGACGATCAAGGGACCGGGGCTGTTCATTGCGCAATTCTTTGCCGACACGCCGCCGTTCGACAGTCTCGACGCGATCGCCGCATGGGCGGCCTCGCTCGGGTATAAAGGGCTTCAGCTTCCCACAGGACCGGACAGCTTCGTCGATGTGTCGCTGGCGGCGGAAAGCCAGGACTATTGCGACACCATCACCGGAACGCTCGCCGCGCACGGCCTGGTCGTCACGGAATTATCGACTCACCTTCAGGGTCAGCTTGTCGCTGTCCATCCGGCCTATGACCGGCTGTTCGACAGCTTTGCACCGCCGGAACTGCGCGGCCGCCCCGCTGCGCGTCAGCGATGGGCCGTCGACCAGGTGAAAATGGCGGCCATCGCCAGCCGCCGCATGGGACTGCGTGTCCAGGCCAGCTTTTCCGGCGCGCTGCTCTGGCCCTATCTCTATCCCTGGCCTCAGCGGCCTCAGGGTCTGGTCGAGGACGCGTTCGGCGAACTGGCGGACCGCTGGCGGCCGATACTCGATGTCTGCGATGAAAACGGGGTGGATATCGCGTTCGAACTGCATCCGGGAGAGGATCTGCACGACGGCGTGACCTTCGAACGCTTCCTGGAAGCGACGGGCGGCCATTCGCGCGCCAACATCCTCTACGATCCCAGCCATCTTCATCTTCAACAGATGGACTATGTGGGTTTTCTGGATGTCTATGCGGACCGTATCAAAGCATTTCACGTCAAGGATGCCGAGCATCGGCGCGATGCGCGATCCGGCGTCTATGGCGGCTATCAGTCCTGGGTCGATCGCGCCGGACGTTTTCGCTCGCTGGGCGACGGGCAGATCGATTTCCGCGCGATCTTTTCGAGCATGACGGCGCACGACTTTGATGGCTGGGCCGTGCTGGAATGGGAATGCGCGCTGAAGCATCCGGAGGACGGCGCAAGGGAGGGCGCCGCCTTCATCGCGGACCATATCATCCGGGTCACACCCCATGCTTTCGACGATTTTGCGGCAACGACCTCGGACCGCGCGATCAACCGGGATCTGCTGGGGCTGGGATCGGCCATCGCGACAGGATCGAAGGTGGATGATCGCGGATGAAATGCGGGCGACGTCAAAGCCTCCCGGCCGTGGGGCGCGACAGTCTCTAAGGTGGCGAGTACAGGATAGTGTGGACTATCCCTTCCCCCTTAAATAGCACCAATCAACGCCGTTCCCCATTATCACGGGCTGCAGAACGGCCGGACGAGGAACCAGGTGGCGACGATCAAGGACATTGCCGATGCCGCGGGTGTTTCCGTTGCAACCGTATCGCGGGCGCTGACCAGGCCGGAACTGTTGCGGGGCCGGACTCTCGACAAGATCAACGCGATCGTGGAACGGGTCGGATATACGCCGAACGCCATGGCGAGCAGCCTGCGGCGAAAACGCAGCGATACGTTCCTGCTTGTCGTGCCCAACCTCCAAAACCCGTTCTATGCGGGTGTCATCGAAGGCGTCGAGCACATCGCGCTTGGTCAGGGCAAGCGGGTTCTGATCGGGGAAACGCGTGGCCTGCCCGAGCGCCTGGACAGCTATTGTGAAATGCTGCTCACGAAACAGGCGGATGGCCTCATTCTGATCGGAGAACTGGAGTCCGATCTGCTCCGGATCGAGGCGGTCCGGTCACGGGTCGTCATGGCGTGCGAATATTCGCGGGCATGTACCCTGCCGAGAGTCAGGATCGACAATCGCGCCGCCGCCTATGAGGTCGTGTCCTATCTCCTTGCGCTGGGCCATCGCACGATTGCCACCATCACCGGGCCGCTCGACAACGCGCTCGGCAGGGAAAGGTTGGAAGGCTATGTCGATGCGCTGTCGGAATGGGGCATAACCCCCGATCCCGCCATGATCCGCAACGGTGATTACACATTGCAATGCGGCGTCCAGCAGATGCAAAAGCTGCTTTCGCTGCACAATCGGCCATCGGCGGTTTTCTGTGCGAACGACGAGATGGCGATCGGCGCCTTGCAGGCCCTGTCGAACGCCGGGATCAGGGTTCCGCACGATTGTTCCGTCATCGGTTTCGATGACATCCGGTTCGCGCCCTATGCATCACCCGCCTTGACGACCGTCGCCCAGCCGACGGCCGCAATCGGAGAAGCGGCGATGCGGTTGATGTTCAAGCGACTGGAGGTCGCCGGACCGCAGGATACCGAAATCATCGTTCCTCACGACATGGTCGTCAGGAGTTCGAGCGGACCGGAACCCGCAATCTGAAGCACTCTGTGAGCCATCGGGGGAACTGCAACGATAATACCAAAGAGCGATGAGATTGACTCATCGCTCTTTGGTTAAGCTCGTGCGGCGCTTGAGCATTTCCAGGGCGTGATGCGTCAGCATCTCAGCGCCCTAGTATAAGGCAGTCGCCGGGAGCTTCTTCAAATCTGATCACGCGTGAGCGCATCCGGCGACACACCTGCCAGACGCGCCGGGAGGCCCGGCAGGGTGCGTTCGATTATGTCGCGATGTTCTGCAGCCCCATCCAGCTTGTCGATATTGACCTGCCTCCCGCCGGGTACGTCGAAGGCGCGCCTGCACGGCGATATGAGTCAGACGCTAGACTCATATCCGTTCAGGCTTGCACATATCCTGAGTGACGGATGTAATATGAGACCCGGTTTTTCGATCAGCGTGCCCCAGCCAGCCCGCTGCCGGGGTCGAAGCTCCGCCAGGGTTTCCGGTGGAACGTCCACAATCGCATCGAAAGTGAAATTGGCCTGATAAATATCGCCCGCGAAGATGCAGCTCGCGATCCTTTTCAGCTCTGCGTTGTAGCACGCTGCGTCGGTGAGGAGCCGAAAAGGAGGCGGCTCATAGCTGGGGAACTGGGGCGATGTCTGCGGTTCCCACACCCTAGGCGGCGGATCGAACTCTCCGAACCACGATATGGGAGTAGGGCGATCCGTCAGCCGTCCGGCTATCAACGGTTGTCGATGATCTTGCCGTGCAGCGCAGATGCGGCAGGATCGGATCGATGGCCCGTGAGCCTCGCGCGTTCGACGCCACCTTTCCTATAGCAGCTCGGGCTCATAGAATATGATAGTGGGCTGCACGGGCAGAGTATTTGCATCTGCCTGCGCCGCCTTTGCCTCGGGCGACTTCATCGAAGTCTCCCACTGCTGACGGGAATCGCACTCGACATCGAAGATGCAGAACCACTCGCTCGGACCGGCGGGTGTCTGAGGCTCAAACGCGTAGGAGGCGCGACCGCCGTCGGGGATAGCCCGGCACAACGGCACATGCCGCTCGATATAATGCTTCCTGAATGCCTCAGGATCGGCCGGCCGGGGATACAGAAATGTGACCTTGAACATGATAGTATCGCCTTATCTGGAAGCTGGGGTCAGGCAGGCTCGGTCTGCTTGGGGGCAAAGGCCTCTCGTTCCTCTACGCTCAGCCGATCCAGGACCTTGCGGAACAGCGACAGGCCTCGATCCGCCTGTATCCAGCCCATCGCGCCCGGCGGTCCGGTGTCGATCATGCGCTGTTGCGCCTCGATCATGGCGGTGTCCTCCCGGAACGCCTCGTCAACCATCCCGAATATGGCCGTGGCCGCCTCCGGACTCATGTCGGTTTTCCGGTGCGCACCCGAATAGATGTACCGTGTCGACCGCTCCGTCAGGGGCGTGACCGCCTGGATACTGAACGTGTCGCTGATACATTCCAGATCCCTGGAGGGCTCGGCAAAGTTCAGCCGCTCCGCCGTCCCTGCGGGATAGGTTCTGAAATGATTGATGAAGATCCCGGGAACCAGATACGAGAACCACATCCACTGGTCGGTGACGGGCGCGTCCGGTGCCTGCATCGCGGTGCGTCCGATCGACCAGTTGTTGTTGCTTACTCCGCGCGGCAAGGGTTGGGCGCCGGCGCCAGTCACCACATTGGGCTCGTCGTCTCCTTGAACCTTACGCCCGATCGTCTTCTCATGCACGAAGGCGACATGCGATAGATCGAGCAAATTGTCGTTGATGAGGTTGTAGTTTGCGGCATAGTTCAACTCGCCGCGATGCATGTAGACGTCGTCGCGATCGAGCAGGCTGACGTCGGGGATCAGCGATGTATCCGCCTGTTCGGGGGCGCCCATCCAGATCCACACCCACTTGTGCTGCTCAACCACGGGATAGGTGCGCGCCTTGAGTGACCCGGGCGCGCTCGTCTGACCAGGCACTTCGACGCAGCGGCCATTCGTCGCGAAGCGCACGCCATGGTACATGCAGCGGATCGTGTCGTCTTCCATCCGTCCGAGCGACAACGGCGCCCAACGATGCGGGCAGCGATCCTCCAGCGCGACAAGCGTACCATCCTCGCGTCGCATCAACACCAGCGGCTCCTCAATGATACGACGGGCATATAGCTGCCCCGCTTCGAATTCATCGGTCCAGCCGGCCACATACCAGGCGCTCTTCAGGAACATCCCTTATCCTCTCGACTTGCTGACCAGCGCGCGCGAACGCGTGGCGTGCCGCCATCAAATTGCAAAACTGATCGCGTAAGCAAGGCCCCAACCAGCCCCGAGGTTATAACCTTTCGGCTAACTGACCGCCGTCGGCGCGGCAGGTCACGCCGTCCTGAAATCGTCTGGTGGAGCACAATGGTGCGTGATGAAGTCGATCAGCCGTTGGACTCTAGGATCGTGACGTAAGGAGTCCTGAACACATAGCCGCACCTCAAAGCCGCTCACTTCTACTGGCAAACGCTTCACGTCGCTTTCTTGAATGCCTTCGCCAGCGACGACGCGTGGAAAGCTGCCCGTATAGCCCAGGCCCAGGCGCAAGGCTTCGATGGTAAGGGCGGGATGTTCGGACTCCAGGGCAACGGGGTAATCCTGAATACCGATCTGCGCGAGCGAGCGATCGACCAGATCCTGGAACAGCCTGTCGGAATGGGCGGGAATGAACCCGAATTTCAACAAATCGGTGGCCTGCACCTTGTCCAGTGCCGACAGCGGATGGACTGCCGAAGCGTACAGGCCGACCGGCTCGGTCCAGAGATGCGATGACGGAAGCTCAGGCGTATGCGAGGGCGCCAGAAAAATACCTACATCCACGCGCTGCTGCGCGTAAGCGGCCACAAGCTGCTCATAATTCATCGCCCGAACGCTTAGATATGTATCGGGATAGTCTGCGGCGTAACTGGCAAGGGGGCGGGCGATGGCCCACGCCAGGAAGGGGTGGCTGGCCAGCACGATCCGTTGGCGCCCCTTGATCAGACGGTCGCCTAGTGCGCCACCCGCGAGCCGCTCAGCCTTCTCGATCAATTCCTTGGCGCGTTCGAAGGTGATACCGCCGTCGCTTGTAAGATTGCCCGTGGAGCCCCGCTTGCGGGTAAACAGCGGTTTGCCCATCTGCTCCTCAAGGGCACGGACTTGCTTGCTGACCGATGCTTGAGAGATGCCCAGCCGCTCCGCTGCAGCCTGAAAGCTACCTGCCTCCACAGCCGCGACGAAAACCTCCAGGCGACGAAGAGAGGTCCGATGCATGATTGTTTCTAACCACTCGGTGCAGACATGGCCATCGCGCTCGCCGCAACCGTCATCTTGCTCTGATCAGTGAGTCCAACCTCGCCAGATCATGGCCTCAAAGTCGTCGTTCCGTTTGGACCGCAAGTCCCGGCTTGGCAGAAAGGGGTCAAGCGAACAAACGAACGGCTGGTATCAGCGTGACGGGACGTTCCCAGTCGCGGCACCGACCGGCAGGTATGTCCCAAAGCCGGCCGGTAGGATATCTTTTGAACACAGCGTGCCGGCGACCGTCGGCGAACATCTTGGGGAAACCGAGCTCCTCGCGACCGGTCATGATCGCGTCGGGCGGTCCCTCCCAGATGACCGGGCACAGCGCGCCGTCGAGCCGCTCGGTCCTGCCCTGATAGGTGACCGGGAAATCGACCGAAAGGATGCCGTATCCGCGGCCCGCCAGCCAGTAGAGGTTCCTGAACCAGGCGTAGCTGGCCGACACGATCGGGTCGCCGCCCAGGCTGAAACCGGGCGGCAGCAGCTTTTCGAGCTTGGCGGGATCGGTCCGGTAACCGACCTTCATCCACTCGGCGGTGATCCGGCCGGCTTCCTCGGCGGTCCATATCCGGCCCTCGGGGTGCTGGCGCGGGCCGGGGGCGGCGAGATAAAGCGGGCCAGCGCGCCCGCGCGGGTGTAGGAGCGCGCTGGGCCTACCGCCCGATGAGGAACGCGACATGGCGAAGAGCCAGAAGAAGTCGAACAAGGAAGTGCGCAAGCCCAAGGCCGAAAAGGCACCGAAGCAGAACGCCTCCAACCCGACGACCAAGGGCAATCCGGTCGCGATGGTCAACATCAAGAGCTGAGGGGCGGACATATGGCGGGGGAAGAAGACGCGTTCGTCTATGACGAGGCGAGCGGCGAGTGGATCAGCGCCGCCGACGCCGCAGCCAAGGCCAGCGCCGAGGGCGCGGTCGAGGTGCGCGATTCGGTCGGCAACCTGCTGGCCGATGGCGACCAGGTGACGCTGATCAAGGACCTGACGGTCAAGGGCGCGGGACAGACCTTGAAGCGCGGCACGCTGATCAAGTCGATCCGCCTGACCGGCGACGCGCAGGAGATCGACTGCAAGTTCGACGGCATCAAGGGGCTGGTGCTGCGCGCGGAGTTCGTCCGCAAGCGTTAGGGTTCATCGTTGAACTGCACCAGATCCCAGCGATTGCCGTAGAGATCCTCGAACACCGCGACCGTGCCGTAATCGTGGCGGGTCGGGGGGCGGACCCAGGTCACGCCGGCGGCGCTATAGGCCGCGTGGTCGCGGTCGAAGTCATCGGTGGCGAGGAACAGGAACACCCGGCCACCGGCCTGATCGCCGATGAAGCGCGCCTGTTCGGGCGTCGCTGCGCGGGCGAGCAGGAGCGTGGTGGCACCCGGCGGCGCATCGGGCGGGGCGATGACGACCCATCGCTTGTCCTGTTCGGGCTGGTAGCTGTCCTCGACCAGGGTGAAACCGAGCTTGTCGATGTAGAAGGCGAGCGCCTCGTCATAGTCGCGCACGACCAGAGCGAGATGGGCGATATGGGCCATGACGATATTCTCGCTCTTGCTGGGCGGGGACGCGCTGACAGGACTCGAACCCCCATAGCCGGCGTTGCCATCAGGGGCGTGACCTTTCCGCCTGCCATTTTTCGCGATTTTTATTTTCTCGCCCCGTGCGCTGTCGGCTCGAAGCCGTCGCTGGCGCACGTTGTCGTTGTAATGCAACATGTTAGGGGATGCGGCGGCATGGCGCCGAACGGGAAGCCCGCGAGCTGGCAGGGAATTAGCAGGGAATTAGCAGGGAATTGGCAGGGAAATTGGCGGGAACCGCGGCGCGGCTGGCGCGGCCCCGTTCGGACGAAATTGACAATGAGAAAGAGACGCGACTCGCACCGCGCCGTATCGTGGTGATGCCGGAATATGGCGCGCGGTTGAATCGCGATGGCGACCACGCCAGGTCTTTGCGCGGCAGGAGGCGGACGGCATGCGCGGCGGATTTCATCATATCGACCTGAACGTCAGCGACCTGGCGGCGGCGAAGGCGGTCTATGGGCCGGTGCTGGCGTTTCTCGGCTACCTCCAGGTGAAGGACAATGCGCAGGGATGCGAATGGGATAGGGGGCCGGACGGGCAGGGCGCCTCGCTGGGCCTGAGGCAGTGCGACCCGGCGCTCGCCGGCCACGCCCATGAGCGTTATGCGCCCGGGCTGCATCATCTGGCGTGGCGCGCCGAAAGCCGCGCGGATGTCGATGCGCTGCACGCGCTGCTGGTCGAGCACGGGATCAAAGTGCTCGATCCGCCGGCGCCTTATCCGCAATATTCGGGGGATTATTATGCCCTGTTCTTCGAGGATCCGGACGGGATGAAGCTCGAACTGGTGTACGCGCCCGGGTGGATCTGACGCCACGGCGCCCCATCCCGCAAATCGCGCGTCGCGCGGAAGGCGGGGCCGTGTCCCCGGGCCGCCCACCCATCATCCTGTCGGGGATATCCCGCGTCGGGACCCGTCCGGGAGCGTGGCTTCCGTCCCGGCATCGCCCGCGAACAGCCAGTCGGTCGCTTCGGACGCATCGCTGAACACCTGGACATTGTCGAAAGGCAGGGCGCGCCTCACCTGCATCTTGTTGAGCACCGACCCGGCCACAATGGCATGACGCGCGTCATGTGTCGCCGCGACGCTGGTGAACATGACGCCAAAGGCTTTGCTGATTTCCACGGATTGAACCGGAAAGTCGTGGCAAAGCGCCAAGACGCGGTAGCTCCTTCGCTTTGCGCGAATGCTGGCGTCATGGGCGCGAAAATCGCGCTCGAAGGCCCGGAAATCGGCCATCGACCAATAGCCCTGCTGTACCGCCGTGAGAAGGGCGCGACCTTCGTCGTAGGAGAGGCTGTGCATGTGCGATCCCGTCAATCCGGCCCGCCACCGCGCGGCAGCATTGCGCCGACGGAGCGATACCATGTCCGGGTGAAACTGCCGGTTCGGCTATCGACGGGCGTGTCGGGATCGGCGTGCTTTATCCCACAAGGGTCGGCTTTGGGATTCGGGCGCGACGATGCGTGCCGGGCTGCCGTCGCGGCAGATCGGGACCTGGTCGATCGGCGTGTCGCTTGACCGGAAGCGGCGTCGGTAGCGGCTGCACGCCGATAGACAGAGCGTTGTCAACGTCATGGCAGCGCGCGATTGACGGTGCGCGCCGGGTGATGAAGCATGGATACTCCTTTGGAGGGGAGCAAGACATGTCAGGCAAAGCAATATTCGCCGCCGCTGCGCTCGCCGCGGCCACCATCGCCGCGCCTGCCCATGCGCAGCTGGTCAGGGCGCAAGACCCGCAAAGCGTCGTGCGCGCGCTGCAGGACGGCGGCTACAGCGCACAGCTGGGGGTCGACGGCGTGGGCGATCCGAAGGTCACCAGCAGCGTTTCCGGAACGACGTTCCAGGTGTTTTTCTACAACTGCACCAACCACAAGGACTGCGCGACGGTGCAGTTCCATTCCGGCTACCATCTTGCCACCGCGCCGACGCTCGACGTGATCAACGAATGGAACCGGAGTCAGCGCTTCGGCCGCGGCTTTCTCGACAGGGTGAACGACCCGACCCTCGAGATGGATGTCGACCTCGACGATGGCGGCCTGTCGCCAGCCTTGTTCATCGACAATATCGAATTCTGGACCAGCATCTTGTCGAGATTCGAGAAGCACATCGGCTTCAGGAAATAGGAATCGCCGGGTCAGGGCGCTGCGATTGCCGCGGCGCCTTTGTCTCTTGCGACGAGAGGGGTGCGCGGAGCGCCTCGCCATGCGCCGAAAGTGCGTGGCGTCTCACCAAGCGGGACCGACCACGGGCGATGCGCGCGGCCCGTGGAAAAGGGTTATTGCACGTGCAATTTCGCTTGGCCTCTTGCTCGGCGCCCGAAGGATGCAGGCACCGAACAAGCGATCAATCGTGCTCCCGCCCGCCAGCGCCGATGTACAGTTCGCGCCCGTTCTCGTTGTACAGTTCGCTCATCTTGGCCATCCCGGCCTCCGCCTCGGCAATCGCCGCCGGATTGGCAAAGGCGGAACGCGCCGCATCTGCCCCCGCCGCCGTATCACCATCCGCCGCGATGAACGTATCCGCCGGCGCATTCTGCTTCGCGGCGAAATCACGCACCTCTTGCGTGATCTTCATCGAACAGAATTTCGGCCCGCACATCGAGCAGAAATGCGCCGTCTTGGCGCCTTCGGCCGGGAGCGTCTGGTCGTGATACTGTTCAGCCGTGTCGGGATCGAGCGACAGGTTGAACTGATCGCGCCAGCGGAACTCGAAGCGGGCGCGGCTCAGCGCGTCGTCGCGCATCTTCGAGGCGGGGTGGCCCTTGGCGAGGTCGGCGGCGTGCGCGGCGAGCTTGTAGGTCACCACGCCGACCTTGACGTCGTCGCGGTCGGGAAGCCCCAGATGCTCCTTGGGCGTGACGTAGCAAAGCATCGCCGTGCCGTACCAGCCGATCATCGCCGCGCCGATGCCGCTGGTGATATGGTCGTAGCCCGGCGCGATATCGGTGGTGAGCGGGCCGAGCGTGTAGAAGGGCGCCTCGCCGCACACCTCGAGCTGCTTGTCCATATTCTCCTTGATCTTGTGCATCGGCACATGGCCGGGGCCCTCGATCATCACCTGCACGTCGCTGGCCCAGGCGCGGTGGGTCAGTTCGCCGAGCGTGTAGAGCTCGCTGAACTGGGCTTCGTCATTGGCGTCGGCGATGCTGCCGGGGCGCAGGCCGTCGCCGAGGCTGTAGGCGATATCGTACGCCTTCATGATCTCGGTGATCTCGTCGAAGCGTTCGTAGAGGAAGCTCTCCTTGTGGTGGCTGAGGCACCATTTCGCCATGATCGAGCCGCCGCGGCTGACGATGCCGGTGACGCGCTTAGCGGTCATCGGGATATAGGCGAGGCGCACGCCGGCATGGATGGTGAAATAATCCACGCCCTGTTCGGCCTGTTCGATCAGCGTGTCGCGGAAGATTTCCCAGGTGAGGTCCTCGGCGACGCCGCCGACCTTTTCCAGCGCCTGATAGATCGGCACGGTGCCGATCGGCACGGGGCTGTTGCGGATGATCCATTCGCGCGTGTCGTGGATGTTGCGCCCCGTGGACAGGTCCATCACCGTGTCGGCGCCCCAGCGGATCGACCAGACCATCTTGTCGACCTCGTTCGCCACGTCGCTGGCGACCGCCGAGTTGCCGATATTGGCGTTGATCTTGACCAGGAAGTTGCGGCCGATCGCCATCGGCTCGGATTCGGGGTGGTTGATGTTCGAGGGGATGATGGCGCGGCCGCGCGCGACCTCCGAGCGGACTAATTCGGGGGTGACGTAATCGGGGATCGCGGCGCCGAAATCCTGGCCGTCGCGGATCAGCGCCTCTTTCGCGGCGGCGCGGCCGAGATTTTCGCGGATCGCGACATATTCCATCTCCGGCGTGATG
>Ga0207676_10001790_pt1 | contig 15757 bp, 8 predicted proteins | sample KBSSwiS72_FD_184307 | JGI IMG/M metagenome (GOLD analysis project Ga0207676, IMG submission 184307) | Switchgrass rhizosphere microbial communities from Kellogg Biological Station, Michigan, USA - KBS Switchgrass S7-2 (SPAdes) (version 2) | ecosystem: Host-associated > Plants > Roots >... | reverse complement strand
TTTCTTTCACGGCGTCGGCGACGGTATTAAATACCGGAATTCCTTCGTGCGTAGTCCCGCCTTTTCCAGGCGTGACGCCGCCGACAACATTTGTGCCGTAATCACGCATCTGCAGCGTGTGAAATGTGCCTTCCTTCCCGGTTATCCCTTGTACGATCAGCCGCGTACTCTTATCAACTAGAACGCTCAAAGTAGTGCTCCTAAATACAAAATTTTGGTGAAAAACAAAGGGGAAGTATATCACGCCGCCAGTTTTTGTTGGCAATTCAGAAAATTGATGTTTTTCTTGTGAACTTTTTTCCGACTCGATACGTTTGCATCTTTGTCTTGTTTTGAGTTCCGCCTTCAGGCGGCTGTTTCTGAAATTTAGTTCTGAGTCTCGTAATGCCCGCTGAAAGCGGGTACTCAAAACGCTATGCGCCAGCTGTATTCATTCTATTCCGATGCTTTCTGGATCGCCCTCAAGTCGATCCTCGAGCACAAGCTACGCGCGTTTTTGACCCTGATCGGAATAATCATCGGGGTTGCCGCTGTGGTCGTGGTTGGAGCATCGATCACCGGGTTGAAGACTTATGTGATTGACAAGGTCGGCAAAGTTCTTGGCGCGAATCACTTTATGGTCACGCGAATTGCCTTTATGGGCAAGATGGACGACGACATGTTCGAAAAAATGAACCGTCGCAACAAGGACGTGGTCTGGGACGAATATGTATACGTTAAGGATAATTGCAGATCGTGTTCGGAGGTCGGGGCCGAAATGCTCAGCAATGCTGATCTCTCTCAAGACGGGATCGAAATGCCCTCCGTGCAGATCCAGGGTGTGACCGCAAACTTCGACATAATGGAGGACAAAACGCTTACCGAAGGGCGTTTTCTGACATCCACCGAAGTCGAGCATTCATCTGCGGTCTGCGTATTAGGCTCTGACGTCGTCGAGAAGTTCTTCCCTATTGGCTCACCTATCGGACAAACGGTAAAGGTTCACGGTATCCCACTAAAGGTAGTCGGTGTCGAGGAAAAGCGCGGCTCCTTTATGGGAAACTCAATGGACAGGCATTTGTATATGCCGTTGCCGCTGTATGCCCAAATGTTCTCGAGGACGGGCGGCCTGCAGCTTCATGGAAAATCCGCGAGTAAAGAGACGTTTCAACTGGCGATTGACGAAACAAGGCTACTACTGCGAAATAAACGTCAGCTTGTTGGCAGCGAAGAAGACACATTCGGCCTCGTCAATACTGAGGAATTCGTCTCGCAGATGGACCAATTCACAAATGCCATTGCCGTTGTTGTTGTTCCGATTACGCTGATCATTTTGGTGGTCGGCGGAATTGTAGTGATGAACATAATGCTCGTATCGGTCACCGAAAGAACCTTCGAGGTTGGGCTGCGTAAGGCACTTGGTGCGACCAAAAAGCAGATCTTGCTACAGTTTTTGATCGAATCGGCGTTGCTTTGCATAGTCGGCGGGCTGATCGGCCTGCTTCTCGCCTTTGGAGCTACGCAACTCATTGCCAGCCTGGCTGGGATGACCATGACTATAACAGCCTTGTACCTCGTCGGCTCCGTCGCGGTGTCTAGCATCATTGGAATCATTGCGGGATTGTATCCGGCTTGGAAAGCGGCCCGGCTCGACCCGATCGTCGCTCTGACGCAGAGCTAGTGACTGGTAATTCGAAAATCGTGAATAGATAAAGGCGGCGCAAATCGAATTCACGACTTAATGTTTGACACTTACTATTCACTATTCACGATTTACTAACATGAGAGTCTCGACATCATTACCAAAAGAAGTGCTCGCGATGGCGGTCGATTCGATCCTGTCGCATAAGTTTCGGTCCTTTTTGACGGTACTTGGCATTGTTGTTGGTGTCGTGACGGCCATTGTCGTGGCGTCGATACTTACAGGCATGCGTCAATCGATCGTTTCGATCGTCGAGGAATATGGGACTAACAATATTTATGCATTTCACCTCTCGACCGGTTTTGGCCCTCGCAACCGGGACGAACGGAATCGCAAACCGCTGACCGACGACGACGCCAATGCCATAATCTCCCAATCGAGTACGGTCGCCGACTTGACGGAGGTCGCTCCCAGCATCGGCTCTTTCGACGGCAAGTTTGATGACAACCTGACTTACGAGGGGAAAAACTATCGCTGGGCTCACACGGACGGCGTAATGCCGAATTACGCCGCGATGACCAACCTCGTCATTAAGCAAGGCCGTTTTATCACTGATGCAGACAATTATCAGCGACGAAAGGTCCTTGTTGTTGGTGTTAACGCGGTCGAGGCACTTTTCCCCAACCACGAGGATGAAGCAGTTGGCAAAGTGGTCCGCATGAACGGAACGACCTGGGAGATCGTTGGTGTCATCGAAAAACGCAAGTCCGGTTTCTTCGGCGAAAACGAGGAAGACAGAAAGGTTTTCCTACCCTATCGTACCGCGCGAAAGGAGGCACCCGAACGCGGCGAGCTGCTTCTTATCATTCAGGGCAAGCAGGGCCAGTTGAATGACGCTGTCCAGGAGATCGAGGGCATTCTTCGTCAACGGCGGGGTGTTAAGACTGGCGAACCAAATAATTTTGACGTCAAGACCGCTGACAATTTCATCTCTCAGTTTGACAGCATCCTCGGCGGCGTCGGCCTGGCTGCGATCGCGATCTCGTGCCTCGGCCTCCTAGTCGGCGGCATTGGCGTTATGAACATCATGCTTGTCTCCGTGACCGAGCGCACTAAGGAGATCGGCATCCGCAAAGCAATCGGAGCGACACGCGGCGCCATTGTTCTTCAATTCCTGCTCGAGGCAATGACATTGACCTTTTTCGGCGGCGTCCTTGGCGTAGTACTCGCCATCGGCATCAGCAATCTGATCATGATCCTCATCCCCAGCCTGCCTGCTCAGATCCCCATGTGGGCGATCATCGCGGGGCTCGGCACGTCAGTCGGCGTCGGTCTGGTCTTTGGAGTCCTTCCGGCACGCAAGGCGGCCAACCTCGACCCCATCGAGTGCCTAAGATACGAATAATCAGGGTAAAAACGTTTTAATACAACGCAAAAAAATCTTGACAAAAAGCGGAAGTTAGGTGTACTTTGCCCGTACCTATAAACTCTGGCTTTTACGTTTAAGTAAGCCCAAACACCGTGAATCTGGCGATTTACAGTGCATATGTCTTCGTGTTCTTTGACAATACACTTCCCACGAGTCCCTTTCGTGGAGAGACGACAAGTCTATGACTAGTACTCACCTCCAGAAAAAGATCATTTCCCGTCCTGCAGTAGGGGTAAGACCACCGGAAATGATCTCTCGATCTTCGACTTAGGTTTTGATTCAAAGACCACACAACGTGCGGTTTTTCTTGGCCGCCGGCAATGCGTCGGCCAACGGATGACACCGAGTCCAAACGAAAGAACCTGGATCGCGCTTGTGACCCGCAATGATCCCCTTCCATGACGTTGCAAATGGCTTCACAGGCCCCCGAGCGATGCTTTTCTCTTTCAGCCCAATTTAGAGAGGGTAAAATATGCGGATCGTATTTTACCCTCCGTTTCCCGGAGCATTTCCGGGGACCTCAGGAGAAGTCATATGAAAGTGATTTTGAGCAACAGACTTTTCAAAGGAATAGCAACTTTACTGCTATTCATTACAGGGTCAATTTCCCTCTTGGCCGCGATTCCGGCAACTTATCAACAGCAATTCGGTCTGTCGTCAAGCGGATCGATACTCGCTGATATTTTCAATTTGAAACCGGCATCCGTTGTCAGTCTCGCAGACGAGGAGGCGGCAACGGTCAGAACCAATAAGTCGCACTATGACGCGGGCGAAACAGCCAAAATTACCGGCGAACATTTCGGCTCCAATGAAACTGTCACCTTGCAAGTCCTGCACACCGACGGCACATCGAACACGGGCTCCGGCCACGGTCCGTGGACAGTTACAACCGACGGGGACGGCGTCTTCCTCACCACATGGTATGTTGACCCTGACGATTCAGTTAACAGTAAGTTCCAGCTGACGGCTGTGAGCGCGACAGCATCGGCTTCAACTACATTTGACGACCCGGGACCGTCGGCTGACCTCGATCAATGCCGCAATGGCAGGATAATCAACCCAAAAGATTGTATAGGTGACGGCAGCGGCGTCTCCGGCTGGGTGAATGGAAATGTCGGCCAGTCAGATGGCCATTACATTGAGGGTTATTCGATCCCATACCGCATGAGACTCGCTGATGTTACGGCTGGAGACTGGACCCTGGACGTGGGTTATGACACCGTCCACAGCAGTAAACATGCGATCGATTTCCTAACACATTACGACCTGATCGGCGGCGCAAACTTTACGCCAACCGTTCCACCGCACCCTCTCGTGTTTAATCACACCGCGGAGTGTATTGACCCCAGCGACTCCTGGATAGGCGGCGCTGCCAATGAAAACAACTGCGCCGGTGTTGTATCAACCTCGACATTCGCGATCCCAAAGCCGATCATTCCGAACAGCCTCGGCCCTAATCCCCCGGGCGACTTTCCGTGCGACAGCCCGTATCCGGGCGGCACTGTCCTCGCGGGCGCGATCAGTTGTCCCGGTTCAACATTTGATGCCATCAGTGGGGCTGGCCAGGCGTACATGACGATGTGGAACGGTACCATCACCAGTATCCAGTACGTCAGCGGCGAGCAGAACGTAGTGAGCGGCACGGGCCAGCAACATACGATGATGCGTATTTACTTTCACGTGAGTGCCGCCCAGGCGGCTGCCGATGGCGGAAACGTAGACCTGGGGTGGGGTGGTCACATTGGCCGTACCCAGGATTGGGGTACCAATAATTCCGCAGGCGGGATCAGCGGATCTCCCTACCACATGAACTTGCATGGTTTGTGCGCGGGATCGACCCCGAATGACGGCACACTTTGTACGGATGGCGGTTCACAAGATAGGTCACTCTCGGCCGCAGCCGTTTTCCTGACTGGTACCATCAGAATTATCAAGAACATGCAGGCGGGCAGCCAGGACGGAACGTTTCATTATACGACAACGGGCGCTAACCTATCGCCGAGTTTCGATCTTACCACTGTGGGTGGAACGGCCGAAACGATCATTACCGGTCTTCAGCCCGGTGCCAAAACCGTGACAGAAACCGGCCCAGCGTCCCCCTTCTTGTTCGTCAGCCTTACCTGCGACGATCCCGATGGCGGAACAACGATTAACGGCCAGACAGCCAACATAGACCTGGACGGCGGCGAAACAGTCACCTGTACCTACACTAACAGGGAGGACTTTAACGCAACACACGCTCGAATTATCGTCGTAAAGGAAGTTCCTGGAACCGGTGATACGACTCAATTCACGTTTACCCCCGGTCCTGGATTCCCAAACCCCGGCTCAACTTTCACCGCACCGTTCAACCTCACGGACGGAGGGTCGAAAGATAGCTGCGGCGTCGGCGATAACTGCCTTCCGCCAGCTACCTATTCTGTAGGTGAGACGCCGAACAGTGAATATACTACGACCGCGACTTGTACGTCTTCAGTTGCCGGTAAGGCGCCGGACGATCCGAGCGCGATCCATTTGGAAGCAGGTGAAACGAAGACGTGCACCTTCACAAATACGCCGAAAGCGCCAAGCCTCTCGATCCAAAAGACAGCGGATGCTGCTTCAGTGAGTGCCGGTGACGCTATCGGCTTTACGATCACCGTCACGAACGCGAGCGGTGCAACCGTTGGAACAGCCAAAGGTGTCACTCTCAGTGACGCACTTCCGGCCGGTTCAGGTGTTGATTGGTCGATAGCAAGTCAGACAGGCGGAGCGTCATGCGTTATCAACGGTGCGCCTCCGACCGAAACGTTGGCCTGCGGCCCAATCGACCTGGCCCCTGGAGCGAGCTTCAGCGTCCATGTGACGAGTAACACAACTGAAGCAAGCTGCAAGGCCTATCCAAACACTGCCGCCGCACAGGCGACAAATAATGCTCAGGTAACTGCAAATGCCACCGAAACTGTCCTCTGTCCGAATCTTTCGATAACCAAGACGGCGGATGCGGCATCGGTTAGTGCCGGTGACACGATCGGCTTTACGGTTACGGTTACTAACAGCGCCGCTGCTGGAACAGGTACAGCTAAAGGGGTCACGCTCAGCGACGCACTTCCGGCTGGATCAGGTGTTGATTGGTCTATAGCAGGTCAGTCAGGTGGAGCGTCATGCGTTATCAACGGTGCGCCTCCGACCGAAACGTTGGCGTGCGGTCCGATCGACTTGGCTCCTGGAGCAAGCTTTAGCGTCCATGTGACAAGTTCCACAACTGAAGCAAGCTGCAAGGCCTACCCGAATACCGCGACGGCCGATGCAACGAACGCTCCGGCGATCACGGCAAATGCCACGGAAACTGTCTTGTGTCCGAACCTTTCGATAACCAAGACGGCGGATGCTGACTCGGTTAGTGCCGGATCGCCGATCGGCTTTACGGTTACAGTTACTAACAGCGCTGCTGCTGGAACAGGTACAGCTAAAGGGGTTACTCTCAGCGACGCACTTCCGGCTGGATCAGGTGTTGATTGGTCTATAGCAGGTCAGTCAGGTGGAGCGTCATGCGTTATCAACGGTGCGCCTCCGACCGAAACGTTGGCGTGCGGTCCGATCGACCTGGCTCCTGGAGCAAGCTTTAGCGTCCATGTGACAAGTTCCACAACTGAAGCAAGCTGCAAGGCCTACCCGAATACCGCGACGGCCGATGCAACGAACGCTCCGGCGATCACGGCAAATGCCACGGAAACTGTCTTGTGTCCGAACCTTTCGATAACCAAGACGGCGGATGCGGTGCTGGTCGATGCAGGCACCTCGATCGGCTTTACCATAACCGTTTCGAACAGTGGTGCGGCTGGTACAGGTACGGCCTTAGGTGTCACTCTCAGTGACGCACTTCCAGCCGGTTCAGGTGTTGATTGGACGATACAAAGTCAATCGGGAGGAGCGTCATGCGTTATCAACGGTGCGCCTCCGACCGAAACGCTCGCGTGCGGTCCGATCGACCTGGCACCTGGTGCAAGCTTCAGCGTCCATGTAACAAGTGCGACGACTGGTGCAAGTTGCAAAGCCTATCCGAATACGGCAACAGCTGACGCGACAAACAGTCCACCGGCAACGGCTCAAGCTACGGAAACCGTCCAGTGTTCGGATGTTTCGGTTACCAAGACCGCGGATGCCGCTTCGGTTGACGCCCCTGGCAACGTCGGATTCACCATTACGGTCCATAGTAACGGCCCGGCTGACGCCCAAAACGTCACGCTGGTCGATACACTGCCTACGAACGGGGGGCTCAGTTGGTCCATAGATGGTGGAACCGGTGCAGCCAGTTGTTCGATTGGCGGTGGCACCTTGACTTGTGCGTTTGGCACGATGGCGGCGGGGACAAGTCTTACTGTCCACATTTCGTCGCCTACAACGGCTGATACTTGCGGAACCGTAAACAATACGGTGACTGTAAGTGCCAACTTCGAGCCAAATACGGGCAACAACACGGCGAGTGCGTCAGAGGCTGTCCTCTGCGGCACCATCGTCATTATTAAGAACGCCAAGCCGCAGACCGGAAGCTTCAGTTTCACCGGAACAGGTCCAGGCTACAATAGCTTTAACCTTAGTGGTGATCCTACGGGCGGCGGGAACATAAACACCCAGAAACCTCTGGTGGCTGGCACATACACGGCAACGGAGGCAACGCAGCTCGGCTGGATCCTCACCGGTATCGGCGGTGATCCAAACTCACCCTTTAGCTGTGTTGTCACAGGCGGCCATGGAAGTACGGGACTCGGCGATCTCAGTACGCAAGCGGTTACGATCAACCTCAAAGGAGGCGATACCGTAACGTGCACGTTCGAGAACACCGGTTCCGGAGTAACACGTACCCAGGGATTCTGGGCGACGCATACTCCACTTGCGCAGATCGCGTGGTTCGGCGGCACAGCGTTCGGCCACACCTTCCCGGGTGTACCGGACACAAATCTTGGGAACCCGCCGTGTCGGGCGATCAATGATTTGCCGACGCTTATGGGCGGCTTCTGGAGCAATATCTCCAAGACGACAACTAATAAGAAGCGGTCGCCTCTGGACCAGGCACGAATGCAGCTCTTGCAACAGCTGCTGGCTGCGGAGCTGAACTACTCCGCGTTTGGTACGACGCCGTCCGGTGGATTCGCGACGATCGAGAGTTGGGAGAACGCTTATTGCGGTACTAATCAAAACGCGATAAACGCAGCTCAACAGGCAGCTGGATCGTTCAATAGCCAGGGTGATAATAGTACGTTCACCCCGGGAACATCCGCTGACAGCAAGAACGCAAGAGCCATCGCGAACTACGTAACTTGGGATGTCCTTCCCTAGTTAGCTATCAGCCTCTCGCCTGCCGCTTTATCGCAGCCGGGAGCATTTCATGAAACAAAGAGGCTGCCTGAAAAGGCAGTCTCTTTGTGTTGGAACCAAACGTCCGACAAAAGCGGGCGGGTACTGTTATGTATCACGCCTTAGCTATTTCTATTTGACCAGGAAGCTGACAGTCCCGCTTCCGGACAAACCGTTTGAGCTCGTCTGTGCCCGCACCTGGTAAGTACCGGTTGGATCCTTTTTCCTGTTAAAGGCGTATTTGAATACCGCAACCCCGCTGGCATTAGTTGTAGCTGTCCCGGTGGTCACAGCTCCGTTGGACTTTGTCATCGTGAATGTCACGCCCGCGCCCGCGATCGGATTTCCGCCGGCTCTGATCGTGGAGTTAACAGTGACCGTTTGACTGCGGGTGTATGTTGCCGCACTGCTCGAGACCGCAACGTTCAAACCGGAAACTATCGTATATGCTGCCGATGACGTTCCGGAGTAAGCCGTATTGGAACTGTTTACAGCGCTCGCTCCAACATTGTAGCTACCGTCAGGTGTGCCGACAGGGGACGTTACATAAAGCGACGCGCTGGAACTTCCACCCGGAGCAATGTTTAGTGAAGGAACAGAATAATTTGCCGTCCACCCCGCAGGCACATTAGTTTGCACATTAAAGATACCCGGAGAGCAGCCAGTGCTCTCGTTGTTTACTACCGTTAACGTGTAGGTAAATGTCGATCCAGACAAAAGCCATTGGCTCTGTCCTGGTGTGACGGAAACGCTTGGGTTGGCGTGTGTACACGGCTGCGACGCCATCGAAACTTGTACCCAGGCTCCTGTACTGTCCGCCGAAAGAACCGTTATGGTCGTATTGATACTTGGATCAGTAAAGCTTTGGCCGGAAACGAGGATGGAGTCATACCAGGAAGCAGTCGCAGGTGTCATGTCAAGCAGATAGATATCCTGTCCGCTCCCTTCAAATCCGGTATGAAAAACCATGCCATTTTGCAGATTGTAGTAGGAGAGAAAGCTGTCAGCGCCCGATGGTGTCCTGTGCTCCAGGTAATACCACGTCCGCATGCCGGTTGTCGGATCGGTGGACTTCAGAATTTTCAATCCCTTTGTACCGGAACCTACGGTTTCGTATGCATCCACCCAGTAGTTGCCGCTTGCCGTTACTGTCTGCAACGGAGGCGAACTGCCATTATTTACCCAGCCTAACCGCTCCTTCTGGTACACATTAAAATGTACAGGCTGAGTCGCGCCCATGATGTCGAATTTGTCGCCATACTCATCCGTTGTGCAGGAACCGCCAACGACGGCTGAGCCGCAATCCATCGAACGTGCGTGGAAAAGGCCGAAGTTGTGTCCCAACTCATGACCAAGAACTTCAAGTCCGAGTGAATCGGTGTTGATCCACGCTTCGGACGGACTCCCACCGATTGAGCCTCGTCCGCTGAAGGCGCAGGCATTTGTCTGCGGAAAGGCATAAACATAGTGAGTATAGGCGGAAAGATTCGCTCCGGCGTTCATCGCTGCCTGCTGCGCATAGCTGGCAATTGCTGCCGTATCACAACTGGTGCTGCTGACCGGGATCGTATACCAGCCATAGACATCGCCGGTAAGCCACGTTTGGCCATAGGAGTTCTCACGATAGAAGTTGCTTGTTGTATTGAATGTGACGTCCTGAGCCTGAGCCGTAGTAAACGGCTGCGTCTGCCTATCCTGAAAGTTGACCAGGATCACCGCGACCTTATGCTCGCCAAAGGTATTTATCAGAGGGGCCGAGGCGACCGTAAAACTATTCGAGCCCAAGTCGGAGGTGCCTACATCCAAAGTATCGCCGACTCGAATTCCTTTGATCCGAATTTTTGTACCGCTCAGTAGTTCTTGCTTCGGTTTTTCTGCAAAGTGCAGGGAAATACTCTTGTCTCCCTGTTTAAGGTTGTAAAGGGTCTTTCCGTGCGTTGCCTCGCATTCTTCAATAACTTCGAGCTCACCTTCGAGTTCCTCTCGTTTTTCAAAGAATTGCTGAAGATCAGCTGGGATTTTGGCAAGAACTTCATCAGAAAGAGCGATACTCTCGACCTCGGCGGGATCAGCTTCGGCCGTTTGACGAAGAACTCTATAACGTTCGGCAGCCAAACGCCCGATCTCGGCTTGTCCGAGTTTGCCCAGGCTATTGGTTTTTGGATGGTCGCCAATCAACGCTGCGATCCTGCCGCTAAGCTTCGCAAGCCTTTCATTATTTTGTTGATTAATTTGATTTGCGGACGAATGTGGATTGCCTAGAAAAAGACTTGCGACGATGGCAAGCACGCCCAAACTGACACGCAGGATTGTTTTTTTCATTGTGATTTTTGCTCCAAAATCTGGAGGTGGCGGCTGGGAAAACCTCGGATGAGATCTTTGGTGGGTATCGGACGTTGAGAAAATGCGAATCCAACGCCGTCATTATAGGGAAATCAGAATTGGCGTCTGACTTCCAGAAAGTGACGCAAAATGACAACTTTGAAGGTCAAAAATCTGTCACTTTGACCGAAAAAGGCGGCTTGCAAAAGGATTCAGGAGTGTGTGCTTGTAGATCACACTCTGGGAAAGTTGTTTTCGACGGTCAAAGTGTTTGAGGTATTAATAGCCTTAATAAGCTGGTCCCGGGTGATTTCCCGCGGGATCATAGTTGCAGACAAGGATGGTCTTCCACTTTCCCCCGGGAGCCTGGCGATTGATACCGCAGCCGACCCGGGCGGTTGTTTTCCAGACGATCTGCGTATAGTGAGCGCAGACCTTTCCGCTTTTGCAGGCACCGGTATCATTGTTCCATGATGATTTCTCATGCATCCAGTGGTCGACGGCTGAGGACGCATGGACCTTGCGGCTTCCGGCAACAAAGATGTTCTCACCGTACATGTTATATTCGCGGTGTTCAAGAATTCCCCGGGTTGCCCACTCCTGCGCAAAATCCGCCAATTTGCAGTCCCAGGTGAGAGGCTCAAGTTTACGGCGTGTTCGCGGCTGATTGTGAGCGTCCAGGATTTTGGAGATCTCGGCCTGCGTTAATCCGTTCGTACCAGTACATACATCCTGCTTTTTATCGGTGCCCTGAGCGTATGCAGTGGTTACATCGGCAACAGCAACGGAAAAGACAAAAGTCAATGAAACTAAGATCGCGAAACCCAATATGTTGGAAAACTTAATCATCATATTAGCCTCAACCGAATCAAGTTCAATTTTTTGTTCTTAATGATGGTACTACAACATTCGGGCCGGAAGATATAACAATTAAGGCTAGCTAATTCAGCTCAACCGAAATAAATTACTCACGCCGTTCTAAGAAGCGTTACGGCATTTGATCCTATCCAGCGGAAAATCGATCCCGAGTAATTTGCCGTTCTGATTGCCCTCGATCCGTCCGACGAGTTTCGTTCCGAGCAGCTTGTAGATCACCCGTTGAGGAAAATCATGTTCGAGATTCTCAAAGACGACTTCGTTCTGCGTCGAGTTTTTCAATTTGAAAGCAGTTTCCACTTTGTTCTCATGCGGCCTGGCAACGAAGAAAATGCCGTCGGTGTTTTGCTCGATACGCATAAATTCGAACCCGACTGTTTTCCCGTTCTTGACGGTTCGGCCCATTCCCAGGATTGAAGTTCCCGCCGGAGACATCCATTGTTCGGAAATAAAAAGGCCCTTCCCGGGATCTTTGTGTTCCCAACAACCCGCCATGCCGTCAAAGTCCGCCAGCTCGGTGAAAGAATTCTTTTGTGCATTTGAGATCAATGCAAGAGAGAGGATCAGGAATATAAAAAGAATAGACTTCATAAAAACCCCCTCTGAATTTAAAGTTCTACCCTTTGCTCAAACTCTGGAACGATCACATTCCATCCAAATCGATCGCGGATGTGCTGGGCCATAGCCGCAGCAGCGTCAGGTTCGCCGTGTGTGGTAAAAACTGATTTCGGCGTTGAATGCAAGCCCTCGAGCCAGCGGAGCACGCCCTTCCAATCGGCGTGGGCTGAAAAACCTTCGACCTTTTCTACATGGCAATTCACCGGCACCCAGTGTTTCATGATACGCACTTCGCGGTCACCGTCTTGCACATGCCGGCCCGTTGTACCCGCCGCCTGATAACCGACAAATACGACCGTTGCCTTTTCATCGGGGAGGACTCTGATCGCATGATGCAAGACGCGTCCGCCCGTCAGCATACCCGAAGCCGAAATAATGATCCGTGGGCCACGCATATCATTGAGTTTTTTCGATTCATCCCGAGAGGACGCCGTCGACATCGACCCTGTTCGGAGCGGATGTTTTTTGTGAGCGAGCAGCGAAGCGTATTCCCGGTCGTGCTCCTCATGCCAGCGGTTATAAACCTGCGTGGCTTGCGCGGCCATCGGTGAATCAACGATGACCGGGAGCACGGGAATCCGCTTTTGCTCCTCCAATTCACGCAGCAGATACAAAACCTCTTGCGTGCGCCCAACTGCAAACGCGGGAATTAGGATTGGTCCCTTTCGCAAGACAGCGTCGTTGATGATGCGGGCCATCTGATCGGCCGACGAAATATCGCCGTGCAGGCGATTGCCATAGGTCGATTCGACCATCAGATAATCGCAGTCGGGTGGAGGAGCCGGATCTTTGACAATAGGTTGGTCGTAATGCCCGAGATCGCCGGAGAAAAGGAAACGTATCGGCTCCCGGCTATCCAACTCGACCAAAACCAAACTCGCACCCATGATGTGTCCGGCTACCCGGAAACTCGCTCTAATACCTGGAACTATCTCGACGGAGTTGCCATCGTTATGTACTGCTTTGATCAACTTGAGCGTTTCCCTGGCGTCGTTCTCGTCATAGAGTGGCATTGCCGGCGAATGGATCGTGAGGTCGTGTCGATTACGGTAGTCTGCTTCCTCTTCCTGCAGTCTGGCCGAATCGGGCAGCAAGATCCGAAGGAGATCCAGGGTGGCAGCAGAGGTATAAACAGGACCGTTGTATCCGAGATTTACAAGGCGAGGAAGAAAACCCGTGTGGTCGATATGCGCATGAGTGAGTATAACGGCATCTATATGCTCGGCGACAAAAGGAGGATCTTCCCAATTACGCAGCCTTAGTTCCTTCAGCCCCTGGAACAATCCACAATCGACAAGAACTCGTTTGCCATTATGTTCCAAAAGGTATTTCGAACCCGTTACAGATCCGACTCCGCCGTAGAAAGTTATGGAAGCCATGTCGTCCGAATCTATCACATTCTAAAGGGGTTTACGAGACTGAAATCGGCGGTCGAGATCAGCGAAAACGCTTCATTTACGCAAAATCGGGCTAAAAAAGGCTCTTTTGACCGACAAAAAGGCGGTTTTCTTTAAAAAAGCGATTTTTTTCACGACTACTCGGTTGACTAACCGACATTAGGTCTTTATATTGTCCAATGTTCCAAAAATTACGGGTTGGGACAAGACCGTTTGTCTAACGAACGGTCCTGCTACAGATAAACTAAAGATTAATCTTTGAAGAAGACAGGAGAATCACTTTCAATATGAAAAAAGTTATTGCACTTTCAACACTTTTGGCTTTGAGTGCTTTAGGTATGGCTTGCGGCGATGCCGGAACCAACAACGCGGCTGCTAATGCTAACAAGGCGGTCGCTAACGCAATGAACGCAGCTGCTAACGCAATGAACACGGCTGCAAACCAGATCGCTAACGCTGCTAACGCTGCTTCGAATGCTGCTAACACGGCTGCTAACGCTGCCAACGCAGCTGCAAACGCTAAGAAAGAAGAGCCGAAGGCTGCAAATACCGCTAACACCGCGGCAAATGCCAACCACAAATAATTAAGACGATTATTTGTTTTGAAAAAAGCGTTGTCTTCGGACAACGCTTTTTGTTTTTGAGTTCCTCCTTTCGGCAGCTTACTGCAGCTGCTCCTTTAACTCTTCGACTGTCGTCACCGGCATCCGGCAAGCAAAGTTCTCGCAAACGTAGGCTGTAGGTTTTCCGTCGATCGCCGCTCGGCCTTGGAGCAAAGGGATCATTTCAGACTCTGTTGAACCATTGGCAGGCACGACAACTTTTCCGGGACGGTATTCACTCCAGACCTCCCTCCCTAAGTTTCCATCTTCATCGCCCATCAAAACGATCTCTTTCGAATCGCCCAGAAAAAACTCGATCGCGGAAAGAGTTCTTCCAAAGCCTTGAGGATGTCGTTTTAGCTGAGCGGCCGCTAGTCTCAGAACAGTCGACGCGAACCTTTCGTACTTTTCATCACTGGTCAACTTCGCTAGTTTGAGCAGCACGTCAGCAGCGACTGAATTTCCGGATGGTGTCGCGTTGTCGTAGAAGTCTTTGGTCCGAACGATCAATTCCTCATGATCATTTGCGGTAAAGAAAAATCCGCCGTTCTCTTCATCCCAAAACTCCGTGATCATCAGGTCAGCCAGCCGCTTTGCTTCCTTCAAATATCTGACTTCGCCGGAAACCTGAAATAAGTCGACAAGACCGTCGGCTAGATTGGCATAGTCTTCGATGTAAGCATTTAGCTTCGCTCGGCCGTCTTTCCAAGTCCGAAGCAACTTCGGGTCAGCAAGGGTGGCACTTTCAAGTTGGATGTCCCGCCCTTCCATACCGACGGGCTTCTGCAAATTCGCGAGAATAAAGTCCGCATTCTGCTTTGCGACCTCGAGATATTCTTTGTTATCGAGTACAGCCGACGCTTCGGCAAAGGCCGCCAGCATCAATCCGTTCCATGCGGTCAGGACCTTTTCATCTCGAAAAGGTTTGATCCGCTTCTCGCGTTCCGTAAAGAGCTTCTTACGGCCGCGCTCCAGAATCGCGGTGAGGTCCGATTCCGATATTTTGAGTGCTTTGGCAACCTCACTCGTGTCAGAACCGGGAGCGGTAGCGACGGGGTTCTTCACATTCAGAATATTTTTCTCTTCAAAGTTACCTTCTTCAGAAACGTCGTAATAGAAATTGAAAATTCCGCCGTCGCCTTCGCCGAGAATTTCTACGACTTCCGTCGGAGTCCAGACAAAAAACTTCCCTTCCACACCCTCGCTGTCGGCATCCTGCGTCGAATAAAAACCGCCGCTCGGATCAAACATTTCCCGCCGGACGTATTCGAGAGTTTCAGTTGCTGTCCGCCTAAAGAATTCATCCTTGGTGATCTGATAAAGATGCAGGTAGATGCGGATCAATTGAGCGTTGTCGTAGAGCATCTTCTCGAAATGCGGAACGAGCCAGACCGCATCTACCGAATAACGGTGGAAGCCGCCGCCGAGTTGATCATAGATCCCTCCATTCGCCATCTTTTGTGCGGTCTTCTTTACGATCTCCAGGGCTCTTTCATTACCGGTTCGTTTCCAATAACGCAGCAGGAATTCCAGACTCATCGCAGGAGGAAACTTC
>Ga0207676_10001787_pt1 | contig 15764 bp, 9 predicted proteins | sample KBSSwiS72_FD_184307 | JGI IMG/M metagenome (GOLD analysis project Ga0207676, IMG submission 184307) | Switchgrass rhizosphere microbial communities from Kellogg Biological Station, Michigan, USA - KBS Switchgrass S7-2 (SPAdes) (version 2) | ecosystem: Host-associated > Plants > Roots >... | reverse complement strand
ACCATGATCGCTGCGGCCGTGACGTCGTACGATATTTGTTCGACGGAGCCGGCGATAGAATCGCCGCCAAACCAGCCGTCCGACCCCACCGCGTCGCACTCACGCTAGCATCGGTGCTCCTGCGCGCTGGGGTCGTCGTTTCGGAAAGGCCGTGCCGGCACGAACTGGCCGTCGCGCGGCGGTCGATCGGGGACACTATCTGTTCAGGTGCCGTGCACGCCTGATGGAGGTGACCGCGGGTCTCAGCGGGAACGCGAGCAGCGTGGATGCGACCCGGCTGACCGACGAATCAGGTGCCGCGCCCCCAAAGCCCGCAGTAACGTCGTGCGACGAACTGCAGGCCGTTTTCGTAACCCGGCCAGCTTGCGTATTTCGGCAGCTTGAAATCCTTCTCGGCCGGCTCCCAGCATTTGCCGTCTTGCGCGCTCTTCTTCATCTCGGCAGAGGCGTCCTGCATCAACGTGAGGACATCCTGTGCGTCCTTCTTGGTGCCGAGCCGGCTGTTAGGCTGTCCGGGATGACCGGGGATCAGCCTGTCCCAGTCCAATGCGAGCACCTTCTTGATGAACTGCTCGGTCTCGAGGGGATAGATATCGATGAAGCCGCGACCCGGAAATGCTCCTACGGGGATGGTATCGACGATGAAAATGATCTTTTCCTTTGGCAGTCGCATGACCAAGTTCGAGTCGGAATGATTGAGGCCAAGGTACTTCAGTTCGAGCGTGGTACCGCCGAGTCTGATCGTCCGGCCATTGTCGTTGACCACCTGGTCCGGAAGCGGGGTATTGGGGTCGTTGAGCATGGCAAGGCGTTCCTTCGCCCGCTTGTGCGCGACAATGGTTGCGCCGGCATCTTTGAAGGGCTTGCCGCCGGCGATGTGGTCGTAGTGGTGATGGCTGTAGATCAGGAATTGGATCGGCTTGTCGGTAACCTTCTTGATCTCGGCGATATAGTCCTGCCCGCCGGTCGGTCGACCATAGGCGATCGGATCGGTCGCGATCACGCCGTCTTTGGTCACGATGAACATCGACTGATGATTGCCATTGCGGAAGATGTAGACGTTGTCGGTGCCCTCGACCTTTGTGGTCTCAATTTGCGGTCGCTGTGCCTGCTGCGCCAGGGCGGTGGTGGTGCACCCCGCTACGATCAAGGCGGCCGCCACTCCTGCCAGACGAATTCGTGACATGATTATTCCTCCCTCTTGTTGTCGGGTCGTGATGCGTATCTTCGCAGCGCGACCTGCGCGCAACTATAGTACGACCCTAGATGGCGTGCCACGCGCTGTCATGTCGCGGTACTCCTACGGTCGGGCGCGGAGAAATGCCAATGCCACCAAGTGGTGAGCAGATGTCGAAAGGCGCAGTTCGACCACGCGACCATTCCGCACGACGGCTTTGCGCTCGGCCAGATTGATTTCAACATCGTGATGTTCGAGGAAGATTTGGTCCAGCGGATGGACCGCCTTGTACACGGCCTCCTTGGCAACGAAGAGCAATCTTCCGCGGTAAGGGTCGTCACCCAGTTTGAGCCGCTCTTGCGGCGTCGCGACCAAGTCCAGCAGCTCGGACGGCAGGCACTCGGCCGGCTCAACGTCGATGCCCAACGCACCGACGTTGGCACGCATTCCAACTGCTGCGATCGCGACTCGAGCATCATGAGCCAGCGAGCCGATGACGCCAGCCGGCCACACCGGTGCCCCCGAAACGCCCTTAGGCAGCGAGCAGTCGGGATGCCCGAGTTGAGTCAAGAGTTGGCGAGCGACGATGCGGGCGGCGCCGCTTGCCCGCTGGACTTTGACGACGCTGGTGGCAAACGCCTGCACCTCCTCCTTCATGAGAGCATGCTCATCACCTGGTGAGATCAAGCGGTGACCCACCGTCACGCCTGGGAAAGACAGCGTTTCGATTGCTGACTGAAACAGGGTATCGGTGGTGGCACTCATGTTCAGCTGTGTAGACGGGGGTTGCTGGACGGCAAATCGTGAAACGTCAATCGAGGAAAGTGAGCCGAAAATTGACACCCCGCCTGGGAACTTCTAACATTCGGCCCTTCCTGACATTGCATGTCTTCACCCCCCGAAAGGCCCTATGCAACAAGACCTTTCCTCTCTGTCTACGCCGGCCCACGACTATATCTCGTTCGACGCCATATACCCGGAAATGGTCAACAAAAATGGTGTCGCTGTGTGGCAGGCGTCATGGCGGAGACGGCAACAGTTTTTGCGGGATTGCGCCAATGCGATTCACCCTGCTTACTTCCGCGGTCTGAAGGCGCTCGACCTGAGACCAGACAGATTTCCGACTCTTCCGGAAGTGAATGATGTGCTGGCCACCGCGGGATGGCGCGCAGCGTGGGTCCCGGGCTTTATCCCGTCTCGCGAATTCGCAGACCTCATTCGAGGCCGCTGCTTTCCTGTTTCGGCAGGCGTGCGCGCGCTCGAATTCGTCGACCACGCGCCCAGCCCCGACGCGCTCCATGATATCTGGGGTCATCTGCCGTTCCTCTTCGATGAGACATACAGCGAATATTTGCTATCCATCACTGGCGCGATGGTGGACACCGAGCAAGGTTCATTGGAAGTTCAGTTGTACGAGGCAAGGAAGGAACTAGGTCGGCTCCGCGGCATGCATGCGGCGGCGCCGGCGGTTCTCGAGGCCCATCGTCGGCTGAATGAACTTGAAATTGCGGAGCGCAATTCGCCGCAGCTCTCGACGCGGCTATCGCGTCTATTCCTCTGGTCGATCGAGTTTGGCCTTCTGGGCCAACCTGGGGACTCGGTGATTGTGGGTGCCGCCATCTTGTCCTCGCCCCGTGAAGCTTACGGCGTTATCAGACATCCGCCTCGGACGCACAGCTTCACGCTCGATGCGACCAATCATGACATCTTGTTCACCGAACCTCAGCAGCATCTCTTCGTCGCATCCGGCTTCGATACCTACAAGGATGTGCTCGATCAATGCCTGGAAACGTATGGAAGCGCCATCGCAGCCGGTCACTCTGGTCCGCAATAACGCGGGCTTCAGCGCGCGGGCCTTCTCCGTTAACGCACTCGGGTGTAATGACGGCCCGGCAATTCCACGTTATACGTGCGCCAATCTGGCTGGATTGACGGCCGCTCGCTCGCGTCTGACCGGTGCGTAGTGTGCCTCCAGGACAGCAACGGGCAGCGGGTCGAACAGGTTCGCAATTGCCAATTCAGGGCCGCTCGCCAGTTTTGCGCCTCTGAGTACGTCGGTGATTTCAGAAAACCCTGCAGCGACCAGCGATGCGTCCCAGGCGTCACCGGACGGCCATCTCCGACCGCCAGTGCTCGCACGCCCAAACAGGCGCCCAACGACGACAATCACGGCTCGACGGCCGCTGACCCGGGCAAACGCCATGATTTCGTTGGCGTCACGTCCGGCAACGTCGAGGGGACGATATGAGCCGTTCGTGAACACGTTCGGGAGCCGCCTTCGCAGAGCAAGAAGGCGGCGCATGAGAGCAAATTTGACCTTGCCGCTTGGCCACGTACTGATCAAAGCCGCCCAGTCTGGCTCATCGCCCGCAACTTTCAGGAGAGACGCTCGAGCTTGAAAGTCGACGGGGCGCCTGTTGTCCGGGTCCACCAGCGACAGATCCCAGAATTCGGTCCCCTGATAAAAATCGGGAACGCCGGGCATCATTGCCTTCAATACGAGCTGGGTCAGGCTTTTCAACGCGCCGATCAAAGCCGTTCGTCGCGCGAATGCCTCGAAGGTGTCGATAAATCTTGCCGAATGCGAGCGATCGAGAAGACGACCCAGGAATTGCGTGAGACCGTTTTCATAGGCTTCGTCAGGCGCCAGCCAACTCGTCTGCTCCTTGCCTTCCCGCGCTGACTTGATGGCATAGGCCTGCATCCGCTCTTCGAAATCGGGGTCGATACCCGCGAGGGGCCAAGCGCCGAGCAGCGCTTGGTAGAGCATGTATTCGTGCGCCGGGGAGGGGATGCGCTGCGCCGACGAACTGGTGAACTTCGCGTTGAGCGTCCGCCATTCGCGCACGCTCTGCGTCCACTCGTCGGCGAGTTCAGAGAGCGCGAGCAGTCGCGCGCGTGCATCTTCGCCGCGCTTAGTGTCGTGTGTTGTAGTAGCGCTCAGACCATGAGGGAGTTTGGCTGCGCGCCGCTGCATGCGCTCGTGAAAGCCGGCACTGGAGAGTCCGCTGGCAGCAGCGTCGCCCCCGACCTCGTTGAGCGCCAATAAACGATGGTATCGATAGAATGTCGTGTCCTCCAGCGACTTTGCCATCAACGGTCCCGTGAATTGCTGGACCTTGAACGCGAAATGGCGGTTACGCGCAATACTATGTCCCGTGCGGCCCGGAGCGACGAGATCCAGGGTCAGCGCATCGCGCAGAAAATCGAAAATACCGATGTCGGAGCCGAACCAATCCGCGCGTGCCTTGGCGAGTGAGGCATCGATGATGGCACGATCTTCGCGGCTGGGCCCCGAAGGAGTGAGGTATGTGCGATAAATCGGAAAGTGTAAGACGAATAATTCCAGTGCCGCGCGCAGGCGCTCAGCGGTATAGTCGCGAGTGGAGTAGTGGCCGGCGGCGATCCGTGCGAGCAGGCGCGTCAATACCGTGAACTCGCTCGACAGGATGGTCGCGATCACGCGGCGCTTCGAATCGATGACGATTTCATCGAAGCTCCGCCCGTCACCGCCTGCCTCGCTCCACGTTCCATCGAGAACGGAGAGGCCGCGGTCGTCGACAAGAACGCGTGAAATCACATTCAGCCATTCATAACCGGTGGTGCCGGCGACCCCGGCAAAGCGCGGGAAGCGCTCGCCATCGGCAAGAATCTTTTCGGCGATCACGTAGAAGCGGCGACTTCCGGACGGCGTCTCAACATCGATGAGCCGCTGCAGCCGGCGGAAATATTGATGCGGGTCGCGTAGCCCGTCGATGTGATCCAACCGCAATCCATGCAGGCAGCCTTTGGCGATGAGGCGCCCGATCAGGGCATGAATGGCGGGAAAGGCGCCAGCATCCTCCACTCGCAGTCCGGCCAGGGTGTTAACGTCAAAAAATCGGCGGTAGTTGATGTCGCTCCCCGCCAGCCGCCAATATGCCAGCCGGTAGTGCTGGCGCTCGAGCAGATGGTGCAGGGCCTGCACGGCTCCCGGTTCGCCGCGCGCCGGTTGGTAGGCGCGCAGGCCGCGCTCAATGATATCCTTGGCTCCGGTGATCGCCGAAAGTTCGGCCTTGAACGCCGGCGCGTCGGAGCGCGAAGGGTTGTGCGGGCCGCGACATCGGGCAGCGAGCCGGAGGAGCTCGCGGCCCGGCGGTTCGTCGCTGGTGCCGGCCTCTGCCACGACCTTCTGCAAGATTTCGCCGTACCGGTTTGGGCCGATCGGGAGTCGATGCTCGTAATACCAGGCGGAAAAGCTGCCTTCGGCGTCGTCATATCGAAGGGCGATTTCGCCATGCTCCAGTGCTTCGCCGTAGGAACGGCCGAGAATGGGAATCAGAATCCCGCCGCGGGGGCGCCCAGGTAGTGTCTGCCAATCGATATCGAAAGTGGCCGCGTATGGGGATTTCGGGCCCCATTCCATGACGTCAAGCCACCACGGATTGTCGGCGTAGAGGACACCCATGTGATTGGGAACGAAATCTAGAATGAGGCCCATATCAGCCGCTGCGAGAGCATCGCATAGGCGCTGAAACGCCTCGTCGCCGCCGAGTTCGGGATTGAGCGAATTGTGCTCCACCACATCATAGCCGTGCGTGCTGCCGGCGCGCGCCTTAAGAAATGGCGAAGAATACAGGTGACTTATTCCGACGGCCTTCAGATAGGGAGCGAGCGCCGCGGCGTTGTCGAATCCGAAATCCGCAGTGAGTTGAAGCCGATAGGTCGCGATCGGAATCGAGGGAGGCATCATTCCTCTCCAATGATCGCAAACATGGGCCGGGACGGGAGCAATTGCGCGCGATCGCCGGCCCAGATCGATCCGCATTGAAAAGCGCGGCGTCGCGTCGCGTTCAAACGCACGCTGGCCGTCATGTCGCCCCCGAAAACGCTAGTATCGATCGCGGCCGCGCCTCCAATTTCGAGCCGGACGTGAATTGGCCGCCCGCCCGGGACTCCGGTGCGGTTTCAAGCAGCATGCTCCAGCGGGTATATTCAGGCAGTACGGGGAGTGTGAACTCGATCGTTTCCTTCGCCGCGTTGAATACGAGATAAAGCGGTGACTCCCTTTGCCGCAGCGGACCTAGGACATAGGACAGGAAACGCCCTTCCGGAAAATGCCAGTCCTGTTCCGCCATCTCGACCGCTTGCGGCGTCAACCATAGGACGCCAAAGGAGCCGTCAGTGTGGCGGCCATGAACCCATCGTCTTGCGCGCAACTGGGGAAAACGTCGGCGCAGCTCCGTGAGCGCCGCCACGAAGGAGGTCATGTCCTCGTCATCGCTACCCAGCGCCGACCAATCCACCCATCCGACCGCATTGTCCTGACAATAGGCGTTGTTATTGCCGCGCTGGCCGTTACCGACCTCATCTCCGGCAAGCAGCAACGGCACGCCTTGCGCCAACATCAGGCTTGCAAGCAGGTTGCGACGCAATTGCCGTCTCAGCCGAAGAATCTCGGGCTTATCGGTTGCTCCCTCGACACCGCAGTTGGTGCTGTGATTGTCGTCGGAACCATCGCGGTTGTGCTCGCCGTTCGCCAGATTGTGCTTGCGGTGATAGCTCACGAGGTCGGCGAGCGTAAATCCATCGTGAACGGTGACATGATTGACGCTCGCGCGCGGGCTGCGGCGATCGTGATCGAAAAGATCGGCGGAGCCGGTCATGCGACGACCAAGCTCACCGATGATGTTGCCTTCGCCCGTCCAGTAGCGCCGAAGGGTGCGACGAAAATGGTCGTTCCATTCCGACCAGCCCGGCGGGAATTTTCCGACTTGGTATCCTCCTGGCCCGATGTCCCACGGTTCGGCGATCAGCTTGACCGCGGCCAACGCAGGATCCTGCCGAAGGGCGGCGAAGAAGGCTGCGCTGCGTTCAAATCCATGCCGGCCTCGCCCGAGGGTGCTGGCAAGATCAAACCTGAATCCATCGACGCGACACACTTCCACCCAATACCGCAGCGAATCCATCACCATCTGCAGCACTCGGGGATGGCTGAGGTTGAGCGCGTTGCCGCAGCCGGTGAAGTCATCGTAATAGCGCGGCTGGTCCGGCAAGAGCCAATAGTACGACGTGTTGTCTATGCCGCGGAAGCTCAGCGTTGGGCCGAGATGATTGCCCTCAGCGGTATGATTGTAAACGACGTCGAGGATGATCTCGATGCCGGCATCATGCAGGCGTGAGACGGTCGAACGAAACTCGTCGAGCGGCTTTTCCAGGGCGTAGCGCGCGGCGGGAGCAAAAAAGCCGAGCGTGTTGTACCCCCAGTAGTTGTTCAGTCCGCGCTCGACCAGGTGTCGATCGTCAACGAAGGCATGAATCGGAAGCAGCTCAAGCGCGGTCACCCCCAGCCGTTGAAGATGCCTGATGACGGCAGGCGCGGCGAGGCCGCGGAATGTGCCGCGCCAGGCGGGTGGGACCTCCCCGCGTTGGTGTGTCAGTCCCTTAACGTGGCACTCATAGATGATCGTGTCTTCCCATGGGATCGATGGTCTGCGGTCCTCTCCCCAGGTGAACGCCGGATCGATGACCACGCTCTTGGGCATTCCGCGCGCGTTGTCCCGTCGATCAAACGACAGGTCGGCGCGTACGCTGCCGGCGCGATATCCGAAATGGGCATCGCTCCAGACGAGGCGCCCCGTCAGTTCTTTGGCGTAGGGGTCGACGAGGAGCTTGTGAGGGTTGAAGCGGAACCCGCGCTCAGGCTCGTACCGGCCGTGAACCCGATAACCATAGAGCTGCCCGGGTGCCACATCGTTCAGATAGCCGTGCCAGACGTCCTCGGTGCGCTCGGGCAGGGCGATGCGCTCAATTTCGCGGCGGCCGTTGTTGTCGAAGAGGCAGAGCTCGACCTTCTCAGCGTTCGCTGAAAACAGCGCGAAGTTCGTGCCTCGGCCGTCCCACGTCGCGCCCAGCGGATGAGGTGCGCCGGCCGAGAGCCGCAAGTTAGCGCTCCGGGACGAGAAAAATTGCTGCAAGGGGTGGAACAACAAGGCTTACCTCGGGAATTGTACCCTCGTCCAACGTCCTGACGTTGCCGCCGTTTCCGACATCGCTACCCCCGTACACGGCCGCGTCCGTGTTGAGGACCTCGCGCCAGGTCCCTGAAAATGGCACCCGGATCCGGTAGTCGGGGTACACCTGCGGGGTAAAGTTGACCACCACGAGGCAGCGCTCGTGCGTCTCGCGTCCTTTCCGCAGCCAGGCGAAGACGCTGCGATCGGCGTCATGCGTGACCAGCCACTCGAATCCGGCCTCCTCGCAATCAAGCGCGTGCAGGGCCGGCACGGCTCGGTACATGCGGTTGAGATCCCGGATCAAAGCTTGCACCCCCGCATGTCTGGGATTTTCGATCAGATGCCAATCGAGCGAATGGTCGTGCCGCCATTCGTTTTCCTGAGCAAATTCATTCCCCATGAACAAGAGCTTCTTGCCCGGGTGCCCGAACATAAAGCCGTAAAAGGCGCGCAAGTTGGCGAAGCGCTGCCACTCATCTCCCGGCATGCGGCCGAGGATCGAACGCTTGCCGTGCACGACCTCATCATGGGAAAGCGGCAGGATGAAATTCTCGAAGAATGCGTAGTGCAAACCGAACAGGATTTGGCCGTGATGGTGGCGGCGGTAAATTGGGTCTTTGCTGATGTAGTCGAGGGTGTCGTGCATCCACCCCATGTTCCATTTGTACCCGAATCCCAGGCCTCCCCAGTCGACCGGTCTCGAAACCATCGGCCAAGCCGTAGATTCCTCTGCCGCCGTCGTCGCCTCCGGAAAGCGTGAGAATACCTCCGAATTGAACCGGCGAAGAAGGCTGATGGCCTCGAGATTTTCGCGTCCGCCGTGCTTGTTCGCGATCCAGCCGCCCGCGGGTCGGCTGTAATCGAGGTAGAGCATGGAAGCCACGGCATCCACGCGCAGCCCATCGATGCGATAGCGATCAAGCCAGAACACGCCGCTGGCCAGCAGGAAGTTCGCGACCTCGGTCCGCCCGTAATTGTAAACGAGGGTATCCCAGTCCTGGTGACGGCCTTGCATGGGGTTGTCATGCTCGTAAAGGGCCGTTCCATCGAACCGGCTGAGCCCATGTGGATCGTCGGGGAAGTGCCCCGGCACCCAATCAAGAATGACCGCCAGGCCTTCGCGGTGACACGTATCGATCAGTGCGGCCAACTCGGCCGGGGTGCCGAACCGACTGGTCGGGGCAAACAGGCCGGTCGGTTGGTAGCCCCACGAACCGTCGAAGGGATGCTCGCTGACCGGCAGAAATTCGATATGGGTAAATCCCATATCGCGCGCGTAAGCCGGCAATTCTTCCGCAAGCTCACGGTATGTCAGCCAGCGGTTGGCCTCCTGCGATCGACGTCGCCACGAGCCGAGATGCACTTCGTAGATTGAGATCGGGGCGCCCAACCCATTTACGCGGGCGGGAGCCGGTCGTGGCCGCTCAAGCGTGTTCGTATCAACCACGATCGAGGCGGTCTGCGGCCGCACCTCTGCCGCGAATGCCAGTGGATCGGATTTCAACGGCAACATCCGGCCGTCCGGTCCGATAATTTCATATTTGTACTTGGCGCCGGCCTTGGCTTCCGGCACGAAAATTTCCCAAAATCCGTTGCCGCGCACACGCATCGCGTGGCGCCGCCCGTCCCACAGATTGAAATCGCCAACCACACTGACGCGCCTGGCTGCGGGAGCGAACACCGCAAACGCCACGCCTAATACGCCGTCGAGTTCCATAGGATGGGCGCCCAGCTTCTCGTAGAGATGCATATGCGTCCCTTCGCCAAGCAGGTAGAGATCGAGATCGGACAAGATGGGCGGGAACCGATAAGGATCCTCAATCTCGACCTCCCTTTCGCCATAGCGCGCGCGCACGCGGTAGCGGCACAACCCGTTGGCCAAGCTGCCCTCGAACAGGCCGGCGTCATGAATGCGTTGCAAATTGCATTCGTGCCCCCGTTCGTCGACTACAGCCACTCTCTCCGCGTCCGGAAGGAAGACGCGCACGACCGGGATGTCGCCCGCGAGATGTGGGCCGAGATAGTGGAAGGGGTCGGAATGGCGACCCTCGATAACCGCATAGGCTTCGGGCGTAAGAGGGGTCATTCGGCCGGGCGCTCCGCACGCGAAAGGATGCGCCAGGTACCGGCAAGGGGCACCCGCAGCCAGCTTGGCCGATGTGCGAGTTCATATTCGATCTCGTAGAACGCCTTCTCCAACAGGAAGAAATCGAGCAGTCGATCCGCGGACTGCAAGGACTGCGGCCAGAGCCTCACGTCATTCAGAGATTGCCGGTAGGCGCTGAGAAACGAAGAGACGGACGTTTCACGCCAGCCATCGAGCGCGCGTGCGATCTTGCCATGTTCATCAGGGGCGGACTTCAGTGCGCGCTCGAGCGCAGCGATTGAGGAATAGTCGATTGAACGAATGAGCCCCGCCACGTCGCGCGCCGCCGGCGCCTTGCGACGTCGTTCCTCGATGCTGCGGCGCGGCTCTCCCTCAAAATCGATGATGACCACATCATCCCTGACGATCAGCATCTGACCAAGGTGAAAATCGCCGTGATGGCGAATTTTCACGGCATCGATATCGTCTGGCAGCAACTCACGCAATCGTGCGGGCAGGGACACTCGGTGCGACAGCAGCGCATCGGTAAGTTGGCGGTCGTTCTCCGTCAGATCTGACCGTCGCTGGGTCAATTCGTCCAGCGTGCGCTCGGCGCGCTGCAGCACGCTCTCCGTCCAGGTGCGGACGTCGTCGGCTGTGATGGGCTCAGGGGCGAAATCCGGCAGGTCGTCACGGCTCGCGAGCGCGAGCTGTAACTCAGCCACGCGCCTTCCGACATGCTGCGCGCGCCGAAGATAGGCGGCCTGTTCATCACTTTCGCCCGCGGCTTCGGCGGTGAGCAGCCGTTGCTCCTCGACGAAGCGATCGAGATACGCGCCGGTGACTGTCCAGGCGTCCCCCTGGTTCTGAACGAAACCGTGCACCACGGCGATGGCACTGGAGGCGCCGTTCGCCATGAGCTCAACGGAGCCGAGCAGGGGCGGCATGTGCGAGAACTGAACCGTTTCGGTGAGAAATCGTCCGATCTCGATTTCGGGGTTCACACCCTGGTCGAGCCGGCGAAACAGCTTCACCACGCAGTCGGTTTCCACGACGACGGTGGTGTTCGACTGTTCCGTGTCCACGGCGTGGACGTCGCCCATTGCCGTCGGGTCGTTCTTCGGAAGTGCGGATGTGGGCTTGAACTCGATGCGACCTTGGTCGGTGTCGATAGTCGCCGAGGCGCGCAAGTTATCGAGCAGAAATGCGATGAATCTCGGATCCGCCGTAGCATCGAGCAGCGTGCCCTCGCGCGCGCCGCGGCGGACAGCCGCGAGCGTGTTCGGGTTTTGACGTTCGCGGTCCAACCGGGTCCAACTGATGGTCAATGGCAGCAGGTAGGTCGCCGGGGCGTGCCTCCCCTTGGTCTCGATGATCGCCAGTCCTAGCCCCGGATCGGCAGGAACGAGGGGGATGGTCGCCGAGATACGGGCACTGGCGGGCGAGTTTCCACGTTCTGCGTACCAGCGCTTGTTTGCCAGAAACGCCGGAAGCACGTCGCGTTCAAGCACGGACCTCGATTGGCCTTGCGATAGGGAACTCCAGCCCTGGGTGACGACCAGCGTCTCGAATTCGGCCGGTGTAGTTGAGACCTCCACCTTCGAGGCGTCCCGTTCACGGAGTAGAAACCAAAAGAACCCGTACGGCGCGAGCGTGATGAGATAGGGCGCATCGCCGACCGGCGGGAAGCTCGTGCGCCCAAGCAATTCGAAGGGGACGCGTCCCCGCCAGGGCGACAGGTCGATCTCGGCCGCTTGGGCCGAGCGTGACAGATTGGCGACGCAGAGCACGACCTCGCCTTGATATTGCCGAACATAGACGAGCACCGAGCGGTTCGCTGGGCGGATGAAGCTCAACGATCCGCGGCCGAACACCTTGCTCGACTTGCGAACGGATATCAGGCGCTTGGTCCAGCTCAGCAGGGAGGCCAGGCTGCGAGATTGGGCCTCTACATTGACCGCCTCATAGCCGTAGACCGGATCCATGATCATCGGCAGATACAGTCGTGCCGGGTCGCAACGGGAGAATCCGCCATTGCGGTCGGGGGTCCATTGCATCGGGGTGCGGACACCATTGCGATCGCCGAGGTAGATATTGTCGCCCATTCCGATCTCGTCGCCATAGTAGATGATCGGCGTGCCGGGGAACGACATCAGAAGCGAGTTCATGAGCTCGATCTTCCGCCGGTCGTTGTCCATCAAGGATGCCAGGCGGCGTCTGATCCCGAGATTGATGCGGGCGCGTGGGTCGGTCGCATACGTCGACCAAAGATAATCGCGTTCCACGTCCGTCACCATTTCGAGCGTGAGCTCGTCGTGGTTGCGTAGGAACAGCGCCCATTGGCAGTTGAGGGGAATGTCCGGCGTTTGCCGCAGGATATCCGCGATCGGAAATCGATCTTCCTGGGCGATCGCCATGTAGATGCGCGGCATCAGCGGAAAGTGATATGCCATGTGGCATTCGTCGCCGTCGCCGAAATAGGCACTGACGTCTTCCGGCCACTGATTGGCTTCGGCGAGAAGCACCTTTCCGGGCGCATATGCGTCAAGCTCGGCCCTGATGTTCTTGATGATGGCGTGGGTTTCCGGAAGGTTCTCGTTGTTGGTGCCTTCGCGCTCGCACAGATACGGAATCGCGTCCAGGCGAAAGCCGTCGACGCCGAGATCAAGCCATCGCCGCATGATCTGGACCATGGCGAGGAGCACCCGCGGATTGTCAAAATTGAGATCCGGCTGATGCGAGAAGAAGCGGTGCCAGTAGTAGGCCTGCGCGTCCGGGTCCCAGGTCCAGTTTGATTTTTCGGTGTCGTTGAAGATGATGCGCGTTTCGGAGAAACGATGATCGGTATCGCTCCAGACATACCAATTGCGGGCATCGGATGACGGCCGGCCTCGGCGTGCGCGCTGAAACCAGGGATGCTGATCCGAGGTGTGGTTGATGACCAGCTCGGTGATCACCCGCAACTTTCGCCGCTTGGCCTCCTGCATGAAGCGGCGAAAATCCTGCATCGTGCCGAAATCGGGATTGATGTGACGGTAGTCCGAAATGTCATAACCGTCGTCGCGCCCCGGGGATGGATAGAATGGCAGCAGCCACAGGGCGGTAACCCCGAGATCTTCGAGGTAGTCCAGCTTGCTGGTGAGCCCGGCGAAATCTCCGATACCGTCGCTGTTGCTGTCGGCAAACGCCTTGACGTGAAGCTGATAGATGATCGCGTCCTTGAACCAGAGCTCGTCGCTCTCGACCTGGGATTCGACCTTGATGTCGGGCGCAACATTCACGGTGCAACCCTCACGCGAAGCAGCGAAACAGCAGGGCGGGGTCGCGGTCCTGATCGATACGCAGCCGGACGCCGCCCCATTCGAGCGTATGCCGCTCGCCGGTGATCAGGTTCTCGATCGATTTGACGCGACGCCTGTCGTCCGGCGGCCCGATCTCGAGCTCGCCGAAATGAAACCAGAATTCTCGTGGTCCAGCTTTTGTCAATGCCACCGCCACAGCGACCGCATTATCGCGCTCCACCGATTCCTTGACAAATCCGATTACTTCGCCGTCGTCGATTTGCGCGAAGCGCAGGTCGCTGGTCTGCAGCAGAGCCGGGTTTCCTTTCCGTACCCGATTAAGCTGACCGATGTAATCCTTGATATTGCCGGGCTGCTCCCAGTCCCTGACCTTCAACTCGTATTTCTCCGAGTTGAGATATTCCTCTTTGCCGGGTATCGGTTCATGTTCGAGCAACTCGAATCCGTTGTAGATGCCGTAGCTGCTCGAAAGTGTGGCAGCGAGCGCGACACGCGCCTTGAACATCCACGGCTCTCCGGTCTGTAGATGCAACGGCAGGATATCCGGGGTGTTGACGAAAAGATTCGGGCGGAAGTACTCCCGTTCCGGGTAGCGGGTGATCTCGCTCAGATAAGCTTGCAACTCCTCCTTGCCGGTGCGCCAGGTGAAATAGGTGTAGGATTGCGAAAAGCCGAGCTTGGCGAGCGCTTTCATGACCTTCGGGCGGGTAAATGCTTCCGACAGGAAGATGACGCCAGGATCAACCGATTGCACCTCCCGGATCAACCACTCCCAGAACGGAAATGGCTTGGTGTGCGGATTGTCGACCCGAAAGATCCGAATTCCGCGGCGAACCCAGAACAGCACCACGTCGCGCAAGGCCCCCCATAGGCCCTCGCGGTCGGCGCCGTAGAAGTCTGGATTGACGATATCCTCGTATTTTTTCGGGGGGTTCTCGGCATACTGGATCGAGCCGTCGGGACGGCGCTTGAACCATTCCGAATGTTGCGAGAGCCACGGATGGTCGGGCGAGCACTGGACGGCGAAATCCAGCGCGATCTCCATTCCGTGGTCGGCGCAAGCCGCGACCAGCCGGCCAAAATCGTCGAGCGTGCCGAGCTGGGGGTGGACCGCGTCATGTCCGCCTTCGGCGGACCCGATTGCATAGGGACTCCCGGGATCATCCGGACCGGACGTCAGCGAATTGTTGCGACCCTTCCGATTGACGCGCCCGATGGGGTTGATGGGGGTCAAATAAAGGACGTCGAAACCCATCGCGGCCACGTCCGGTAGCCGAGCGATACAGTCGTCGAACGTGCCGTGGCGGGTGGCCGTAGGCGATTGGCTGCGCGGCATCATCTCGTACCACGCCCCGGCGCGCGCAATTGGGCGATCCGCCAGCAATGGATAGCTCGGGCTTCGGGTCAGATCGGACTGCGTACCTTTGCTGGCCGCGGCGGCGAGCTCGTCTGATAGTAGCATTTCAGAATCGGCCGTTCCGGCCGGTGCCCGACAGACCTCGCGAATGAGGCGAGCCTGAGCGACATTGCGCGCCTTCAGCGACATCAGGATAGTGTGGCCTTCGGCGATCTCGAGAGCCAGGTCCATCCCCGCCTCTCGTTTCGCGATAAAGTCACGGCGCCAAGTCGCGAACTCGTCGGTCCAGGCTTCAATGGCGTACACGTATCGGCCGGGTTTCGGCGGCGCAAAATTTGCAGACCAACGGTCGTTTGGCCGCGCCAGCATCGGAACGCGGGACCATTTGTTGGCGGCTTCCGGCCGCCACAGCAACTCCGCGGCAAGGACGGCATGACCGTCCCGAAAAATGTCGGCCCATACCTCCACCGTCTCGCCTGCAATTCGCTTGACCGGAAATCGGCCGACGTCGACGAGCGGATAGACATCCTCGATGTAGATGCGACGACCGGAAAGGTCGCCGACGGAGGGGATACTCACGTTCGCTGTCACGTCTGGATCGTGCATTGCCGTCCTGTCAGCCCACCCGGACGGCAGGAGAGGTGTTGGTGGAACCGATAGGTCCCCGCTTTGGTTCCGCCCTTCCCCCGGCCTCGGGGATGCTGGACCGAGAAACTCGCCTACCCGGTGCGGAACGCGGTGGCGGAACCAAGTGGTATCGGCCAAGTTGCCGGTCGGCCGATTGTGGGGAAAATGTTACCTGTTTGCGCCTGACCGTCACTGTCCGATTGCCACATAGAGCTCGCCG
>Ga0207676_10001780_pt1 | contig 15794 bp, 16 predicted proteins | sample KBSSwiS72_FD_184307 | JGI IMG/M metagenome (GOLD analysis project Ga0207676, IMG submission 184307) | Switchgrass rhizosphere microbial communities from Kellogg Biological Station, Michigan, USA - KBS Switchgrass S7-2 (SPAdes) (version 2) | ecosystem: Host-associated > Plants > Roots >... | reverse complement strand
GAACCTTCAAGTTTAAGCCCCGCATGAGTGCTGCGCCTGTTTGGCCCGCATAAGGCTCGAAGGCGTCTTGCCAGTCTTCGGCATCAAGGGGCGGATTCTCAGTTTCTTTGTTAGGATTGTCTGACATGGTCGAATACCTCTCATATAGGTTTCGGTCATTAGGGTTGGCGAGTGTTACCAGCACTTGCCAGCCCGCTTCTAGCGAGGCGCACCACTATAAAGACATTGTTTCATCCGTGCAAGGGCTAATAGTGAATTCAACAGAGTTAGAGGAAGGTGGGGGTATGGCAAAGGACATTAAGGTTTCTTGGGGTTATTCAGAGACCCGGCGTGATCCTCTTCACGACACAGCGTTTTATAGATCGCTTCCCGGCATGACCGAAAACGAACAATACCACCTGTCTGATGGAGTCAAGGGGAAGGGCGGCGGTCCGGAGTTCCAACAACTCATTTATTGGGGAAGTAGCGCTATTTTATCTTCCTCCATCCTTGCGGCGGCGATTAAAGCTTATGTTGCACATAAGAAGCGGAAGATCGTAATCACCATTGGTGACAAGAAGCTGGAATATGAAGGCCCGAACTTGGCACAGGATCAGGAAACAATTGAGGCTATGATAGACAAGCTATCAGATGAAGCAACTACAACTTCAGTGACAATCTTTGCGCCCAAGTACCCTGAACCACCACAAGGCGTGTCAAAGGAATAATCCGCGAAATACCTGTAGACGTGTTCCCCTTTTTAGGTTATATTATAACCAACTTTGGAGGACGCACCCGATGCCAAGCAAGCCCGAAGACGTGTTGTCTAAGCTGTGGCCCCTACTTTCATATTCCTACCGGATTTATGAAGCACTAGTCGCTGAAGCAACCTTTGAGGAATTCACTACGAAGGGGGAAATCGAGATTGAAGGTTGCCATCATTCAAGTGCTGTAAGGATTAGAGTCCGGCGCGCTCTCAAACAAAGACCGTCTGATCTACCTTTCACCACGATCCCACTAGCGAACAATGGGATCGAGATTCATTATCTAGGCCATCGGATTAAGTTCTACAAAGGCGTGAACGGCCACCCGCCGCCGTGTGGAGATTCAGAGGCGAAACGAGCGTTTTATCAACAGTCTTTCCTAGATGAAGATGAACTCCACGCCCAAAACTTAGTTGTCATTTGCAACGTGTCGAAGGACGGATCTTTCTTGGGTCTGGATCTCGCTTGTCCGAAAGGCGTTGTAACAGACTCCACTCCGCCTCAGTGCTATTGGTCCATTCCTATTCCGCATCCCGCGACCGATTTACCCGCTTCTGAGTCTTACGATGTGCCGCAAGATGATTTGGATATCAAACATCCCGGTGAGGAAGAAGATGATCTCGACATCAAAAAGCGTGAAGGAACCGACGACGAAGAATGAACGGCGACCGCTTAAAACGAGCGCGAGAGATCAAAGGATGGACGCAGTGGGAGTTAGCCGAAGCAGCTAACGTGACGCAAGCGGCCATCGCTCGTATTGAACAAAATCTACTTGTGCCATCGGAACAGCTAATACAGCAATTAGCTCTGGTGACTGGCTTTCCTGTGTCTTTCTTCCATCAAGAGAATACCGTCGATTTTCCGCTTGGCTCGTTATTGTTTCGACAGCACATGACGCTGAAAAGCCGGGAGCGCGATCAGGTTCTGCAAACTGCTTGGGTCACTTACGTTCTATTCGATTACATGGCCCAAAAGCTAAAACTCATGCCATTGCGATTGCCGCGCATACAGGATGAAGATGTAAAAACGGCGGCACTGATGACTAGAAACGCTCTCGGAATTGAGCCTGATGTACCCGTAAAGAATTTAGTTCACAGACTCGAAAAGGCGGGAGTAGTGGTTTTATCCATTCCCTTTGAGATCCACGGACATGACGCGTTTTCTCTGTGGTCTGATACGCGGCGGGCAATCATCATACTTAGCCACGGCAAGCCCGGAGACAGACAACGGCACACAGCCGCGCATGAGATAGGCCACTTGGTCCAACATTACATTCTGTGGGGAAGTCACAGTCAAGTAGAGCAAGAAGCCGAAAGTTTTGCGGAAGAATTTTTGTTACCCGAAGATGTCATGCGAGAGGAAATTGTCAAACCGATCACGCTGACAAGCCTAGCAGAACTAAAGCCACGTTGGGGCGTTTCAGTAAAGTCTCTGATTGAACGTGCTTACCATCTGAAGATGATTAACGTGGACCAGCGTAAATACTTGCACAAGCAAATAAACATTCAGTGGGAAGGCGTGGAGCCGCAAAACCTTAACATAGAGCCGGAACGGCCCCGCGCACTGCGCAAAATGGCAGAAATGCTCTACGGGAAAAAGGATGGTTCGATTAGCTATCAGAAACTGGCCAAGGAAACCTCCATGCCTGTTAGCCTGGTAGGCGAAATTCTTGACGTACATGCACCGCAGCAAGTCACGAGGCTACGCGCAGTGGCAGAGGTTAGACAGTTTCTGCAAAGAACAGAAACCACTAACAACGAGTTAGAACAGGCTATGTAAGTTAAAGCCCTGTCAGTTGCTTCTAACAACCGACAGGGCCATTGAAAATCAAACGCGATTGCTCACGCTTGTTTCCGGTAAAGACATTGTGAGCTATCGCCTTAACAAAAGGCAAGCCACAATGACTGACAAACAACTCTCTGAGCGTCAAATCAAAGCCTTACAGATCGCCGCCACTTCTAAACTCACTCGCAAGGGCAACACTTGGATCGTTCCATCGCAAGCGGGCCACGGTGAATACAAGGTGAATCCCGATCCGCAAGCGCCTCGCTGTACGTGTCCTGACTTCGAGTTTCGACAAGCGCCATGCAAGCATGTGATCGCGGTCGAATATGTCTTGATGCGCGAGCAGAAGCCGGACGGAAGCACGGTTGTCACTGAGACGGTCACGGTTACGCGTAAGACCTACAAGCAGAACTGGCCCGCGTACAATGCCGCTCAGACGCAAGAGAAGTCAGAACTGCAAGCCTTACTCTACGAGTTGTGCAGAAACGTGCCTGAGCCTCAAAAGCGCAAAGGCAGAGGCAGACCGTCATTAGAATTGGCTGACATTATTTTCAGTTCAACTTACAAGATCTATTCGACGGTTAGCGGTCGCCGCTTCTCAACCGATCTCCGCGAAGCAAAAGCACGAGGCTACCTGTCACGGTTGCCACATTACAATAGCGTGTTTCGTTATCTCGAAAGTGAAGCATTGACACCGTACCTCTATGAGTTGATCGCGCTCAGTGCCGCGCCGCTCAGAGCAGTCGAAACAGACTTCGCGGTTGACTCCAGCGGATTCAGCACAGGTCAGTTTATGCGTTGGCTTGATGTGAAGTATGGCGAGAAAGAAGATCGCCGCCAGTGGCTGAAACTACACCTAACATGCGGCGTCAAAACCAACATCGTGACAGCCGTTCAAGTGAGTGACGGATACGCGCACGATTATCCGTTTTTCAAAGGCTTGATTGATCGCACGGCTGAAACCGGATTCAAGATGAAAGAAGTATCGGCAGACAAAGGCTATCTCGGCGCCGATAACATGCTGGCAACGTTGCGCCACGGCGCGATCCCTTACATCCCGTTCAAGATCAACTCCGTGGCTCAATCAGGTTGGGAACCGAAGTCAGAAGTCTGGACGCGGATGTACCACTTCTATAGCTTGCATCGTGGCGAGTTTCTACAGCACTACCACAAGAGATCCAACGTCGAAACCACGTTCCACATGATTAAAGCGAAGTTTGGTCAGAGACTACGAAGTAAGACCTTGACCGCACAGGTTAACGAAGCTCTCTGTAAGGTTCTTTGTCACAACCTGTGCGTTGTGATTCAGTCGATGCACGAACTAAACATCACACCTGAGTTTTGCAGTGAGGTCGCGTAAAATCCCTACCGTTACTCACAGATTGTGATAGGCTTTTGGCATGAGCAACGACGAACAAGCCCTCATAGTTGGACGGATGTTACTGGAGGAAAAAGAACTCCAGAAAACCCACTTACTGCTTCATCAGGAATTACATCGTATTGGTGAGGGGCTACAACGGCTAGGCCGCGACTTGACGAACATGTACTCAAGCAACAAGACGCTAAGCACTGCCGAGCGAGAGCTACTGGACCAAGCTAAAGTCGAGAACCTTGTCAATGAAATGAGAACTGTCAACCAGCGCTTAAACCAGCTCCGCACAGATCTCTCCAAACTGTAACCAATCTGATTTTTGAGGCAGAATCGGCGCTTGCCTCATAATTCAGTCGATTTTCCTATTTATGAGGCAAAGCCCGAACCGACGAACCGACGAACCGACGGCTTTGCCTCATAAATAGGAAAATCGACTGAATTATGAGGCAGACGTGGGTTTTGCCTCAAAAATCATTTTGACTGTCTTGAATTGCTTCTAAGCTATTCCGGCGTGTAGCATCCGCAAGGGCGAAAGCCGCAACGGCTCTGCTGGCTGGAGTTCTATCAATACTCGCTTACTCCGGTTGCTGTTGCCAGCGTAGCGTTCCGTCCTGCGAACGTGCGGTCACAAAACGAAAGCCACGCTTGGTTTCAATCGGGCTGTAATCGGCGCGGAACGTGGCGATCATAACCATGTTTACTGCGGTGCTTGCCTCTGTAGTGGGTAATCCAATCGGACATCTGATGGTGGCGACGCCGCCCGGCTCAATACGCTCTGCCTGCGGACTCGCCTGCCGAACAAGGGTATTTTCCATGACCATCCGAGGATCTGACATTTGCTCGAAGGCGCAACCAATGGTCACGCGGTTAATAGCAAAGTAACCGTCATTTCGAAGCTCAAAATAAGTCTGGAACGGTTGCGATGGATTTAGAGAGTGAGACGAAGAAACTGTGATTCGCGGAACGGCAACAGAATAAAGCGTGAAGACGCTCCCGATTACGCCGAGCACGACGACAGCGATACGCCATGACGATAAAAAATGAGGAAAGAACCTTCGCCGCCACTTGGCCCATGCGGTTACTTTCTTACGTGCTGTGGGCCGCTGTGGGCGGTGGCGTTTTTTGGGTATTTTATGTTTTCGTGACCTCGATTTAGGCATTAAGCGGCTAAGAATGTCGCTTCGATTCCAAGTTCGTGAACTGACTGAATTATCACACACAAGTTATGGCACAGCACCTTACACAATGCTTCGTTAACCTGCGCAGTCAAGGTCTTACTCCGTAGTCTCTGCCCAAACTTCGCCTTGATCATGTGGAACGTGGTTTCTATGTTGGATCGTTTGTGGTAGTGCTGCAGAAACTCGCCACGATGCAGACTATAGAAGTGATACATCCGCGTCCAGACTTCTGACTTCGGTTCCCAACCGGATTGAGCCACAGAGTTAGTTTTAAACGGAATGTATGGGATCGCGCCGTGGCGCAACGTAGCCAGCATGTTGTCTGCGCCGAGGTAGCCCTTATCTGCAGACACTTCCTTCATTTTGAATCCAGTTTCAGCCGTGCGATCAAGCAAGCCTTTGAAAAACGGATAGTCATGCGCGTATCCGTCACTCACTTGCACGGCTGTTACGATGTTGGTTTTAACGCCGCATGTTAGGTGCAGTTTGAGCCACTGGCGGCGATCTTCTTTCTCGCCGTACTTCACGTCCAGCCAACGCATAAATTGACCTGTGCTGAATCCGCTGGAGTCAACGGCGAAGTCTGTCTCGACTGCTATGAGGGGAGCGGCACTGAGCGCGATCAATTCGTAGAGGTACGGTGTCAACGCTTCACTTTCGAGATAACGAAACACGCTATTGTAATGCGGCAAGCGAGACAGATAACCACGCGCCTTTGCTTCGCGGAGATCAGTTGAGAAGCGGCGTCCGCTAACCGTCGAATAGATCTTGTAGGTTGAACTGAAAATAATGTCAGCTAATTCTAATGACGGTCTGCCTCTGCCTTTGCGCTTTTGCGGCTCAGGCACGTTTCTGCACAACTCGTAAAGCAAGGCTTGTAGTTCTGACTTCTCTTTCGTCTGAGCGGCATTGTACGCGGGCCAGTTCTGCTTGTAGGTCTTGCGTGTGACCGTGACTGTCTCTGTAACTACCGTGCTTCCGTCCGGCTTCTGCTCACGCATTAAGACGTATTCGACTGCGATCACATGCTTGCATGGCGCTTGTCGAAACTCGAAGTCTGGACAGGTGCATCGCGGCGACTGTGGATCGGGATTCACTTTGTACTCACCGTGGCCCGCTTGCGATGGAACAATCCAGGTATTCCCTTTGCGAGTCAGTTTCGATGTAGCGGCAATCTGTAAGGCTTTGATTTCGCGCTCTGTCATTTGACGGTCGGCTGTTGTCATTTTGTTTTCGCCTCTTGAGGTGGTTTCGATGTCCGGTATATTACTATAGAGTACATAGACCGCGCAAGGATAATCTTACTTGACGGTAGTTTATTCTTAGGTATATAGTGCGCGACATGGCGACACGAATAGTTAGAATCAAAGAACATACATGCGAACGTTGCGATCATGTTTGGATACCGCGAGACGCAGAGAATGAGCCCCGCGTATGCCCAAAGTGCAAAAGCCCGTACTGGAACAAGCCTCGACAGAAAAAGAGATAGCGTTTATCTTGTTTTGGCGGAGGCGATCCGATTCGAACGGACGATGGTGAGGTCCCGGCGTGTCTAGGTGAGTCTTCCGGGGATTTAGCCATACCGGACTCTCAATCCGGCGCATTAAGCCACTCTGCCACGCCTCCGTAAAATTAAGACGGTTTTGCTACGCTTCAAAATTGAGGCTTGTATTTTTATGGCGGGCGGGCTAGTATGCAGACGAATCCGCCACTGCTAATCGCTGTGGAATGACGACGAATCATAGGGTTCAACGAAAGCGCTTTGAGTCACTAGCTCGGCGCTTTCTTTTTTGCGTTAAATCTACTGGTCCATAGTTGTTACTTTCTCACACAGTTGTAACTTTTCTACACACTCGCATATTACAGATCCCTACTAAGCAATTCAACTGTTTTAAATTTGTGATTTGCCCGCCGTTTGCGTGCTACCTTTACGGTAATATACTGGCCGGAAATTTTTGACTTGCATAGATGAAACAATGTCTCTATAGTGCTTCGCCTCGCTAGAGCGGGACTGACAAGTGTTAGAGCACTTGCCAGCCCCTTCACAGCCGACTTCCCAAAGGAGGGGAAATCGACCATGCAAAATAATGCTAACACGCCACACGAAAATCCTCCGCTTGATGCAGAGGACTGGCAGAACGCTTTTGAACCTTACAAGGGCCATCCCGGCGCGGCGCTTCAACTAAGCTTTTGTTTGAACGCCTTGCGGGATTATGTGCTCGATGACCCTGTAGATGAAGAAGTAATTACAGGGGCGATTGAACGCGCTCTTGACGCTCTTTACCCGCATTCAGACTTCCATCTGCTATGCCGGGACTTCTTTAGAAAAGTGGTAGAGGGTGAGCTTACACTGGAGGAAGAACAGATGATTAAGAAGTTAGGTCTGAAGTTCTAAATTCTATCCTTTCCCTCAAAGTCGGGTTGACCGCAAGTGCGGAAGATCGGTCAACCTGATTTTTGAGGCAAACGAAGGAATTTTGAGGCAAGACCGATTTATGAGGCAAAGCCCGAACCGACGGCTTTGCCTCAAAAAGGTCTAAATCGAACCGTTTGCCTCAAAAATCAGGTTGACCGATCTTCCGCACCGCGATTCGCGGTCAACCCGACTTTGAGGGAAAGGGAAGAATTTAGAACTTGATACCGAGCTTCTTAATCATCTGTTCTTCTTCCAGTGTCATCGCACCCTCTACCACTTTGCGGAAAAAATCCCGGCATAGCAGATGAAAGTCCGAGTATGGGTAAAGGGCATCAATAGCGCGTTCAATCGCCCCTGTAATCACTTCTTCATCTACAGGGTCATCAAGCACGTAATCCCGCAAGGCGTTCAAGCAAAAACTTAGTTGAAGCGCCGCGCCGGGATGGCCCTTGTAAGGTTCAAAAGCATTCTGCCAGTCCTCAGCATCAAGCGGAGGATTTTCATGTGGCGTGTTAGGATTATCTTGCATGGTCGATTCCTCTCATACAGGTTTCGGTCGTGAAGGGATTGGCGAGTGTTAGAAGCACTTGCCAGTCCCGCTTCTAGCGAGGCGCACCACTATAAAGACATTGTTTCATCTGTGCAAGCCTGTGAGGCGGGCTGCGCACAATTACGCGGCTTGGACTTCCGAAAAGTCTACGTCGATTCCTAACTCATGCTGTGACTGAATTACAACGCACAGGTTATGACAAAGAACCTTACACAATGCTTCGTTGATCTGCGCGGTCAAAGTCTTACTGCGGAGTCTCTGTCCAAACTTCGCTTTGATCATATGAAACGTGGTTTCCACGTTGGACCGCTTGTGATAGTGCGTGAGGAATTCTTCGCGGTGGTCATTGTAGAAACTCAGCATCCGCGTCCAGACCGTTGACTTTGGGCCATAGTCGCCCTGTGCTTTGGAATTGATCTTGAACGGAATGTAAGGGATCGCCTTGTGTCGCAAAGTCGTTAGAAAATTCTCGCCACTCAGATACGCTTTGTCGGCTGAGACTTCTTTCAGTGTGAAACCGTTTGCGGCAGCCGTTTCAACTAGAGGCTTGAAGTAACCGTGATCGTTCGCGTAACCATCGCTAATCTCAACTGATGTGACGATGTTGGTTTTGACGCCGCACATTAAATGCACCTTGAGCCACATACGGCGATCTTCTTCCTTGCCGTACTTCACATCTAACCAACGCATAAATTGACCTGTGCTGAATCCTGAGCTATCGAGCGCAAAGTCTTCTTCGATGGTTTTGAGAGGCTGAGCACTGAGCGCGATCAGTTGATACAGATAAGGCGTGAGTGCTTCCGCTTCCAAGTAACGAAACACCGAATTGTAAGAAGGCATCTTTGAGAGAAACCCGCGTCGTCTCGCTTCCTGCAAGTCGCTTTGAAAGCGGCGACCGGAAACAGTTGAGTAGATCTTGAACGTGCTCGCAAAGATGATGTCAGCCAACGACAGACGCGGCCTTCCGCGCCGTTGCTCAGGCTCAGGAAGGTTTCTGCACAGTTCATAGAGCAATGCCTGGAGTCGGGATTTTTCTTCCGTCTGAGCGGCGTTGTACGCGGGCCAATTCTGCGTGTAGGTCTTGCGCGTGACCTTGACTGTTTCGGTTGTGATGGTCTGACCGTCTGGGCCTTGCTCGCGTTGGATCGTGTATTCAACGGCGAAGATGTGCTTGCATCTGTCATTCGTGAATTCGTGATCCCGGCAAGTGCAACTCGGCTTTTCCGCGTCCAGCGCAACGGTGTACTTTTCTTGCTTATTGCTCTGTGAGGGAACTAGCCAGAGGTTGCTTTTGCCTTTGCGGGTCAGTTTGGTTTTGGCGGCTATTTCAAGGCCTTTAATCTCGCGTGGTTCCATTGTGGCGTCTCCTTGCCTTTATGCGGCGACTCGCTCACAATGCCTTTTAGCGGAAGCTTGAATGTGAGCAATCGCGTTTGAGTTTTCAAAAGGGCCTTAGTGGTTCGCGCCACTAGGGCCTTTGTTCTGTAACGCGGTCTATATTACTATAGGTATATAATAGCGTCAACAACAACTACACTTGCGCTATATTATTTTAGGTATATACTGCGGGGATTATGGCTAAAGAAAAGATAACCGTGTATCGGTACACCTGCGAACGATGCGATCACGTCTGGATACCGCGAGAGATACGTGAAGACCCTCGCGTCTGTCCGAAATGTAAGAGTCCCTACTGGAATAGACCACGCAAGGCCGCAAAGAAAAAAGCGGCCTAAAACTAGTTACTTTCTAAAGATGCGGCACATACCTGCTATGTGCATACGTTACATAAAAGGCAGCTATCTGCTGTACACGATTACCAAAAAAGGCAGTATAGTGTTTCCCGTATTGGCATTCGGGTGTGCCTTTCTTTCCCGATCTCGTTTGGCTTAAATGCCAAACGGCTCATGATGCGTCAACATCATGAGCCGAATCTAAAGAAAGGGGCAACGTGGAAATGGTGTTCAGCCTGAGAATTCCCCGTCGCTTTTTGGTAATCATGAAACTCTCGAAAGAGGGAATCATGATTGTTGTCTTACCAACTTAAGGCCGCGAGGCTTAAAACCTGACTCAAAGAACTTGTAACCTTCGGGTGAATTTCCGGGGCCGGATTACCTGGCCCCGCGTTGTTTTCTTAATTTTCTTGGTTTGCTTTGACGCAAACTTGCGCTAGTATCGCTTCGTGCTGCCCCTTCCAGAGGCTGACAACCAGCGGCTAAACCGTGACGCCGCAAGTAGCTGTTCTGGTTTAAAGGCGGCTCAGGTTCCAGACCAAAGGGGTCGTAATGGTCGCAACATCACGGCCCTAAAATGGAAGTGGGCGGCGCGCTTAAAGGGGAGTGAGACTTCGGTTTCGCTCCTTTCCTTTTGTCAAAAAGCCTCTTTAGTAACCGGTGACTAAACTGGCAACTCAGGTTGCCAAGACGCCTTAAGTCCTCTGTTACCTGTGGGTAACAATGCTACTTGCGAGTAGCATATTAGCGTTCGTTTCATCGAACAGCAATGATATTTCATCCGCTTGAGCGAACGCTGGTCAATCTATTGAACACCAAATCAACGCTAAATATATGTATTTCAGTGGTTTCGGACCTCGCGCGAACCAGTTAAAATTTTACCGGAAAGTGACAAAATTTTATCCCTCTGTGTCTACTACGGTCATTTACAGCCTTGTATGTCCGCGTTTGACATCCCGTCACCGTAGGTCAGTGTCCGTCTAAATCCAGTATGGTCGTTTAAGTCGAGTGCGACCGTTTTGGTCCAGATGGTCCATACCTAACGACGCTCGCTCAGTTGATTCAAAGACCATTCGGTCAATCTGATTTTTGGATCATAAACTGTTTTAGAGGCAAAGTCCGAACCGACATAATCTCTATTATCAGACGCAAGGGATATCAATTTCCCTTTCCTTCGTCAGAGTCCGAATGCGTCCGTTACTAGCTTGGCGACAGTGTCTTCGCTGGTTGTGGTGTCGACCTCGATCGAGTGTAGTCCCAGGCGCGCCGTTTCTGCGCAGAGGATGTCGGTGAACATTCGGTCGCGTTCGAGAAGGTTGCGCCGGGCTCTTTCAGGGTTACTGGTTTTGGCGAGGAAGCCCCAGGCTGATCCGCCACGGCTCTCGACTACGGCTTGACGGAGGCTCGGCGTCGGGAGGAGCCAGACGGCATGAGTGGATACGGAGACGAAAGGCTTGACGAGGTGTGGTAACAGTCGGAAGCCCTCTACGATGATGCCGCGGTCGCGCGTGAGGCGGAGTAGGTCTTCGATGATCAAGTTGAAGCCCTCGCCCTGGAACCAGTGAAACGTCTCAAGCATGGTTTCCGGGGAGCGGTTCACCCATCGCTCGTCCATGTCCATGGCCATGAACTTGTGCAGCAACGGGCAGTCTTCGCCTGAGCTCCGGCGGGCGTGATCCGACATTACGTCGTCGGTCGCGTAGAGACGCATACCGAACTGAGCAGCTATGCGACGGGCGATGGTCGACTTGCCTGCAGCGCTCCCACCACCAATCCAGTAGACGTGTTGGAGTTGTTTCTGAATATTCTTATCGCAGCTTGTCGGACTTCTCGATCCTTATCAACGCGAAATCGTATTTGCAGCACAGCAAGTGACCGAAGCGCTGGTCGCCTTCGGCGCGACGAAATTTGCCCACTGCCGTTATTGACCATGTTCCGAAACCGGAGACATTCCGGTTGTTCTTTGCCTCTTCTGAGTCTCCGTCAATAACGTACGTCTTGTAATAGCTGACCCACGTGGCGGATAGCGACGCATAATCCGGTTTACCTTTTGAGCAGTCCTCTTCGGAAAACAAGGAGGACTGCTCAAAGTCTCGCCCGAACAAAGCATTAACCCGAACCACTTTATCGTGATAGAGCTTCGGGTTTTTCATGAGCTCACAAAAGGTCACCGTCGCCACCGGATCATCCGCAGCAGTGCCCTGTGATCCCTGGACCGTACAACCGTAGATCGCGGCCAGCATCACGCCGGCGACGGCAACAAAAACTGAAGCTCGAATCATTCGCATAAGCAAGTTCCTCGATGGAAGATCAAAAAAGAACCGGGAGGCTAACAAAAGCTTCCCGGTTCTTTTCGTTTAAAGGTCAGGCTCGTCTGTCGGTAAAAACTTATTTCTTGCGCTGCACGTTAGTCGTCGTGCTCTGCGATGTCGCCGCTGGTTGATCCACTGCAGTCGCATTATCGAAGTCGCCGGTCGGACTGTCTGCGCCGCCGCCCAAAATTAGTATGATAGATAAGATTATGCCCGTCATCTTCCCTCTCCTATGTTTGACGCTGCGTCGGTCGCAAGGCGTCGTTTCTACTCACTTATAATCGCGAGAAAAACATTCAGAAAGGGTCGAGCTTAACGAAGAAATTTTTGGGGAGAGATTAGCTACGAACGTGAGACTCCACGGGGCAAGCCCGTGGAGTCTCCTTAACGCTACAACTGGGCCAACTCCAGGTGCGCGGCAAGAATGCGGTTCTCGTGTTGTTGATAATACTGGCAGTTCTCTTTCTTCTGGACCTCACGCATCTGCATCTGATTCCGCGGACAGCCACCCAAACATGAAGGAAGAAACTCACAACTCCGGCAGACAGGATTTCCCAACGGCGTCCACTCTTTCCACTTAACGGCATTCGGATGATCGGCATCAAGCGCTTCACCTAAATATCCGATCGCTTCACTCGAATCGTCGACAGCGAGCCCACACTTATGAATCTCACCGTTCGGATTGAAGATGAAACCGTTGCTGCCGATGGCGCCGCAATTATAAAGCTTCGGCTCCGGAAACTGATACAAGCCTTGAAATGCCACCGGCACGCCGTAGTCGTGAAGCCTTCTCATCCACTGAAGATTCATCTCCTGAAACTCGTCGACCGTGCAGACCTCCGTGGCCACAGTAGCGCACGCCTCCGTGAATGGCGAAATGCGCGCCAGGTACGGATAGAAACTCATCTCAGGACCCAGCCAGCCACGTTCACCAAAGAAATCCAGAAGCTGCCACGCTTGCTGAAGATTGTGCTTATCGACATTGATGCGGAGACGGATGACAAACTTACCCACGACCTTCCCCAGGCCCAGAATCGTCTGTTCAAACGACGAGATAACGCGCAGCTTACTCGGCCGTCGTTGATCGTGAATCTCTTTCAGACCGTCGAGCGTGATCTGCAAACGATCGATGCCTGACTTAAGCATGACGTCGACTGTCTTGTCGGAGATCATCGTGCCGTTCGTGATCACTTGCGCGCTGTAAGGCGTCTCGTAACGCGCACACAAATCCATGAATGCTTGCGAAAGGTATTCAATCGCGCCGAGAGCGAGCAGCGGTTCGCCACCGAACCAATCCACCGCCATACTCGGAAACTTATGTGTCGCGAAGCGCTGCGTTACGAACTCGATGATCTGGTCCTGGCGTTCGCGGTCCATCGCGCCGCGCTTCTTGCCAACGAAGCAATAATCACAACCGAGGTTGCAGCCAAACGTGGGCAGGATCGTCAGTAGGAACGTTGACTGCTTTCGTTCACGGTTGTATTGATCCTCGATAAATGCCAGCTCGTCGAAATCATGGTCCACGACGAAATTGCCGGCAATGAGGTGCGCAAACAGATCGTCGCCCTCAAACGAAGAGCTCAACGGCTGCCCTTCTGGCGAGCTCGACATGATCGCCCCGCAACGTTCAAACGCTCCGGGTGATAACTTAACCAATGCGCCACTGCGACCGTTGTAAACGACACCATTTCCATCCGACAGAGGGATGAGGTGGGTATAGTGAGACGCTTTCCACGCCATGAGCGCGTCCTCCCTGTGTTTGAGTTTGAAGCGAAACTAAACGATGCAGGTATCGCCGCCGAAACATGGATCCGCGCGGCGAGAAAGCCCGGCCTTCTTGAGAGAATCCTGCAAGTCGGTCTGAACTACGATGCCCGCGTCTCCGGTCATGGTGGTGGCTGCGATGCAGGTGTCGCCACCGAAGCAACCTGCTCCTTGTAATCCGAGCTTCGTGAGTTCTTCGGCTTTCATCGCACGTGGTAGACGAAGCCACATGACGACGTCCTGACCTTTCTTAGCAGCGGCAGTTCCCTTCTTCGATTTGGTGGTTTTCTTGCTAGCCATGAGAAATCGACTCCTTTGAGATGGCTGTGAGTTCAAAAAACCGTTGGGGGAGTTGTGCGAATATGCGCACAGTAAACCTGTCTCACTGATCTGTCAATAAACTTTTGGATCTGGCCGCAGATTACGCTGACGACGCAGATTAGGCAGCCGCGGCAGCGTGTTTGCGGAGGACGTCGAGGAAGGCGGCAGCGGCGGGTGAGAAATTTGCCGCGCGACGGTGGGCGGCCCAGAGGGTGCGATTGTGAGTGAGTCCGCGCACTGGCACACTCACCAGGACCCCGCGCTCCAATTCTTCACGCACGCACATTCGTGGTACAAAAGCCAAACCCACTCGCTTCTGCACGAACCTTTTGATGGTCTCGATTGTTGCCAGCTCGAGCGTGATGTTAAGCGGCGTGTGTTGCCTGGCAAAGGCCTCGATCACTTTAACGCGCGATCCGGACTTCACGTTATGGGCCACAAACGGTTCGTTTCCCAGGTCTTTAATCTTGACTGACTGACGCGCCGCCAGATGATGCTTCGGACTCATGATCAGAACCAGCTCGTCTTTAAGCAGTGGAAACGCTTCGAGGTCGCGATCGCCGGGCTCTGATGCCATCAACGCGAAGTCGAGATTGCGCTCCAAAACTTCGCGCGGCAGCCGGCTCGAAACGTAGCGAAAGATCTCCACCTTGACCTCCGGATGCTGCTCGCGAAACTTCAGGATCAACTCCGGCAAGAGATAAAGAGACGTGCTCTCGTTTGCCCCAACACGAATCAGTCCCCTCTTCAGGCTCTGCATTTCCGCGATTGCCTGGCCCACCTGATCGCGGAGACCGAGAATCCTTTGCGCGTAGTCGTAAACCACCTGCCCTGCCTCAGTAAGCACCGGCGTCTTCTGTGTCCGGTCCAGCAACGGCAGGCCTATTTCTTCCTCGAGACGTCGAATCGCGATACTCACGGCAGGCTGCGTCCGAAACACCTTATCCGCAGCTTTTGAGAAGCTCTTTTCCTGCACTACTCGCGAGAAATATTCCAATTGGGCCATTTCCATAGGTTTGATTATTAGCACAAGCTCCGACAGGCGGTCGATGAATCAGGTTTATTATTATCTTAAAAGAATAAATTTTACAAACAGAGGCTTGTAAGGCTAGAGTCGCCGGAGCCATGATCGCCCAACGTCAACTTCTTAACCGGCCTGCCGCATCTCGCCCGACAGATTTGCTCGGAGATATCCCAACCGGCGCTCAGATGCTCGTCGCGGCGATGGTCCATGAAGGCGTGGACGCGATCTTCGGCTATCCGGGCGGCGCAGTACTTCATATCTACGACGAACTATGGCGCGCCCGCGATCGAATAACTCATTACCTCGTACGTCACGAACAAGGCGCCGTACACATGGCCGAAGGCTATGCGCGCGCGACCGGGCGTGTAGGCGTGGTGCTCGTCACGTCTGGTCCAGGCGCAACCAACGCCGTCACCGGTATCGCTAACGCCTACATGGATTCGACGCCGATCGTCGTAATAACCGGTCAGGTCCCGAAACATCTGATCGGCACCGACGCGTTTCAGGAAGTCGATACCGTTGGCATCACGCGTCCCTGCGTGAAACACAACTACCTCGTTCGTGAGGCGAGAGATCTCCCAGCAATTGTTTGCGAAGCG
>Ga0207676_10001777_pt1 | contig 15803 bp, 10 predicted proteins | sample KBSSwiS72_FD_184307 | JGI IMG/M metagenome (GOLD analysis project Ga0207676, IMG submission 184307) | Switchgrass rhizosphere microbial communities from Kellogg Biological Station, Michigan, USA - KBS Switchgrass S7-2 (SPAdes) (version 2) | ecosystem: Host-associated > Plants > Roots >... | reverse complement strand
GCGCTCGAGCGGCTGATCGCGTTCTACCAGCGCGAGAAAGAGGACGGCGAAACCGCCCCGTCGTTTTTCCAGCGCGTCGATATCCAGCGGGTCGGCGGCGAGCTGCTCGATCTCCAGCACTTCACCGAAGCTGATGCTGTGCCGCTCGACTTTGTTGACCTTGCCGAGACCAGCGAATTTGCGCCCGAGGTAATGGACGGCGAGTGCTCGGCGTGAAATTTCTTGTCGCTGAGTTTTTGTTTCTCCGTGACTAGCACGCAACGGCCGCCGTACACTGCCGTATTGTGCTGACCGGAGAGGAACTACGCCTCAGGGAATTGAAGCGCCTCTGCGAACAGGCCGAGCGTCTGAAACGCGACGCCGACAAACTCTGTAAGCACATTCAGACGCGCATCGATCGATCGCGGGCCCTCCATGGCGACGAGCCGCGACGGCTGGAGCGCCGGCGCACCAGGCGCTGACCGGCCGCAACCGCCACAGATATCCATCAATGTAGATATACTGATAAAAGTTCTTGCCTCGCTTTTTGTCGGTCTGGTATAACCGCTGAGCGTGGCGTTGAACTCGTTTCAGACGTCGGGCAACAGCCCCGGTGATCGCGATAGCCGTTGTCGCGTCGGTCTCCTCGGTTTCGGAACCGTCGGGGCGACCGTCGCCCGCCGCCTGACCGGCCCCGATCCCCTCCCGCAACTCAGACTCACGCACATCGCCGATCGACGCGCCCGCGACAAGCGCGCCCGTCAGCCGGAATCGCTCGCCACCCTCAACTGGACCGAACGCTTCGACGACCTCTTCTCGAGCGACGTCGATATCGTCATCGAAACGCTGGCCGGCGGGGAGCCGGCAGTCGACCTGATTCGCGCCGCGCTCCTGGCCGGCAAATCGGTCGTCACCGCGAACAAGAAAGTGATGGCGCATCAGGGCCAGGCGCTGCTCACGCTGGCCGAGCGCCAGGGACGTCAGCTGCGGTTCGAAGCCGCCGTCGGCGGCGCCATGCCGATCGTCCGGGTGCTGGGGAATGGCCTCACCGGCGACCGGGTCACCGCGCTCGCCGCCATCCTGAACGCCACGAGCAATGCGGTCCTGTCGCGGATGGAGTCCGACGGCTGCGACATCGACGAGGCGATCGCCTCCGCCTGTGCCAGCGGCTATGCCGAAGTCGATCCCTCGCTCGATCTCGACGGCACCGACGCCGCCGCCAAGCTGGTGATTCTGTGCGCGCTCGCCTTCCATCTGCGCGTCGATCCCGAGGCGATTGAGACCAGGACGACGGCCAATATCGGTCAGGATTCGTTGAAGAAGGTGCATTTGCGCGGCGGCACCATTCGCCAGATCGCGCATGCCGCCTACGACCCGGCGCAGGCGGTGTTGACGGCCTGGGTCTCGCCGATGTTCGTGCCCAGGGGATCGCTGTTCGCGCAGATGACCGGGCCGCAGAATGCGGCGGTCATTTCCTGTGCTTATGCCGGCGATATCACGCTGTCCGGGCAAGGCGCCGGCGGCGAGGCGTCGGCCGTCGCCATCCTCGGCGACGTGCTCGAAATTGCCCGCGATCGGGCGGCGATCGTTCCCGCGCCCACGCTCGTCGAGCCGCGGGAAATCAGAGGTCTGTCGGAACAATCATTTGCGGAGGCCGTGTGAGCGCGTTGATCGGACTGCAGTGTCACTTGTGCAAGTCGGTATTTCCCGCCGAGGCCACCTACGTCTGCGAGAAATGTCTCGGGCCGCTCGAGCCGATTTACGACTACGCGGTCATCAAGAGCCTGACTCGCGAGAAGATCGAGTCGCGTCCCAAGAATCTCTGGCGCTATCGCGAGCTGCTGCCGATTGTCGGCGAGCCGCTGACCGGTTTTCACTCCGGCTTCACGCCGCTCGTGCGCTGCACGCGACTGGCCGATCGGCTCGGTTTGAGCGAGCTCTACATCAAGGACGATTCGGTCAACCATCCCACGCTGTCCTACAAGGATCGCGTGGTCTCGGTCGCCGCGACGCGCGCGAAGGAGCTCGGCTTCGACGTGCTCGCGTGCGCGTCGACGGGCAATCTCGCCAACTCCGTGTCCGCCCACGCCGCACGTCTCGGCATGGAGTGCTGCGTGTTCATCCCCGACAACCTCGAAGCGGGCAAATTGCTCGGATCGGCGATCTTCGGGCCGACCATTCTGGCCATTGCCGGAAACTACGACGATGTGAACCGGCTGTGCACGCAGGTCGCGGACCGTTACGGGTGGGGATTCGTGAACATCAACCTGCGCTCGTACTACGCCGAAGGCGCCAAGACGATGGGGTTCGAGATCGTGGAGCAATTGGGATGGCGCTATCCCGCCCATCTGGTCTCGCCGGTCGCCGGCGGCACGCTGTTGCCGCGGATCGTCCGCGGCCTGCGCGAGATGCGCGAGGTCGGTCTCGTGGATGGCGAGTTGCCGCGCGTGCATGCCGCGCAGGCCGCCGGATGTTCGCCAGTCGTGAACGCGATTCACGCCGGCATCGAATACCCGGAGCCGGTCAAGCCGGACACCATCGCGAAATCGATCGCCATCGGCAATCCGGCTGACGGCTACCAGGTCGTGCAGACGGTGCGCACGACCGGCGGCACGGGCGCCGCCGTCACCGACACGCAGATTGTCGACGCCATTCGGCTGCTCGCCGAAACCGAGGGAATCTTCACCGAGCCGGCCGGCGGCACCACACTCGCCGGTGCGATCGAGCTCGTTCACCAGGGCGTGATCGGACCCGACGAATCGGTCGTCGTCTGCATCACCGGTAATGGCTACAAGACCGCCGAGGTCGTCGCCGGTCAGTTGAATGAGCCGGTCAGGCTCAGTCGAGCCTTCAAGGAATTCCAGGCCTGGTGGGAATCGCGCGGGGCCACGACTGCCGCGCATTGATCGCAGTCGACCGACTGTAGCGGCCGGCCTTCAGGCCGGACGAGTGACGGGCTGAAGCCCGTCCCCCACACTTGAATCCGTGTCCGCCGTGTCGGTCTTGGCTACGCGATATGACGCTTGACGCCGGCCATGACTGGCCGCGTGACCGGCCTCACTGACCGGCGTCGCCGCGCGAAGGCGGACCACACCAGCGCGATGCCCAGCCCGCTTCCACCTCGGAGCGCCCACGTGCTGGCGACATCGACCGTCGCCGCCGGCCTCGCGAGATTCTCGCCGTTGTAGCGGACCACCGGATTCAAGTAGAGCACCGTCTGCGGGGACGTGATGACCGTCCGGACGTAGGTGTCGCCCTCGGCGAGGTTGTAGCTGGCCGCCGTGGCGTTCTTGACGGTCTTGCGAATCGCGCCGTTCTGGCCCACGAAGTTGAAGGTCGACTCGGCGCCGGTGACAGACACGGTGACCACGTTGTCGGCCACCCGCACGCGATCGAGGACCGTCAGATTGGCCGACTCCACCGTTCCAGTTCTGAGCACCGCGTACGACCGTCCGGCCCGCAGGGCGCCGACGACATCGGAGGTTGACGTCGTGATGGCATCCACCATGTTCCAGCCGGCGGCGGTCCGGCGCGAGTCGGTGAGGTCGTGGGTGTCGTCGTTGGCGACCGCCCACACGGCGTGGCCGGAGGAGAGAGCCGAATCCCAGACATCCACGACAGCAAATGGGCCGTTGACGACTTCGATCAAGTCGTAGGTCGTCAGCTGTTGCACGTCTTCCGTCGTATAGGCGTCGCGCGTCGCGGGGTGGGCGAGGGCGACGAGATCGGTCCGGGCCTTGACCTTGTCGATGACGTATTGCTGATGGCTCAGCGACTGCCAGAGCAGGAAGTCGAACCACTGCACCGAGTGGGCCCCGATCGCCAGCTGATGGCGCTTGTTGATGTTGTAGCCATGCTCGTAGATCGGCATCGTGGCGACGCCGTGCTGGGCGGCGATTTTCTGATAGTCGGAGACGCCGGGGACCGAGTAGCCGAGCTCCCGATAGCGCTGCACCACCTCGGCGTCTGACTGCTGGCCATTGGTCAGGCCCACCCAGGCGTGGCCGTGCGCGTGCAGGTTTGTGCGCTGCCAGGTGCCGGTCAGTTGCTCGTACGGATTCCAGAAATGCGAACCTGAGAATCGCCCGGGTTCGGGGAATCGATAAATCGGACCCCAGACGTAGGGCCCGATGATGACGAGCACCAGCCCGACGCCGACGCTCTTCAAGAGACGCCGCAGCCAGGGTGTACGCGTCGTTTGCACTGGCATGCATTGTACCGAGGAACTCGACGGTTCTCCAAGATCTCGGTGCATCGGCACGCCCTGAAGGGCGTGCCCTACGAGGTACCAGGGTCAAGGAGCTCAAGTAGGGGACGGCCTTCAGGCCGTCCCGCTCCCTCGGTCATCCGCGTCAGTTACCCGCGCACAATTTCACGAGGATTCCCACGATTCTGTAGGAGCGATTCCGGAGTTTACAGGTTGTGTCGATAGTTAGAGAAGCAGGGGGAAAGTGTGACCGAGGCTTTAATCGAACAGGACGAACGACTCGTCGTCACGGCGTGGAACGACCACGCTGAGCGTCTGTTCGGCTGGACCGCCGACGAAGCCATCGGCAAACCTGCCAAGCACCTGGTTCCCGAACGCAATCGGCAACGCCACGATAGTGCCCTGCAGCGGTTCCTGACCGCGACCACCGCCGGCTCCTTCACCCAGACCATCACGGCGATTCATCGCAACGGCAAGGAATTCAAGATCGAGACGACGATCACCGTCATCGAGGAGGAAGACAGCGGCCGGCGGATCCGTGTGGTCGCCCGTTTGAAGCGCGAGGTCGTCGAAGCACGTCTCCAGGAGGCCGAGCAGACGTTCCGCGACCTGATCGATCGGCTGGAAGACGGCTATTTCGAGGTCGATCTGGTTGGCGTCTTCAAGTCGGTGAACGAGGCCTACTGTCGAATGACCGGCCGCACCGCCGATGAACTGCTCGGCAACAGCTTCAAGACGCTGTTCAAGGAGGACGAAGAGAAAGTCCGCTCGACCCAGGCTGCGTATGCCCGCGTCTACGAAACCGGAGAGCCGCTGAAAGCGTTCGAGCACACCGTCACCCGCAAAAACGGCACCCGGCGCATCGTCGAGGACACCGTCAGCCTCAAACGCGATCGGCACGGCAAGCCAGTCGGGTTCATCGGCATCCGGCGGGATTGCACCGAGCGGCACCTTGCCGCCGAAAAGCTGCGGCTCAGCGAGGAGCGCTACCGGGCGATCCTCGAGCGCATCGAAGACGGCTACTTCGAGATCGATTTGAGCCGCAAAGGGCGCTACGAGTACGTCAACGACGCGTTTTGCCGCATTACCGGCTATTCACGCGAGGAGCTGATCGGCCAGAGTTACGCCCGGTTCTTCGACGAAGAAACCGTCAAGCTGTTGTACGACAACTACCATCATGTGTATCTCACCGGTGAGCCGCTGAGGGCGCTCGAATACTCGCTCATCGCGAAAGACGGAACCAAGCATTTCGTCGAAGAGTCGGTCAGTCTGCGCAAGGATGCCTCGGGCGCGGTTGTCGGCTTCATGGGGATCCGGCGCGATTCCACAGCCCGGAAGCTGGCGGCCCAGGAACTGGCGGCGGCCAAAGAGTCCGCCGAAGCCGCCAACATGGCCAAGAGCGAGTTCCTGGCCAACATGAGCCATGAAATCCGGACGCCGATGAACGGCATCATCGGCATGACCGAACTGGCGCTGGACACCGAGCTCACGCCCTACCAGATTGAGTGTCTGACCACGGTGCGCTCGTCGGCGGAATCGCTGTTGACGATTCTCAACGACATCCTCGACTTCTCGAAGATCGAATCGCGCAAGCTCGATCTCGAGCAGGTGCCGTTTTCGCTGGAAAGCGTTGTTGCCGACACCGTGAAACCGCTGGCGGTGCGCGCCCATCAGAAGGGGCTCGAGCTCATCACCGACGTGCCCCCCGAGATCCCGACCTTGCTGATAGGCGATCCCCTCCGCCTGCGGCAGATTCTGACGAATCTTCTCGGCAACGCGATCAAGTTCACCGATCGCGGTCACGTGATGCTATCGGTGCGCGAGGAGTCGCTCCACGATCGTCGTGTGACGCTGCGCTTCAGCGTGGTCGACACCGGCATCGGCATCCCGCCCGAGAAACACGCCAGCATCTTCGAAGCCTTCAGCCAGGCCGATGGCTCGACCACGCGCCGTTTCGGCGGCACCGGCCTGGGTCTGGCGATTTCCTCGACGCTGGTCCGCATGATGGGCGGACAGATTGATGTGCACAGCGTTCCGGGCGAGGGGAGCAGCTTCGGGTTCAGCATTGCGTTCAACCTGTCGGCGGATGCCGCCATGCCGCTCCGGACCAGCCGTCTGCACAGAGTGCGCGCGCTGATCGTGGACGACAACTCCGTGAATCGGAGCATTTTCGAGGCCCAGCTGCTGAGATGGGGCATGCAGCCGGTGGCCGCGTCCGGCGGCGCCGAAGCGCTCGCGGCGTTGACCGAGGCCTCGCGGGCGGGCGCGCCGTTCCGCCTCGTGTTGCTCGACGCACAGATGCCCGGCGTCGACGGCTTCGAGGTCGCGACGACCATCGCCGGCCGCCCCGACCTGGCCGGCATCACGATCATGATGCTGACCTCGGGGGGGCGATACGGCGATTCGGCGAAATGCCGTGAGCTCGGTATCGCGACCTATCTGTCGAAGCCAGTCAAGCCATCGGATTTGTTCGACGCGATCTGCCGCGCGCTCGACGGCACCAGCGAAACCCACGCCAGGCGCGTGGCGGCCCCAATCAGCAGCTCCGAGCCGGTCCGGCAGTTGAAGATCCTGCTGGCCGAGGACAACGTCGTCAATCAGCGCGTGGCGGTAGGTTTGTTGCGGCGGCGCGGGCATGATGTCACCGTGGTGTCCACTGGCGTCGAAGCGCTCGAGGTCCTCCAAACGAGGACCTTCGACGTGGTGCTGATGGACGTGCAGATGCCGGTGATGGGCGGGTTCGAAGCGACAGCGGCGATTCGCGCCGGCGAAGTGGAATCCGGACAGCACCTTCGCGTGGTTGCCATGACCGCTCACGCCATGTCCGGCGACCGCGAACGATGCCTGGCCGCGGGTATGGACGGCTATCTGGCGAAACCGATCGATCCGGCGGCGCTCTTTGCAGCCGTGGAAAAACACGCCGAGACCGACGTCACTTCTGCGGCTTGACGAGCGCGTACTCGAGGCTGTCGACGAGCGCCTGCAGGCTGGCCTCGACGATGTTGTCGTTGACGCCCACCGTACCCCACTCCGATACGCCGTCACTCGATTCAATCAGAACTCTGGTCCGAGCGGCGGTGCCGCTCGTCGAATCGATGATGCGGACCTTGTAATCGGTCAGGTGCACGTGCTCCAGCTGTTTGTAGTAGCGCACCAGGGCGGCACGCAGCGCGGCGTCGAGCGCGTTCACCGGTCCATCACCTTCGGCGACGCGGTGCTCGGATTCATTCCCGATGCGGACCTTTACGACCGCCTCACACACGGAGGAGTCGCCTTCGCGTCGCACCGAGACGTGATAGGCATCGACGACAAACGGCGGAGTCGTGCGGGTCAGGGCCTTCCGGATCAGCAAAGCCAGCGAGCCATCAGCCGATTCGAACTCGTAGCCCTGATGCTCGAGGGTCTTGATCCGATTCAGCATGTCCCGCAGTTCGGGCGTCTGATTGTTGACATCGAAACCAAGTTCGCGCGCCTTCATCACGATGTTGCTGCGGCCGGCCAGATCGCTGATCAGCACGTGCCGCGCGTTGCCGACCAGGGCCGGGTCGATGTGCTCGTAGCTGCGAATCACTTTCTGCACGGCGTTGACGTGCGTGCCGCCCTTGTGTGAGAAGGCCGCGGCGCCGACCCATGGCTGGCGGGGGTTCGGCCGGATGTTGGCAGTCTCGTCCACGAACTGCGAGAGCTCGCGCAGCTGCGGCAATGAGTCGCCCGGGATCGACGACTTCTTCAATTTCAGCTGCACGATGGGAATGATGCTCGTCAAGTTGCAGTTGCCGGTCCGCTCCCCGTATCCGTTCATCGTGCCCTGCACCTGCGAGGCGCCGGCGTCGATCGCCGCCATCGCATTGGCCACGCCAAGGCCGATATCGTCGTGCGTGTGAATGCCGAGGCGTCCGGTGAGATGGGCCCGTGCGTGGCGCGTGATCTCGGCGATTTCAACCGGCAGCGATCCGCCGTTGGTATCGCACAGCACGACGATGTCGGCGCCCGCCTGTTCGGCGGCCTGCCAGGTCGCCAGCGCGTAGGCGCGATCTTCCTTGCAGCCATCGAAGGCGTGCTCGGCGTCGTACACCACGTACTTGCCGTGTGCTTTGAGGAATCGCACGGTGTCGGCAATCATCGCCAGATTTTCTTCGGGCGTCGTCTGCAGCACTTCGCGGACGTGGAGCATCCACGTCTTGCCGAAGATCGTCACCACCGGCGTCGCGGCATCGAGCAGAAGACGAACCTGCTCATCGTCTTTCGCGGCGATGTCCTTGCGGCGGGTCGACCCGAACGCAGCGAGGCGCGCGTGCTGAAAGGTCCGATGCTTGGCGTGCTCGAAGAATTCAATGTCCTTGGGGTTCGAGCCCGGCCAGCCGCCCTCGATGTAGTGGACACCGAATGCATCAAGGCGCTCGGCGATGCGCAGTTTGTCGGCGACTGAGAATGTCACGCCTTCGCCCTGCGTGCCGTCGCGCAGAGTTGTGTCGTAGATTTCGATATCGGGCATCATGCGGGTGTGGTGCTATTGTAAAGGTGTCTGACACCGCAAAGCATGATGTGTCAGACGTCGTCCAAAGGCTTCAATATGAGCAAGAGTATGTGGCTCGCCGCCGGCTCGATCACGCTGATCGGCGCCTTTTTCGTTTTCGGCAGCGGGAAATCCGTCGTCCACGCCAGGGAATCGGTCACGTTCGCCGAAGACGTGGCGCCGATCGTGTTCAGCAAGTGCGCATCGTGCCATCGCCCCGGCGAGGCGGCGCCGTTCTCGCTGATGACCTATGAAGCCGTGAAACGACGGGGAACGCTGATCGCAAAAGCGGTCACGTCGCGCGCCATGCCGCCGTGGAAGGCCGTGGCCAGCGACTACGCCTACAAAGGTGACCGTCGCTTGAGCGACGCCGACATCGATACCATCAAGCGCTGGGTGGACGCTGGGATGCCCGAGGGCGACGCGGCAAAGATGCCGGCCATCCCGGACTTCACGCCTGGCTGGCAGCTCGGTCCGCCCGACCTCGTGGTCTCGATGAGCGAGCCATTCGACGTGCCGGCGTATGGACCGGATGTCTACCGGAATTTCGTAGTGCCGCTGAACCTGAAGGAAGACCAGTGGGTCCGTGCCGTCGACTTCCGGCCCTCGGCGCGGAGCGTCGTTCATCACAGCCTGTTCTTCCTCGACGGCACCGGCACGGCGCGGGCCGCGGACGCGCGCGATCCGAAGCCGGGGTTCCCGGGCGAGATGGGCGGGTTCTCCGGCGCACGCGGTCAGCTGATCAAGATGCTGTCGGGTGGCAATCTCGCGGGCCGCACGTCGGCCAACAGCGCGATGACCGACGAATCGCGCGCGGTGGGAACGCTCGGCGGCTGGGCGCTTGGCGCCAACGCCAAAGCGCTGCCGGACGGGCTCGCGTTCTTCGTGCCGAAGGAAGCCGACCTGGTGCTCTCCACCCATTTCCATCCGTCGGGCAAGGTCGAGCACGAAGCGTCGACGATCGGCCTGTACTTCGCGGCCGCCGCGCCGACGCAGGCGTTTGCCGGCCTCGCCCTGCCGCCGCTCTTCGGCGTGTTCGAGGGCATCGACATCCCGCCGGGCGAGAAGGACTACACGATTCGCGATTCGTTCACGCTGCCGATCGACGTCAAGGCGTTCAACGTCGGCGCGCACGCGCACTATCTGGCGAAGAAGATGAAGCTGACGGCGACCTTCCCGGACGGCACGACCAAGACGCTCCTCCAGATCGACGATTGGGATTTCGCCTGGCAGGATCAGTATCCGTTCGATGAATTCGTGTCATTGCCCAAGGGCACGCGCCTCGACGGCTGGATCACGTACGACAACTCGCCCGACAACCCGCGCAACCCGAGCAACCCGGCCAAACGCGTCACCTGGGGTGAGCAGTCCACCGACGAGATGGGGTCGGTGGGATTGCTGGTGGTGGCGGCCAGAGAAGACGAGATGACGACGCTGCAGGACGTCTACGCGCAGCACGTCCGTCAGGCGGCGATGACGCGCCCTGGTCTGCGGCGCCTGATGATGTCTCTTCCGCAGCGCCCGCGGTAGTCTGTACCGTGGTCACGAAAACACGAAATCACGAAAACCAAACGTTATTGAATTAGTTCGTGGTTTCGTGCTTTCGTGGCCTCGGCAGTGCAAGCGTTCCCCTACGTCTGCACGTTAATCACTCGGTCAAGCAACTCCACGATGTGCATGACGCGATAGGTGTGCCCGGCTGCGGTCGCGGCCGCGCGAATCTGCAGAATGCATCCCGGGTTCGACGTCACCACGATGTCAGGCGACGTTCTCGCAATGTGATCCGCTTTGCGCCGCCCGAGTTGGCTTGCCATCTCCGGCTGCACCAGGTTGAAGATCCCGGCGCTCCCGCAGCAAATCTCGCTTTCCTCGAAGGGCACGACGGTGACACCGGGTATCGAGGCCAACAGGGATCGGGGCTCGCGGCGGACGCCTTGCGCGTGCGCCAGGTGGCAGGCGTCGTGGTAGGCGACCTTGAGCTTCAGCTCCCGACGCGGTGCTTGCGGCGGATCGCATGCGGCGAGGATCTCGGTGACATCCCGAACTTTCGACGAGAAGGTCTTGGCCCGCTCGGCCCACGCCGGGTCATTGCGGAGCAGGTGCCCGTATTCCTTCATCGCCGAGCCACACCCGGCCGCGTTGACCGCGATGGTATCGACGTTCGACTGTTCGAAGGTCCGAATCAACGCGCGTGCAAACTCGCGCGCGGTATCGTCCTCGCCGGCATGCAGCGCGAGCGCGCCGCAGCACCCCTGCGATCGTGGCGCATGGACTTCGCAGCCCTCGGCTGCCAGCACGCGCGCGGTGGCCTGATTCACGTCGCCAAAGAAGGCGCGCTGGACGCAGCCGGTCACCAGGCCGACGCGCTGGCGCACGGGGCCGGCTGCGGCGGTCAATTCGTCGGTCTCTCGCCGGGTGTTTGCCAGCGAGACGTCTGGCGCCAGCGTCAGCATGCTGCGCAACCGGACCGGCAGCAGCTTGAGGAACGCTGACGACCGTCGGAGCGGACCGACAAGAGCGAGCGGAATCGCCAGCACCCGCAGGCGAGCCGGGTAGGGCAGCACGGCAAACAGCAGCCGGCGGAGCCAGCGATCGCCGGCTGAGCGTGGAAAATGACGTTCGATGGCGGCCCGCGTCTCCTCAATCAGCGGCGCGTACCGCACGCCCGACGGACACGCGGTCTCGCAGGCCATGCAGCCGAGACAGCTGTCGAAGTGATCGACGACCGACGGCGACATGGTCACGCGATCCTCGACGCCGGCCCGCATCAGATAGATGCGCCCCCTCGGCGAATCCATCTCCTGACCGAGGAGCAGGTAGCTCGGACACGTCGGCAGGCAGAAACCGCAATGCACGCACTTGTCCATGAGCGGCTCGAGCGGCGCGAGGGTCTCGAAGGCAGAGGGGCTGGACATGTCGCTCAAAGAAGATCCGCCGCTAGGGTAATGCCGGAAGGACGCCTGTGGGATCGAAGCGCGATTTGATCGCGCCCATGACGCCCTTCAGTGCCGCGTCTGGTTCGTTGCCGGCGAGGGAGCGAAGGGTGGTTGATCCCCGCAGGATCGACATCGTTCCTCGTCGTTCGTGAATGTGCTGGCGAAGGGTCGCAATCAGCGCGCTTTCGTCACCGGTTCCGGTGTGCAGACGAACAAGAAGGACGCCGAGCGCGGCGCGTCCGGCGGCCGACCACTGCAGCCGCGAATCGAGCGACGCAAGTCGGCCGATGATGCCTTCGACATCGGTCGGCAGCACGCAGACTTTCAGCACAACGCCTGGCGGCTCCCAGACCAGCGAGTCGTGGGTGTTCCAGAGGTCATGCTCGGCATTGCCGGCAACCACGTCGGTCGAGGCGCCGGCCTCATTGATTACCGATCGCGTCGTCGCCGCCATCTGGTCGGCCGCGCGTTCCGTCGATTCGAATCGGACCAGCAGCCGGGCAGACGGCGCTTGAATTTCCACGGCAGACGGCGTCACCGGAAGCGCCGCGACCGCGAGCGCCAGCCTCGCGGCCTGCTGCGAATCGGCGCAGGTCGCGACCAGCGTTCTCGAGCCGTGTGGCAGCGGCGTGAGCTTGAACGTCGCGCTGGTGATGACCGCCAGGCTGCCAAACGATCCGCAGACCAGCCGCGACAGATCGTACCCGGCGACGTTCTTCACGACGCGACCGCCGGCCTTGGCGAGCCGGCCATCGCAGAGCGCAATCTCCACGCCGATGATCAGATCGCGCGGCGATCCGTGCTTGTGACGGCGCGGACCGCTGTCGTTGGTGGCGACGATGCCGCCAATCGTCGCTTCGCTGGCGAAACTTGGATCGAGCGGCAGCCACTGACCCGACTCGGCCAGGAGGGCGTTGGCGCTGGCGAGCGTCGCCCCACCGGGCATCGTCGCGACCAGGTCGCCGGCGAAATGCTGGACCGGTGCGTTGAGTTTCCTGGTGGAGAGATACGAGGCCGCGCCCCCGGTGTCGGACAGCAAAGCCAGTTTGGTGGCTGAGCCGCGCGGAATCAGCGTCCGTTCCTGCCGCGCCGCATCGGCGAGCATCGCCGCCATCTGCTGCGCATCGTTCGGTTCCAGGACGGAGGTTGGCATCAAAAGCGCTCGGCGAGACCGGCCCGTTCGACCGGATGCTGACGGTAAGGCCCCGGCACTTCGCCGCACAGACGCGGCGTAGGAAAGACCTTTCCAGGATTGCAGAGACCCGCCGGATCGAAGGCGCAGCGGACACGCTGCATCGCGTCCAGATCGCTCTCGGCAAACATCTTCGGCATGTAAGCCTTCTTGTCGGCTCCCACGCCGTGCTCGCCGGTGATCGCGCCGCCGGCGTCGATGCAGTACTGCAGGATTTCTGAGGCCGCTTCCTCCGCCTGTTCGGCCTGGCCCGGAATCGCTTCGTCGTAGCAGATGAGCGGGTGGAGATTGCCGTCGCCGGCGTGGAACACATTGCCGATCGGCAATCCTGATCGCCGCTCGAGGTCGCGAATGCGGCGAAGGACCTCCGGAAGCTTCGTCCGCGGAACGACGCCATCCTGGACGTAATAGTTGGGAGACACGCGTCCCATTGCAGCGAAGGCCGCTTTGCGGCCCTTCCAGATCCGTTCGCGCTGGGCCTGATCTCGGGCCACTTCGGTCGTCAGCGCACCCGACTGCTCGCAGACACGTTCGACGATCGAGAACAACTCGTCAACTTCGATGCGCGGTCCGTCGAGCTCGACGATCAGCACGGCGTCGGTGTCTGGAAAGTTGGGATGTACCGCGGCTTCGGCGGCGCGAATGGTCAGGCGGTCCATCATTTCAACCGCCGCCGGCACGATGCCATTCGAGATGATGGCGGACACCGCTTCGCCGGCGGCTTCGATGGACCCGAAGCCGGCCAGCATGGTGAGCACGGCTTCAGGGCGGCGCAGCAGCCGCAACGTCGCCTTGGTGACAACGGCGAGGGTGCCCTCCGATCCGACGAGGACGCCCAGCAGGTCGAGGCCGGGCCGATCGAGCGTGGCGCCGCCAGCCTGGACCAACTCGCCATTGGGCAACACCGCCTCGACGCCGAGAACGTGATGAACCGTGAATCCATATTTCAGACAGTGCGCGCCGCCGGAATTTTCGGCGATGTTGCCACCGATGGAGCAGACCTGCTGGCTCGATGGGTCGGGTGCGTAGTAGCAGCCGAACGGCGCCACTCGTTTCGTGATCTCGAGATTGGTGACGCCGGGTTCGACCGTGACGCGCAGGTTGGCAATGTCGACGTCCAGAATCCGGTTGAGGCGCGACAATCCGATCAGCACGCCGTCTGGTGCCGGCAACGCGCCGCCGGAGAGGCCAGTGCCGTGACCGCGGGCGACGAACGGGACGTGCTGCTCGTGACACAGCCGGACCACCGCCTGGACCTCCGCGGTGGATGCAGGCAGCACGACGGCGCCCGGCATCGCGCGCAGATGCACCAGCGCGTCGGACTCGTAAGTGAGCAGCTCCGCCGGATCGCGCAGCAGCCCGCCGGGGCTGACCGCGTGGGCGAGTTTGTCCAGGAACGCGGAGTTCAAGTGCCTTATAGTAGGCCGAAATACGGGATCAGCGCGTGACAGCCGCAGGGCATTCCACAATGAAAAAGTCGATGAAAACCAAATTGGCGCTTCTCGCGGCCTGCCTGCTCGCGCTTCCGCGCTTCGCGTCGGCTCAGGTCACGCAGGGCATCGCGCTCTACGAGCAGTACTGCAGCGCGTGTCATTCGTCGCCGGCGCAGGGCAGCCGCGCCCCGGATCGGCTGGCGCTTGGACAGCGGACGCCGGAAGCGATTCTCGACGCGATCACGACCGGGCCCATGGCGGTGAACGCCGAAGGGATGTCGCCGGCTCAGAAGCGTGTGCTTGCCGAGCACCTGGCGCTCCGGCCGCTGGGTTCGATGACCTCGGGCAGCGTTGCAGCGATGCCGAATCATTGCCCCGCCAGGCCTTTGGCCGATCCGGCGCGCGGGCCGAGTTGGACTGGCTGGGGCGTCGATTCGGGCAATTCGCGATTTCAACCGGCGGCCGCGGCGGGTCTGACCGCCGCGGACGTGCCGAAGCTGAAGCTGAAGTGGGCATTTGGATTTCCAAACGGCACGTCGGCGTTTGCGCAGCCGGCGATCGCCGGCGGTCGGCTGTTCGTCGGTTCGGACAACGGCTACGTCTACGCGCTCGACCCGGCGACTGGATGTGCGTACTGGTCGTTCCAGGCGCAGGCGGGCGTGCGCACGGCGATTAGCGTCGGGTCGGTTGGAACCGCGGCGGGGCCGCGATACGCAATCTACTTCGGCGACCTGAAAGGCTTCGTCTACGCGCTCGACGCGGAGAACGGCGAGTTGGTGTGGACCAAGCGGGGCGATGCGCATCCGATGGCGCGCATTACCGGTGCGCCGACGCTCGCCGACGGGCGGCTCTACGTGCCGCTGTCGTCGCTCGAGGAAGCCTCTGGCGCCAATCCCAAGTACGAATGCTGCACGTTCCGCGGTGGCGTCGTCGCATTCGACGCGAAGACTGGCGCCGAGATCTGGCGCGCCTACACGATTCCGGACGCGCCAAAGAAATTGAAGAAGAATTCCATTGGCACGCAGCTGTATGGACCGGCCGGGGCGTCGGTGTGGTCGGCGCCGACGGTTGACGTTCGACGTGGTCTCCTTTACGTGGCGACCGGCAACGCTTACAACGATCCGTTCGCCGAGACGAGCGATGCGGTGATGGCGTTCGATCTGCGGACCGGCAGGATGCGTTGGTCGAAACAGGTGACGCCGAAGGACACCTACGTCATCGGCTGTGGTCCGACTGCCGCCGTGAAAGACAACTGTCCTGACGACACCGGCCCGGACTTCGACTTCGGCAACGCGCCGATTCTCCGCACCATGCCCAACGGGCGCAGCATCATCACGCTCGGTCAGAAGTCCGGTGTCGCGTGGGGACTCGACCCGGACAAGGAAGGCGCGATCCTCTGGCAGCACCGTGTTGGCAAGGGGAGTGCGCTCGGCGGCATGGAGTGGGGATCCGCCGCTGACGATCAGAACGGCTATTTCCCCGTGGCTGATGCGCAGTTCGGGCCGACCGAAGCCGGTGGCCTCTACGCGCTCCGTCTCAC
>Ga0207676_10001772_pt1 | contig 15825 bp, 16 predicted proteins | sample KBSSwiS72_FD_184307 | JGI IMG/M metagenome (GOLD analysis project Ga0207676, IMG submission 184307) | Switchgrass rhizosphere microbial communities from Kellogg Biological Station, Michigan, USA - KBS Switchgrass S7-2 (SPAdes) (version 2) | ecosystem: Host-associated > Plants > Roots >... | reverse complement strand
GTTGTTCTCAGCCACGATGTCTTCAACCATTGAGAGTTTGGCTCGCTCAACAATGAGACAACCGAAGTTGGTTGAAGTAAACGCGCGCGGCCGTGCGGCGCAGATGGTTGAGCAAACTGTCTATTCAGTTTCGCTGGAAAACAAGACAGCGCTTTTGCTTGATTTGCTCGAGCGGGAAGATCAAAAAGAATCGCTGGCAAAGGTTTTAGTGTTTACGCGCACTCGACGCGGCTCCGAACGCCTGTCACACATTCTCAGAGCGCGCAATCATAAAGTGAATCGCATTCACGCCGACCGAAGTCAGCCACAACGCGAAGCAGCTTTACGGGACTTTCGCGAGGGCCATACACGCGTGCTGGTAGCCACAGACATCGCGGCGCGTGGATTAGACGTTGATGCTGTCTCACACGTCATCAATTATGACGTGCCCAGTGTTCCTGAAGACTACGTACACAGAGTGGGTCGCACGGGTAGAGCGGGTAAGCACGGTAAGGCCATCACGATCGTGACGCCTGTCGACGAGTTGTCGATGAGAGCAATCGAGCTACTTATTGGACAACCGGTAAAGCGCGTCGTGCCGGTAGGTTTTGGTGGTTTGCAGGCAGTTGTCTCAAACACACGCAAACCGTTCGTGCCTTTCGGGCGGGCTTCAAGTTCCAGGGGCGCCGTGCGTTCTTTCAGGCCGCGCGGACGCTAATTCAGTTTTGCGATTTCTCGGTGATTCAGCCTGGTTTTAATCGCTGAATCACTGTAGGAATCAGCCCTGAAGATCTCACTCTATAATCCTTACAACAGTGTGACGCGATGCCTCATCTCTGGATGTTTCTGCTGCAGTCGCTCACACCACCTAGCCATGAGGATGACTTCAATAACTACGCCAGAGGCGCCTGGTTTACATTCCCTGAAATCTTTTTGGATCTCTGACGAGTTTTCACTAAAGTCGAATTATTCTGCACCTGGCCTGGATGCCACCCATTTCATTTCTTCAGCCGTGCACTTGCCTTCACAATAACATTCCCCGTTCGGCAACTTTGAACACACTGAACCGCAGACCCGTCCTCCGCTTGGTCCCTGACACATGGCCGCATACGTAATTCCGATCGCCAGATTTGCAGCAGTTAACAACAACGCGGCAATCAATAAAATCCTTTTCATTTCTAACTCCTTCTAACCTCAGGCTACAGCATGATTCTCCGCACGGATGTATTAACCTGCCATTAATCAGCCTTGCTTTTGAACAGGACCCCTACTGAGCTAATTTGGCTGTGGTCCGGCCACCGGAGCCTTGGCGCCCGCCACCCAGTCATATTCCTCTTTCGTGCATGACCCGGTGCAACCGCACTGTCCATCAGAAGCAGTAACGCATTTTTCGCCGCACGCTCTCGCCCCACCTTTCCCCTGGCAAAGAGCCGCGTACGTGATGCTAATCGTTAGGTTAGCGGCACTGAACACCAACAACAACGTCAGCAATATTTTTCTCATCTCGCGATCCTTTCGGCACAGATTAGTTGGACCCGGGTCTCACACCGGGCGCCTTTGCAACCCACTCTCTCTCTTCCGCGCTGCATGCTCCTGTACACGCGCAGGTCCCGTCGGGGTTAGTGACGCACGTAGTTCCACAAGCTCTTGCTCCTTTAATGCTCTGACAAACAGCAGCGTAACCAACGGCAATGGTCAGGTTACAAGCCGTGATAGCTATCGCTAAACTCAGCAATATCTTTTTCATGTAGACCTCCCTTTCGAAACCACTTGCTTTATTCAGGCCCTTCTCGCGTAGAACTTGTCTTTAGTGAATTGTTATTACGCTGCACGCGCTCAATGGTCCATCGACACAAAGCGGCTTGGGTGGCGTAATTCAATCCCTTGCGCTTGAGTTGACGCGCCAACAATAATCCTTCGTTGAGGTTCGAGTCTGATATATCTGACAGCACGTCAAGAAGTCCCGTGATTCGGGGATAGACCACCTTGAGAGAATCGAGTCCACCATCTTCGCGCGATGTCCATCGCGTGTCCTGCACCGACAAGCGCGCCGATCGGTAGTTTACAGAGGCAAGGAAATCCCAGCCGCTTCCTTCATCGCTGGCATTAATGAGCCTGATGGCGGTCGACGTTGAAGCCTTCGCCTGATTACGATCGTTTAAGTTTAAATATACCCGTGCGATTGCTAGCATCGCTGACCCAAGGTATGCAGAAGGATCGGCTTTATTGGCGGCTGCCTCAGCCTCATTCAGAACTGCAATCCCCTGGGGCGTTTTTTTCTCCAGGCAGGCTGCTGCCAGTCGCGCCAGGATTGTCACTCGCAACTCTAACGTTTCAACGTTCTGCGCAATATTATTCGCCGCATCCAATTCTCCGCGGTTGATGAGATCGCCCGCCCAATCGAATCTGATAGGCTCTGTTAGTTCCAGTTGCAGCGAGGAGTCCTCAATATTGCGTGCCACATCAATGGCCCGTTCATACTCTCCATGCAGATACAGACGCAGCGCGGCTTTGGCATATAGACCATCACGGGTGGCTGCGTTCGCAGCCTTCGCGGCACGCTCGAGTAAATTATCGACACTGCCCTGGACTTCTGACGACTGCGGCAGCGGTTCGGGTGGACCGGGCAACTTTTCGCCCTGCTCACGTAGTTCCTGGTTTAATCGGCTGAGTTGCGCCAGTAGACTCTCGGTGGCCGAAGGCATCAGGCGTTCAACGTCAGGCAATATCTGAGTAGTTACTGACTGAAGCAGGACATACCGCTGAAGCGTGAGAGGTTTCTCGGCCTCAGGCGACGATGGGAAATAAAACTTGGCAGCGTTTTCAGCAACTGCATCGACCACAAATCCAAGCGCTCTCTTCTTCAGATTCAATGCGACCGGATATTCAGGACCATCGCGAAACCATCCGACGGCGCCGAGGTAAATGGTCGGAGGTTGAAAGGCGTAGTCCCAGAGAAACAGGGCTTCGGTAAGTTGCTTTGGGCGCCGGGAAAAAGCAGTCTGCAAGGCAAGTTCAAAAAAAGCGTCAGCCGCAACTCGATCCCTGGTTCGCAGTCTCAATAAGAAAAGTCTCATCTCCTGTGAGAGGCCATCTGCGACTGCGAGACGCGCCATTTGCACAGCCTGATTTGTATCAGTTGATAAAGTTTCAGCAGCAGCCTTAACCAACATCTCACTACGGCCGGCATTGGCGCCGTATAAATCCGCAAATCCGTCTGACTGCTGTGTGCTCTGTGGCAATGCAGCCAGCAATAGTCTTTTAGCGAGTGCAGGATCACGTTTGGCCACACGTGTGATGACAAGTTGTTGCAGCTGCTTCGGCGATGTAGAGGATCTCGTCTCAGCTGCGGAGCCATCGAACTCAGTAGCATGCGCGAAACTTTGCCGGAAGACTTCTCGACTTTCGTCTTTGTCAATCAGCCATAGAGCATCGGCAATCTCCAACAGCACCCGCACACGATCGGGAGGGCTGTCGATCTCGAAAGCGTTGTTCCTTAAGTAGAGCAAAGTTTGCAAAGCATTCTGTTGCTCATCGTAATCTCGTTGATTCAGTGCTTTCCTTTGCTGGGAACGATTCGAGCCTTTATGACTTTGAGCACTGGGCGAGTGGTAAGCCAACGCAACGATCATGCTCACCATGAGCAAACGAGCCATTGTGTTCACCCGCATAGTTCCTTTCATCCCTTCGCGCTCCTTGTTAGCTGGCGGGCACGCTGTAGCAGTTGCGTGGATTCAGTCCTATCACTAGCAGCGCACCCGCCGGCGTGGTCCCAGTCATCTCGGGAGTAAAACTGTTGTCAGCTTGCGGATGAATAACTCGTTGTCTCCGGCCATTTTGATCAGCCACATAGATCGAGCCATTTGTTAACACAACATTGATCTCTCCACTGGGAAGCGCAATCGCTTCGAGCGCGAGAATCGTTTCGGCGAAGCCATCCATTGACATCGTCAGCAGACCAGGTGTTTGTCGCAGGGCATCGATTTCTGGTCCTGCAACAGTTGTTGTATTTCTGGTAAAAGCCCGGAAGTTATCAGAGTAGTTTGCAATACACTTGGGTTCTGTTTACTCAAACTTTCACCCAATTTTAGAAGCGCTATGGATTGGCCCTTGATTCCTGCAGCAGTGAGGTATATGACCAAAGTGGGTTTAGTCGCGGTAACGGAAAGACTTTGATCTCCAGCATACCCGCGTCCCTCCAACTTGGGCATCCGTTCCCCATACCGCAAGAGAGCAACACCAAAACGACTACGAAAGAACTCCGAGGTCCAGTTAAACGCTATTACGTTGATGATGAGTAGCAGAGAAATGACAATCACTATTGCGACTGAGGAGTGAGTTTTTCGCATGAGGTTAGAAGTCCTTTAAGTCTATTCCGTCTGAGGGGGACGTGAGAAGGTCGGAATCTTATTGAGAGCACGTGGCTATGTCAAGATATTTTACCGCGTGGAAAAATGCCGCAGTTGCGGCTGTCAAATATTGCCGCGGTTGCTGCTGCAGATTGTTACCAATCAACCGACAATGAATGCGGTTTTGCCCATAGAGATTTGGTCCATGAGATTGATCCTTGCGAATTTCACGAACTTACTACCAGGGCAAACCTACCCTGAATGCCCGCTTGCTCTATGCAGCAACTGACATCCAAGCGCATTCTTAACAGGCTGTGAAGGGGAAATAATTTGATCGCATCAGGGCTGATTGGAGTAGGATTCCTGGCCGTGCCGCTACACGTTCCAGCAGCCGCAGGCAAGCTCGTGATGCGGGACTATTGATTCATGCTGCGTTTGCAACTGACATGGGCTTGCTTTGTTATCGGAGTCGCCCTTCTATCATCAACATCAGTGCATGCTCAGCTTCCGTTTTATACCGATGACGCGGATACCACTGCGAAAGGAAAATTTCATCTCGAACTCTCAAACGAACACGATTGGCTACAAGGATCCTCATTTCCGGGAAGACGACAAAATACGACGGTGTTCACTTTGAACTACGGCCTCACCGATCGCATCGAGCTTGGAGTTAATGCTCCATTTATCAAAATCTTCAACGACCGATCCTCACTGCTTGGAAACCCAAGCGGATTTGGCGATACGCAATTCGGCGTTAAGATCAGATTGCTGGAAGAACGCGAAGGTTCGAAGGTTCCAGCAACGACGGTAGTCTTTTATGTTGAAGCGCCAACGGGTCCTACACGTAAGCAGATCGGCTCCGGATTGGTGGACTACTGGTTATACGGCGTGCTGCAAAAATCGCTAACGAAGCGGACTACAGGTCGGCTAAACGGCGGGGTCCTTTTCTCTGGTAACAGTTCCACCGGTCTCTTGGGAGTTCGTGCAACGCGAGGACAGGTCTTCACCGGGAACGGTTCATTAGTACGCCAATTTACGCCAAAGCTAAGATTGGGCACCGAATTGTTTGGCGCCGTCACCAACAACTTCGAATTGAGTCGAGGGCAATTGGTCGGACAAGTCGGAGGTGGATATGCCCTTGCGGAAAACTTCGAGCTCACTTTTGGAGTACTGGGCGGCCGGTTCTCAGCAGCCCACGTCTCGGATTCCAGGTGGGATTCGCCTACGATTTGAAGTAATACAACAACAACTCGACGACAGACACCTCCGGGTCTACGTCGAGTCTAGACTTCCACATAATCAGCCGGGACCACTTCAATAAAGTTTCCTCTTGCAACGCGACTTTCCGAAACCGTCTCGGGTGCACCTGCCGGCAGTGTTTTCTTTGCCGTACTCCAATCAGCCTCGAAGATTCCGGCGTAATATTTGGCGATGTCAGGATATTCAAACATAAGCCCGGCTTCGCGATTTTGCAGCACTGCTGTGGATGACCAGTTTTGTGAGCTTACCAGCACAGACCGATTATCAACCACAATAAGCTTATTGTGGCAATGCACCAACCTGTCCGTATCAATGTAGCGAACGTTTGTTCCTAATTTGAGACCGAACTTACTTTTGAGATTAGCAAGATTGGCTTTTTCTTTCTTGATGTCATCTTCGCCGAATAATTTTCCGAGAATGATTCGCACATCCATATTGGGGTGAGCATCCATCGCTTCTCGCATGGCTGAAAGCAATTCGCCGATGGCCTCCTGGTTGCTGCGAATGTACTGTTGCTCGATCAAGATTGATTTAGTAGCGGATCTCAAGAAGTTGGGCACTACCTTCATGTAATTATCCGGCGAAAGAACGGGTTGCACTCTGATTTTGTCTGTGGGATTGAAGGTTTTGCTCTTAAAAAGCTTCGCGGGAATCTTCGTGGGCGCGGCTTCGACAAGCAGCGGTAAGTCTGTTATGCGAGCGCTCACAAAAGCTTCAGCAGCTTCGGCATCAAGCTCTAACTTCATATCACCTCGCAAGACCTTGGTAAAAAACCCTGCCAACGGTTTTGATTTAATGGCGACGCCCATGTCTCGGTTTCCGGTTCTGAAATTGGTTGGATCGGCGCCGTCCTTTTCATTAAGGGGAATGCTATTCTCCGAATAGTTTCCGCTTTGAACCAGCACCCAGGTATCGTCAATGACGATGACTTTTTCGTGGGAATTACTGAAGTAATGAATAAACTTGCTGGAGCAGGAGGGAGCCGCCACTGTTTGAGCGCCGAAAGTATCGAGGTCTTTCATCAGTTGCTGCTCTCCCTTGCTGTTTACGTCAAGCATGAGAGAAACCTTCACACCTCTAATCATGGCGTTGCGAACGAGCGTCTTCATATAGGCGGCAGAAAAATCATAAATACCAATCAAGATAGACTTCTTAGCGGCGTCCATGAGCCGTTTAGTTACGGCATAGGTTGAATCGGGCGAAGCATAAGCGATGAATTCGCTGGTTGTAGAAAATGGTGTGATGTTTGGGAGGATGATATCGCTCGTGTCTTCAAGCGAGCATCCGAAAGCCTCAAGCGCACCGACTTCTCCGGTGCTGAAAGATTCGACTGCTGCAGCGTCTTCAACAACAAACTGGGGCATTATGATTCTCCTTCAGTAACAGGTCCGCCAGGTGGTGACAGGCTTCTTTTCCAAAAGCTTTCATCGTAGGGTTTGAAGCTATTCAAGAGTTGCCATCGGACTAACCTTAGCTTTCAGCGGAACCTCTCTTTTCTTTCCGCCAATCTCAATTTCGAGAGCATCCGGCAGGTTAGCAGGCAGTTCTTGATAAAAGGCGATTACACCGTAAGCATCTTCGCCTCGACTGGGTTTGACTTTATCGACCAGGATTCCGTGCGCGCCAGACTCTCTCAAAAACTTCGAATGCGCTTCTCGGGCTTTGTTCGCTTCTTTCTCTGTAGCCACAGCGAACACCTTTCAGCTCCTACTAACTAGAGCGGCGTGGTTACCAATTTTACTTTCAAAGCGTCCAACACCGCGTTAATCGGGTTAAAGACGCTGCCTTTAATGCCATTCTTGTCGGGATACCCGGCAAAGTGCAAGCCAACGGCTTTGCCCGAAGCCTTATCAATAACCAAAGAGCCGGAATCGCCTCCGTTCGTGTAGCGTGAACAGAAAACTTGATCCAGAAAGCCAACCTCACCAACGCCCGGGTAGGGCAACGTCATTCGAAAATTCACATCCTTGATTGTGCTGGTTGACTTGCCGGTTGTTCTCCCTACTTTGGTTACGGTCATTCCTCGCTCGGGCTTGATAACGCCTTTAGGAATTCCGAGTCCTTTAATTTCCGCCACCACTTCAGCAAGGCGCGCAGGTAGCGGAATCGCTACGGCGCAGTCAACCAGGTTGACAAAGTCTCCACCGCTTTTGAATTTCACGAAATCAGCAAGTTCTCCCACTAAGTCATCAGGCAAACTGCCATTGTCAGCGTCGCCAGGATAGAGAATCTTATCGCCCTTTTTTCCTTTGCCGTTGTTAGCCAGCACATGGGAATTGCTCAACAGCATCAATTGATTTCCTTTTTTGACAATCGCGCCAAGCGTCCCGGCTGTGGCTTTCACGTGACCGATGCTAAAGCCGGGCTGAATCGGAGCGCGTTTCACCAATGGCGAAGCCAAGTCTTGAACTTCAAGTTGGGGGCGACCGATCACAATCACGTCCGTAGGTATTGCCCGTGGGCCACCGATTACTTCGGGCAGAGCCGGCGGGACAACTTCATCGCCTTTCAGCTTATTCTTTGCGATCTTACGTTCAACATAAAAGGTTATGGCAAGATCCCCGGTCGGTTTTCCTGCCGAAACTTTTTCGCTAATCCCGATTGCGACAACGTTTTTTGAATCGATGACGCGACGAATCTCTCTTATATGTCCTGGCCCTCCGGCACCTAAGCTTTCAACCTCACCCTTTGGGGCTACAGTTAAGAGATCAAGCGCGCGAACAAGCGCTTTTTCAGATGCCATAGGGTTACATGCTCCGTTCTTAATGTATTAGTCGGTTAGTTGAAATTGCGAATTACACATAGGTATGAAGAATATGCGGAAAACGTTTCAGAGTATGGAATACCAACTCTGATAGTTCTTCGGTAGTGTCCCTGAGCCTTGGCATTGCCCCCGCAGATTGCCAGATAGAGCCTTTGACTTGAACATTGATGCAATAGCGCCTGCGAAGATAACTTGCAAAAGGTGTTCTTACTGCTTGAGGTGATAGGGCACGCTGATGACAATGACACCTTCCTTGAAGAGGAGTGCGCCTTTAAGCATTAATGAACTCTGATTGTGTAAAAGGTGTTGCCACCACTTCGCAGGGACAAATTCCGGCAGCAATACAGTGATCACGTCATTGCTGTTTTTTCGTTCAAGACGAGCGATGTAACGCAACAAGGGACGCGTAAGCTCGCGATACGGCGATGGAAGCACCACTAATTTCACTCCAGCTCCCCACCGCTCCCACTTCTCCCGTAACTTAGCCGTGGCCTCTTCATCGAAATCTACATAGACAGCCTGGACATGGTCCGGCGCAATCGACTTGGCATATTGAAGTGCTGCGACAACGCCTCGATGGATGCCTGAAATCGGCACGATAACGGCGTGCTTAATCGGACGAAGCTCTTCGAGTCCTTCCGTGGAGAGTTGTTTGGCAACCCCGACATAGTGTTTGTGAATGGCGCGAAACATGAAAACAAGTAGGGGAACTACAACCACTACTATCCAGGCGCCGTGTATGAACTTGGTGGCAATGAATACGCAGAGGACAATGAAGGTGGCGATCGCGCCTATCGCGTTAATGACAATGGATTTTTTCCAGTGCGAACTGTCTGTGACTTCGTCGGTTACAAACGTCGAGCCGCGCTGATCAGAAGCCTCGAGTTCAGCGTCAGGCAACGACTCAGCATCGACTGTACTTTGAGTGTAGTGGATGTCCTCCCCACGCCGTTTATTACCGTTTCTCTTCGCAGATTGCGCACGCTCTTTGAGCCAGTGTCGAACCATCCCCGACTGCGAAAGAGTAAAGGAGAGGAAAACTCCAACAGCATAAAGAGGAATGAGCCGGCTCGTGTCACCGCCAAAAGCGATTACAAGAATGCTGGCGAAGATTGCCAGCATCACGATCCCGTTTGAGAAGACCAGCTTGTCACCTCGGGTTGCGAACTGGCGAGGCAGGAAACGATCACGCGCGAGTAAACTGCCAAGCCGCGGGAAGTCAGCAAAAGACGTGTTGGCTGCTAAAACTAAAATCAAAGCCGTGGCAATCTGGACCACGTAGTAGAACCACGCCATCGGCCCAGTGAACATGATTCGCGCAAACTGGGAAATAACTGTTTCATGCTCATGTGGATGAACGCCGTAAAGATACGCAAGGACACTCGTCCCTAAGAACATCGTGGTCAGCAGTGCTGCCATTATGACGAGCGTTGTCGCGGCATTCTTCGCCTCAGGCTTCTTGAATGCGGGAACACCGTTAGAGATTGCTTCGATACCTGTTAATGCAGCACAACCATTAGAGAAAGCTCCCAGCAGCAGGAAGAGTGTTAACGGCTGAATCTTGTATCCCTCGGCGGTCTTGAGTTCGTCAACGCCAGGAACCGGCGCCGCTCCGCCGTAGGTGTAATAGCTAAAGAGTCCATAACCAATCATGAAGAGAAAACTGATAAGGAAAGCGTACGTGGGCGCGGCGAAAAGCGCGCCTGACTCTCTTACTCCACGCAAGTTAGCCAGGGCAATAAAGCCGATGCAAATCAGACAGAGAAAAACCTTGTGATCGTCCAGCCATGCGTAGCGGGTTCCCTGCATCATCGAAGTGATGGCGGCTACACCTGCTGCAATCGAAACGGCAACCGTCAATACATAGTCAACCAATAGTGCGGCCCCGGCAACCAAACCGGCGTTTGTACCAAGATTCTCTTTAGCGACAATGTAAGCGCCGCCACCCGACGGATAGGCATGGATCGTTTGCCGGTAGCTGATTGCTACGATGACAAGAAGCACGCCAATGCCGATTGAAACGGGTATGACGTACTTGAACGCGCCTGCTTGCCCGAAGGCCGCGGCGACCGCAAGCACGAGCAGGATTTCCTCGGTAGCGTACGCAGTAGATGAAAGTGCGTCAGACGAAAAAACCGCTAGAGCTGTTTTCTTCGAGAGACGCTCGTGAGCTGCTTGTTCTGTCCTTAATGCCCGACCAATGATAAAACGTTTGAGTTCTGCTGCCACTACCTGTTGTTCCTCCCGGAGTCAGGCATCGTTTATAACTTCGTTTCCTGGGCCACCATTATTCGGTCTTTCCAACGGCACCACTTGCACCGTCGCATCTCGCACTTCATCAAGAAAGCGGTTGAAGATTGACCCGTGCAGGAGAACGTCCCAGCGCGACCGTGAGGTTTGGCCGAAAACAACATGCGTGATGCCTTCCCGTCTCGCGAAGTCGATCAAGGCATCTACCACACGCCGAGATTTCAACTTAACTACTTTTGCCCCGAGTTCTTCTGCGAACTGAATATTTTCCTGTAGCGCCGCATAATCCGCGGGCTTGATCCTGCCGAGTTCTTCGTTAGGTGTTTCTACGTACACGGCATACCAATCACTAGGCAGCCGTCCGGCGATGCGTGATCCCACACGCAGCAATTTCCTGGCACTGCCACGAGAGGCAATCGCGACCATGACTTTTTCAGGAATCACGGTCCGATCCAGTCCTTCTCGTTCACGATAATCGTGCGATTTCGTGGCTTGGTCTGTAGCCACTTGCCTGAGTGCCAGTTCGCGTAGTGCGGAGAGATTTCCCTTACGGAAAAAATTGTTCAATGCCTGTTCGATCTTCACCACGTCGTAAATCTTTCCTTGTCGCAGACGCGTGCGCAGCGTGTCGACAGAGACATCGACATTTACAACCTCGTCTGCTCGTCTCAGAAAATGGTCCGGGACTGTCTCCCGCACCCGTACCCCGGTCGTGCGGGTAACCACATCATTTAGCGATTCCAGGTGCTGAATATTGACAGCGGTGATTACTGAGATACCGGCGTTGAGTAGATCCAATACGTCCTGATAACGTTTGCGATTCTTCGAGCCGGGCACATTGGTGTGGGCAAGTTCATCGACAATTGCAATGGCAGGATGGCGTGAGATAACAGCATCGACGTCCAACTCTTCGAGCGTTACACCACGGTATTCAATACGGCGCATCGGCACACGTTCAAGATCGCCAATCATGGCTTTGGTATCCTCGCGTCCGTGTGTGTCCACCACCGCTACGACAATGTCTACGCCCTGCTTCTTGAGGAGGTGAGCATCCTCGAGCATTTGATAGGTTTTACCGACACCAGGGGCCGCGCCGATATAAACGCGCAAGCTCGGTTTCTCGCCGCCTTTTAGTTTGGCGAGTAGTGCTTCAGGCGATGGCCTTTTCAGCTCAGTAGTCATCCGTCGATCAATGGATCATGGACTTGCTCTAAGGGGAAACTTCTGATCCAAATCGAGATTGAGTTCGAGCACGTTTACTCGCGGCTCTCCTAAGAATCCAAATTGCCGTCCGAGGGTATGCATCGCCAGGACACTGCGAATTTGTTCTCCACTTGTCCGTCGTTCCCGGTAGACCCGAGGGACTTGAAACTCAGCGGCGGCAGGTGAGATATGCGGGTCGAGTCCTGAACCGGAAGTCGGCACCAGATCAATAGGCACAGGCACACCCGGATTCTCAGCCTGCAATTTCTCGACGTCGGCCTTGATCCGATCAATCAATTTCTGATTCGTTGGTCCAAGGATTGTCGCGCTCTCATCTTTGGATCGAGTTTCGGTTTCGGTAGTTATGGCCTCACCTGATTGAACCGGACCCACCTCCTGACCGTTCAGTCTGTAAGGCGCAATGCAGAGCAGGAACAATGAACCCACAAGCATTACAACAACATGAAGCGACTTCGTTCCTCCGTTTCTGTGACCGTGCAGTTCGGGGTTCGCTTTCTTTGCTTTCCGATCATTCAGATCCAAACAATGACCACCAAGGATTAGAATTGGGAGTCCAAGAATAAGAAGTGTCAGGCCAACTCCATGCAGGAACGAATGCCGTTGTGCATTCAATATCCATCCGGTTGTAAGTACAAAACCAATCACAAGCGAGACACCCGCTCCGGCAAAGCAAGCAAGAGCGGCTACCGGCTCCCAGGTGTAGTTGCGCGTGAGCCTTTCTTCGTCCATGAAACGAGCTTACGCGTGCGGATATAAAAGTGGCGTAAAGGAGATATAAAAAGTTTGTAAAGATGGACCGTGGAGTTAGAGGTATGTAGAGCTGCGGATGATAATCGTTAACTGAAGGGTTTAAGGAGGTGTGACCCCTGCAAACTGAACCGTATTCTATTGTCCCGGGTCGAAACGATAACCTATCCAGAGTTCGGTGATGATGTAGCGCGGGGTTGTTGGGTCTGACTCAATCTTCTTTCGCAGATTGCCGACGAACACTCGAAGATACTCATTTTGTTCAATGTAATTAGAACCCGCGTCACTCCCATGTTCCCCTGTGAAATGTCTTGGAGGTCCTGAACATATAAATACGAGCAATTGCTGCTGATGAGAGTTTTACTTTATCAGCCTCATAGCCAACCATCTTGATAAGGAGATTTCTACGATGGATTTCAAATTTGAAACAGACCATTTCCCAGTGGTGAAAGCCAAGTTCTTTAGGGAGATTAAGGAGAAACGGAATGTCAGAGTGATTGTAATGCATTCTATGGAAGCAACAGAAAAAGGAGATACGGCTGAAAACGTTTCTCGGTTCTTCCAAAACCCGAAGGATAAGAAGGGCAATCCGGTAAGGGTGTCGGCACATCTGTGTGTTGATAGTGACACTATCGTGCAGTGTGTCATGGATAACAATGTCGCTTTTGCTGCGCCTGGAGTGAATAATGACGGCATCCATATAGAGCAAGCCGGCTTCGCCAGACAGACAAAAGCTGAGTGGTTAGACCCCTTTGGAATCCTGATGCTAAATCTATCGGCGAACGCAGCCGCGCAGTATTGCCTGAAATACAACATCCCGGTCAAGCATTTGACCAATGCAGAATTAAAGGCGGGAGAAAAAGGCATTATCGGCCACGTGCAAGCTACGGCAGTATTCAAACCAAACAAGGGACACTCAGACCCAGGGACAGGATTCCCTTGGGATCATTTCATGGAACGTGTCCAGCATCATTTTGATGAACGGCTTGCCAAATTTAAGAATTTGTAATTACCAGATTTAAGGTCGTTAGGGGACAATTATGAAACTTCAAAGTCGCAATCCCGTCATTTTGTTTAATGATCCACTGGCCAAAATGCGGGAGTCGCTTTCAGCGGCCCTGTTCTTCGAGGATACTCTGTGGGTGGCGTCGGATGAGTCGACCAGTGTCGAGCGCTTCACTACTGACGACGGTCGGAGCTTCAAACATCAAAGATCATTTCCACTAGAAGACCTAATCAACTTGCCGGCAATTGGAACTAAGGCCGATCAGGAAGTAGATATTGAGGGAATGGATTTTGAAGATTCCCACCTTTGGCTTATCGGCTCCCACAGCATCAAACGCAAGAAGGTTGAGAGCGGCGATACTGGTAGTGACGAAAAGCTCATCGAGAAGTTGGCCAAAACAGAAAGCGCCGGTAATCGCTTCACTCTCGCACGCATCCCGCTGATCAAGAACGATTCAGGTGAACAGGAACTGGTTAGGTCCGGCGTTGGTCCAACTGGCGAAGATCTACAAGCATCCAGCCTACCAAGCGATCTAACATCAAACTCTTTAACCAAGGCACTCAGAAAAGATGACCCACCACATTTGGCGCGCTTCCTCGACATTCCAGGTAAGGACAACGGATTCGATATTGAAGGACTTGCAGTAACGGCAGAGAAAGTATTTGTGGGATTGCGAGGGCCGGTCGTGCGTGGATGGGCAGTCGTATTAGAGCTATCAGTTGGAACAAGCGATCCTTCGCAGCTGACTCTTAATGAAGTTGGGCCCAGCGGCCGTCCTTACAAAAAGCACTTTCTCGATTTGAGAGGACTTGGGGTTCGCGAATTGTGCGTGCATGGAGAGGATCTGCTCGTTTTGGCGGGACCGACTATGACTCTAGACGGCCCGACGTCAATCTACCGATGGAAGGGAGCCATTAATAATCAGAATGAAAGCCTGGTGCGTGCCGAACAGCTGGTGCATGAATTGGAAATTCAATTTGGGTTGAGAACCGATCACGCCGAAGGAATAACACTCATTTCCGGTGACGAAGAACCGCTGCGGATACTAGTGGTTTACGACAGTCCAAGTGCGAATAGAAAAGAAGGGGACAACGGAGTAAGAGCGGACGTGTTTGATTTGGCTTCCTCATGAAACTTGTGCCTTGGGGCCGGATTAAAGAAAATCAAACTGTCGAAAAGAGGCTCACCTTTCACTTTCCAAACCAGGTAAAGCCATTCTCCGATCAAAGACATCATTATTCGAATAGGCGGCCTTACTTCGAAGTGGGCATGGTTGAGATGCCCTTGAACAGCCCGGCACAACCCCTCTCTTACAAGAACGCCAGTTCGTTCCGAAATCATGGTTGTCTGTGACATCGGCGATATTGTCGTTTAGGAAACCTTCTGCCACAGATCCTGCGGGCATTCGTTGCCATTGCGGCGCATTCACGGCCTGAAGCCACTTGACGGTGTCTCCGTTTACATCGACGCGGCCGTCGTTCCGTTGATCGTTGACGACATTAAATCCGTTTTTCATGGCCTGAAACAATCGAATAGCCTTTATCGTCAGAGGTCCCATTGCGGAGTCCGCAGTCACGAAAGGAAAGCCCAATTCGACGAGTCTTGACTTCCCGGCCAGAACGTCGTCAGGGTTGTTAACTCCATTGAGACCGACACTGTGTTGAATTGTTATCGTCATTGATGCCGCCTCCTGTTTGCACAGTCACGAACAGAAACAATGATGTTCTTTCCGCAGGTGTTGTGCTACGGCTTTAGAGTTAATTCGCCGGAAGCTCATCCAACCCCCAGGTCTTCACGGCGAATCTTGACCCCATGTACGGTTCCCGTGCTCGTGGCAAGCGTCAACTTACGCCTTCTTACGACTTCGATGAAGCGCGGTATGCTGTTCTCGGCGACTGGAGGCTGACATCTGTCGAAGCGGAAAAAGAACAGCATGTGTGGGACATCTGTGGGACAAATCGACTTTCAACGATTCTTACAAATCAACGCTCCGTTTTCCTAAGGAAACTTGGAGCGGGCGACGGGATTCGAACCCGCAACCCTCAGCTTGGGAAGATAATCCCGAGGTCATTGTCTATCAACACTTTAGAATTTTGCCTAAGGTGTTCGCCATTGCGTACCTTGCACTTTGCATTTTCCCTGCCCGGTTTGCACCATTTTGTGGGACAAATATGGGACAGACCTTTCGCCACCTACTCACACATGGCGCAAGGTCTGTCCCATATTTGTCCCACAAAATGGTGCAA
>Ga0207676_10001765_pt1 | contig 15851 bp, 34 predicted proteins | sample KBSSwiS72_FD_184307 | JGI IMG/M metagenome (GOLD analysis project Ga0207676, IMG submission 184307) | Switchgrass rhizosphere microbial communities from Kellogg Biological Station, Michigan, USA - KBS Switchgrass S7-2 (SPAdes) (version 2) | ecosystem: Host-associated > Plants > Roots >... | reverse complement strand
CCCGACGATCGGCAGCCCTTGATCCGGCCGGCCGCCGCCTCCACCGGGGATTCCATAGCCAGGGTCTACCGGTCGTCCTTCGGCGTCGACCGGAATAATCCGTGCAAAAAAGCTCGACATAATTGCCTCCTGTTGACTTGGTTCTATCAGCTCCACGGGCTCACATACTGCTTGTGCAGCCGTTGTTCCTTCTCGCGTTCCTTCTGCGGCTGCCTGATCGATACAGCCATCGTTCTAAACGCGTCCGCGCAGTGAGAATGGATATCGTGCAAGGGCTCTCTGGTCGGGCCCTCGTAGCTCTTCATTTCGCCGTACCGGTAGCACCGCAGCGATCGGATGCCGGTGGCGCATTTCGCCTCATCGAAGTAGCAGAGCGGGAATATCGTGCGCGCCGCATTGATCCCGTCGAGGATCGGCATCCGCGGCGCCACCCGAACGCGCCGGCCGGCGGCGCGCATCAACTCCTCGATCGACTTGCCGGTGCCAAGCGATTTCAAGCCACCGTCCCACGGGAGGTGATCGGTGCCCCACACGTAGTTCCGCTTCTGCAACTCAGAGAGGTAATGGTGAATCGGTTCGCGGGCGCCCTCTTCGTAATCGATAATTCTGTATTCCATCGGGAAGCTCTGGAACATCCAGATGCTCACCAGATCGCCGTAGCCGAGGTCCCAGGCTGTATCCACCGGCCGCAGCGGGTCGTACGGTACCCTGCGGATCCGGCCGTCGATGTCCACCTGGCGCAGCTCGCTCGCATAGATCGCGTTGGCGAGCGTATTGATGCACGTGCCTTCCCAGATATGGTTATACTCGTCGATGTTCCGCCGCCGGGCGTCCTCCATTTCCCGCCTGAGCCCCTCTGGAAACCACGGATTGTCCCGCCATGTCAGCTTCACTACCTTTGCGCCGGGCGGCGGATCCACCACGAAGCGTTGGTAGGTGTTGTCGGTCTCGAGGTCGGGATTGAAGCTCAACCACAGCTCGCAGTCGTCCTTCCGGAACAACGTCGGGATGAGTTTGTCCCATGAGTTCTTACTGACACCCTGAGCCTCCTCAACCCAGCACAGGTCGATTGCCTCCATGCTTTTGATGTTGTCGACGTTGTGCTTCAGACCGGCGAATAGGAACACCGTGCCGTTGCTCCCGTAGATGGCAGCCTTCTCCACCCGGTAGAACGCCTCGAGCCCCAGTTGAGCCATCTGCGACACCAGTAGCTGGTGCACGGAATCCCGGATGGACTTCTGGGTCTCCCGGGCGCACAGGATGCGCAGTCTGCGCTGCGTGCCGGCTATCAGGAGGGCCCGCGCGAATCCCCAACTCTTGGTGGCGCCCCTGCCGCCGTACCCCACTTTGTAGGGCGCGGGTTCGAACAGGAACCCCAGCTTCTCGGGAAAGGGCGCTTGAGTCTCAATGATCTGTGGAACCGTCATTTGGCTTTACGAAAACGACCTCGATCTTCGCCTGGATGGGTGCACCCTGCGGTCCGGAGATCTCCGTCTTGCTGGCGTATTTTTCCGGCATCATGCCGCGGAGAAGGAACTGAGCCATCCCGCTGTCGAACCTCCGCACTTCGCCGCATACCGCACCCTGGTAGTAGACCGGCTCCAGCCAGCCCTCGCCGGCGCGGGTGATGGCCATTGTCTCGAGGTAGTGGCCGGCATCCTCTTTGCGCTTCTTGAAGGCCGCCGCATATTTCGGATTCTTGCGAAACCATCGGAAGTGGGAGGCGGGGCCAATCCTGGCGATTGCCGCGGCTCGCTCCACGGAGAAGGTATCCGCATACGCCTTCAGGAACTCAGTCTGGCGCTCGTGGACGCTGCGTGCGTCCTCTTCTTTTTTACGCCGAGGCATTCACCATTTCGCGCGGGCGCCAGGCCCCCCGCGGCTTCAACCCCTGCAGGGATGAACTGCAGTTATTGGCCGGCCTGCGGGGAGCCCGAACCCCTCTCATGGGGTTCCTGCTACCTGCACGCGTTTAAATTTCCAGACGCGTGGAGGGTTATCGCTTGATTCAAAATTTGTTGAGAGCTTCTGCGGCCGGCCCAACTTCGGAGGGATTCGCGAGGCGTCCCCATGATCGAGGAGTTGAATCTCCACCACGGTGCGGCCGTGCCTCAGAATAACGCGAACGTTGGGCGCCCGCATCAACACCTCGGCCCGCTGCGGATCAGCCATCTCCACAAGCCTCGGACCAGCCGTCACCGGGATACGGCTGTTGCATGGTCTGAGCACAGTTTTCCTGTAGTTGGTACGAGGCCGGAGAGAGTTTATCTGGTGCCTCTCCTCCGCGAGAGGGCTATGCCGCTGTGTCAGCGGCGGCTCGCGACTTTGCGACTACGCGCAAATGCCGCGGACCAGTCAGAGCCTGCACGGTATACAGGCCGGCTTCATCTTTGGAATCCGGTAAGGACTTCAGGAGCACGATGGCTCTGGCGACGAATTCCCGGGATCCCCAAAGACGATACAATTTCTGCTTCCCTTCGTGCGTCACGGAACGAATCTTATCCCGTGCTGAGATGAGAATATCGCAGTTCAAGCCCGGAACGGTAATCTCCTCTTCGGGGCTGGCGCCGGGATACCAGTCGAGGATCAACTCGCGCAACTTCCCGTGCCTGAACAGCTTCGGCTTGAAATTTGAAACTTCCTGATCAAGTGCGGCGTACTCCTCGATCAGTTTTGCCCGCTGGCTCCATTGGGCCGGCTGTGATTTGGGCTTGCGTGCCACGTTAAAAACGACGATACACCATTGCGATCCTGGCGGGAGGCAAAAAGTGCTAACCCCCGTCCCGCGACCGGAGATAGAATGGTCTCGGATTCGGGGTGGCGCCATCTCAACCACCCGGACTCAAAAGATCTTTGGCGTACCTTTGTTAACGATACGCCGGGCAAGTCTAGGTAAGGACATACCGTCAGCCATCGCCAAATGGCCTGCCCTTCATCCTAGAGCAATACCCGGCGAGTGAGTAGCGAAGCCGCTCCTTAGAAAGCGGGTTTCGCAGTTGCAGTCCCACGGAAAAGGGCCGTGTTATGCAAGTTCAGACTAACAGATCACGTCTCGTACCATCAAGGAATTTCCCGTATCTCTGCATACACTCTGGTACTGACCGGTTCGTGCGACGTTATCCCCACCCCAAAACCCACGGGGATGTGGTACCGTTTCCCTATGTCCGGGTAGCTCCCGGGCACTGGTTTCAGATACCGGGCGTATGTGCTCCCCAAGGGCACACTGCTACTACGCCCGGTTCTGAGCATCCTGTAGCAGGGATGAAGATAAACTCTCGACAACCCGGCACCGGTCGCACGATCATCGCAGGATGCTCTCCCCCGATGAATTGCACGTCCTCGACTCCCTACTCAAGCGTGCCCGCGATGCCGCCGCCGCGCCCACTAAAGAAACGATCGCTCCTGGCGATGTCGTCCAGCTCCGACCCGGTGCCGACCCGCACTGGGAAACTTCTCTCCTGCTGGTTTGCCGGGTTCGTCCAGATGGCGCGATCAGCGGCCAGATCCTGCGGCCGCATCGTGGCGGCCACGCTCTTGCCTGGTACACGTACCGCCCGCCGGCAGTCGTCAAAATCGGGAGTATGCCCTTCGATGAACCCGCGATGCGCGTCCGCTCATGGAGCTACGACGGGCCTTCTGCGGGTTTACATAATTCTGAGCGCAAAACGGCTGGACGCGAGACGCGAACGGCCGTTAGAAAAGCAGTTAAGTAGGCAAGGGGTGGGTTCACTGGCTATTCGTTATCGGAAGTGGCATCCCACCCCGATAACGAACATTATGTTGCGCCAATGTCGATCGCCCTAGATCCCGCACCTTCGCACTGTGTATCTTCTTGGCGGATTAGCCACAGTGTCGCAGGTGAGAATCTCGGTATGCTGCTGAGGTTAGGCGACCTACATCCGCTGAATTCATTCTGCCTGTAGTCCTTCCCCAGCGCAACCCCCCACATAAGAGAATTTCGGGCGTGCCTTGTCGCGCCCAGGAGAATTGCGAATGTCAAACACCGAAACAGGCAGAACAATCGACGCGCGTTGCGCGCCCACGGCGGGAGGTGTGAAATGAAGACCGACCTATCCCCTCAGGATTTGATGAAGGCCTTGGGGTCGAAAGGCGGCTACTTCGATCCGATCCCTCCCGATCAGCACGCATGGCCGATGATGCTGGCTACGAACCCGGGCATCAATGTCTTCAGACTCTGGTCGTGGATGTGCGCCCACACGATACGGAAGGGTCGTCGGAAAGGCTACGTGTGCGACGAGCGCGGGAGGCCCCTCTCAGTAGAAGATGCCGCGGTCGATTTAAAGATGGACCCGGGAGTATGCCGGCGCGCATGGCGCGATGGGGTTGCCCTTGGGCTCTGGCGGAAGGGGACCAACGCGGCGGACAAACGGCAGTTATTCCTCAATGCAAAGGTAGTGCCCGTACCAGCCGGATTGGAAGAGGAGCAGGGAGATCAGGACGGCGAAGAGGAAGATGATTCGAATACCGAAAAAGGCGAAGAGAAAGCGAAACTAGTCTGTACAGACCTTTTTCCACCCTATTTGCGCTTACAAATCAAGCGTTTACCAAAAGCGAAGCGAAAGAACTTTGAGGCCGAGTACGAGCGAAACGAGCGGCTATATAAGGACGTGCACGCGGATGTCACTGTGGCGGTTCGACTCATCTTCGACCAACGTGAGAATACCATATTCGACAAGTTCGGGATAAAGAAGATCCGCGAGGAGCACAAACCGAAGAACGGCGCGGCCAAGTCGCCGGTCCGCGTCAAATTGGTCCAAGAGTTTCTTCCTGGCCTGGAAAGGTTTGTACAGACCTTTGAGGAAAGGTCCGTACAAACATCGGACGGGTTTGTACAAACATCAGAAACCCCGGTTGTACAGACCGTTGAAAAACCGGAGAAAGGGAAGGTAACTCCAGCTACAGACAAGGCTTCCGGGGATGGTTCCAAACGTGCAATTTTAGAGTCTCAGAGAACTTCTCTGCGCGGCACTTCTCCATCGATGGAGGATTCTACTCCGGCGGCGGCCTCTCTGAAGAACGCCGCCGCCGATTCTGCTACGGACATGGAAGCGCTCCTAACCCAGGAACTGAACGTTGACGGTGATGCAGCTCGTCGACTGGTAGCTGGGTGCAGAGCTGCTGAGAAGACGATCACTGCCCCGGAGATTGTCGCACTGGCAACCATGAAGCTCCACGCAGCACGCGAGCAGATCCGCAAGGGAAAGATCCACAGCGTTACCGGCCTCCTTATCAAGTACGTCCCAACGATGTGCATGGGTGTGGATCTCCAGAACGTGAGGACGGAACTGAGAAGAGAAGAGGAACGGAAGGCAGAACGCATCGCGTATGTCCGCGAGAATTGGCAGGAATTCGACACGGATGAACAGCGACGGGCACTGAAGGAATTTCCGGAACTGGCACAGGCGAACGGGGCCAGCGGTGACTGATTTCTATTTACACCTAGGAGCCACCTCATGACCTGCCCCGCCTGCACCGAAAAACGTGTCCACGCGAACGAAGACTGGAAACTGCACCCCTACGCCGGCCACGGGTACGTGTCCGGCCAGGGCTGGACGCATCCTGACCTTGCGCACGGGACGCAAGCCGGCGCCGCGGCCTCGTTACGCTCGGGGGAGGGTGGCGACGGTACGGCGCCGGTGGGAGGAGGGAACCGTGACTGAACAGAAGCAGTGTGGTGCGTGCGGAGCGAACTACAACAACAATCCGCAGAATTTTGGCGATCTGCACCGTTGCGAGCCTAAAGATTGGGCGGCGTATCAGGCTAGTCTGTTGCGGTCGATCGACGCGCGGCTGGAACTGGTGTTACGACAGCGCCTGGCTACGACGCTCGCCGAGCCGGCAGAACCCACCCCCGGAACGGGAACGATCGGGCGCACGCCAGAGTGGCGTGAGAATCTTGGGAACCTATGACGGACAAACCCGTCGGCGAACCTCTACTAGACCAGAGGCCAAAACGCATCGTTAATCGCGTACGGAAGTTCACCCACACGTACATAGGCCCAACTCCTGTGCACCCACTTGGCTTTGGCTGCTTTGCGCCGCGGCTGCCGGACAACTACCCGCTCCTTGCCGAGGCGTGGGCCGATGCGGTACACCGCGCAGCGGCGCGAAAGATTCTCGACGCGCCCGATATATTTCCCCGCGGCAGCATCGGCTTTAGCTGGGCCAGAAAGATTCTCAATCCGGGCCTTGCCGTGGTGAAAAAGGGGACCGCATGATCCGGCTGGCGATCCGTGGCGAACTCGTGAAAGGGAAACCATGACAGACGAAGAACACCGTGAACGGCATATCGCACTGCACCGTGCGTTGGATGAACTGGCCGCCGATTGGATGGCGCAGCAGCCACTTGGAAGGTTGTTCAGTAACACCACCATCATGGAGCTTATGCAGTGGAGTTTTCAGCAGACCCTACAGCCGACCCAACCCACCGGCCCCGAAATCGCGAAAGAGGACGCATGAACGCACCACAGGTGCTGCGGATCTCCTACCGGATCGGGACCGAGGACAAGACGATCGATTACACCGCGGGCGAGGTGGCGCCGCTGGTGGAGCGGCTGCTGGGGGCCGAGGGACTGTCGACGTCGACGGTGTCCCTGGTCCTGCGGTTGGTGTCGACGCTCGAGGAATTGTCGCAGCATCAGGAGCAGGGGTTTATGGTGCATTCGATAGAATGGCGGCCAGAATGAAATACACCGCAAATGGCGACACGATCACGCTCAAGATGTCGCGCAACGATTACGACCAGTTGATCCTGATCCTGGGCTATGCCACCGGCGCCGCCAGCAGGACCGGCGATAAGTGGACGTTCTACGCCTGGATCGATTTTGTGAACCGACTGAACACCGGCAACCCGAACTTCGTTCCCTACGAGATTCCCGAGGAATTCAAGGCGGCGCATCCGTAATGCTCCAACTAATCCTGCACCTGATCGGCGACTACGTTACCCAATCCGATTGGATGGCGATCAACAAGGTCAAAAGCAGTTTCGCGGCCGTCTGCCACGTCACCCTGTATTCCCTGCCCTTTCTCTTAATCGGGAGTTGGAGGGCCGTTCTAATCATCTGGGCGAGCCATTTTCTGATTGATCGTTTCCGTTTGGCGCGGTACGTGGTGTTTGCCAAAAACTTCCTAGGACGGCCCTTTCCGATATGGGCTGATTGCAGCGTGACCGGGTATCCGAGTGAACGGCCACCATGGATGGCAGTCTGGCTGTTGATCGCGGCTGACAACACTATGCACCTGGCCATTAACTACGCAGCACTGAGGTGGTTGTGATGCCGATCGCCCCTGAGTTCCGCCAGCATTACGGCCACCTGTGGCGCACCGAGATCCGGCCGCGCGTCCTGAAGCGCGCCCACGAGGAATGCGAGTGCTGCCGTAAGCCGCTCCACGCGTGGATCTTCACTTACACCTGGCAGTCGCGTGACCCGCAGTTCGGCGGCCGGCGCCGCTACCACATGATCTGGATCCGCGAAGGTTCCAAGGTCTGGCGCAACCAGTACGGGTGGCCCTGCTCGCCGCTATCCGCCCGCGGATTGCCGCGCAAGATCCGGGTGAAGCTCACCATCGCCCACGCCGATAACAACCCCGCGAACATGGATGACTTGAATCTGCGCTGCTGGTGCACCTGGTGCCACCTCCACCACGACCAACCGCATCACAAAGAAAGCCGCCGGACGCGTAAGGACCGCGGGCGGCCGCTGTTGAGGGAGCTATGATGGCGCAACAATCCTGCAATTGTGGAGCATCTGACGCCTGGAGGTGTGCCAGACAACGCAGACTGGATGGGCAGATAGCCTGCCCTTGTGCGTGCCATCGGAGCCAGGAGCCGTCCATTAAGTGCCCGAAGTGCGGCATGGTTTCGTATAACCCGACCGATATCAGGCAGAAATATTGCGGGAACTGCCACACCTTTCATGAGGGTTTAGGCAGGGTCCGGCGGCCGCGGTTGGGGGATCTATGGAAGTGATTATGATTGCGATCATCGCGATCGTGCTGGTACTTCTGGTGATCGACGTCGCCAGGCAGGACCGCCGGCGATGACCACCAACGAACTCTGCCGGCGATGCCGCATTACCCACCGTCAGCTGCAGTGGTGGTGCGACAGAGGCATCATCCCGCACAGTCGGGTCCGCGGTTGGCGGGACTTCACCGAAGACCAGGTGTTGACCACGGCTATCGTCGCCCAACTGCGCCGCAAGTGCATCTCACTCCCCCGGATCCGTAAACTACGGATCGGAAACCCCAAAGGTGAATATCTCGTCGTGCCGCGCGCCGGCCGCGCCGCCTGGTGCAGCACCAAAGGACTGATTCCTTACGTCGCAGCGTGCCCCGGTCCGTGCCTTGTGGTATCCGTAGAGGATCTGAGGCGCCTTCTGGATGACAAAAATACGCCCCGACGCTCCCGTCGTACGCGAAACTGACGTTTTCGAGCGCACAGACGCCATCGTCGTCGAACTGCATCCCCGGTGGTTATCGGTGCGGCTGAAGGGCAGCCGTGAGGCCCTGAACGTCGACTACGGGGCAATCCTCAAGCTGGGCCGGAAGCTCGCGTACCGATCATGAGTCCCGCACCTGAACCGAGGAAGCTATGACAGCCGAAACCCTGCGCGACAATTTATTGGCGGTTCGACCGAACACAGAAATCCTGGTCCGGGACCATAAAGGCCGCGATTCCCTGCTGTATTCCATCGAAGTATCGGCTGGTGGCACTGAGCCAGACAGCGTAGTGTTGCACTTGTCGCCCTATCCTATGCCCTGGCCCGGAAGTGCAGAAGGGCGCATGATCACCCGTGACGAGCATTTGAAGTGGGCAAAGAAGCGCGCCCTGGAGTATGTCGAGATGGGCGATTTGCTCCAGGCTTTAACATCCATCGGGTCCGATTTGACGAAGCACCCGGAAACCCAAAACCACCCCGGGTTCGACATAGGCATGCAGTTGTACATGATAGGCAGCCTACATACTGCACCCGAAATGCGCCATTTCATCGAAGGTTTCCGATGAGTCCCGCACCTAGACCGCCGGGCTACTGGATGAACGAGATCGACGGCCGCCTGGCCGAGGCGATGAAGCGCTATCTGCGGGATGAACCGCTGTCCAATTACGATGTCGGGCTGATTCGCGTCTATCTGGTGCAGTGGATCGAATCGCCTGTGTGGGACATGAACCCGAACCTGGACGCGGCCGGCCGGGCTGAGCTCGAGCAGCTGCGCCAGGCTGCGCATAAGATCACCAGCCGCCGGGGTATCGACGAGTGGGTGGAAGTCGCGACAGATTGGGGGATGGGCCCGCTATGACGCCCCCGCTCTGCGCTGCGCCCAGTAGTTGCTCATCCGCCTGGACACCTCCTGGCGTTCTGTAACTGACATGGATTTGCGGCCGGACTTTCGCTTTATAGCAGGGCCGAGTGCGCGTGCAAGGTCCGCGAAATCTGGGCATTTGCGGGCGCAACCATTGACCCGGGTTAACGCCTGGATTGCCACGTCGATCAAATCCCGCTGGGCACGCAGTTCCGCCAGCAGTTTGTTGATATCGAGCATGGAGAGATCGTATTCCCCGGGCCGGCCGGTTCTCAACTTCCCTGATACCTACAATGGGGAGATATGGCACAACCGCGGCAAGTTTGATCCACGGTCTACAGTAGACGCTAGCGCAAAGGCCACAGTTTCCGGCCCCCCTTTTCGACTCTCAATTGTCTATCATTCTGCGCGGCCCGCCCGGCGCCGTTGGCTGGCGCGGCGGACGAGGCCGGCATTTTTTCGCGATTTTCCCCACTTTTTTAACCGGACATTATGGCTGGTCGCCGGGAGGGGTAAAATAACGGAAACATGGAGAAACAGACGCCAAAAAAGCCTCCAACTGGACGTTACGGGCATAATGTCCAGTTGGCTCAAAAAGCCAGTAAAATCAAGCGAAAACGCAAGGTCCGAAACCTCCCTCCCTACCTCACCGTTCCAGAGAAAAACAGGTTGTTCAAGGCGATCGATTCCCCCCGGGACAGGGCGATTTTCCGCTTGTTGTACCACCACGGGCTGCGCGCAAGCGAGATCGGGAAGCTCCAACTGTCTGATTACAGACCAGGTTCCGCGCTCGACTTGGACCGCATCCTGATCCACCGATTGAAGGGCTCGATCTCCGGCGAGTGCACCGCACAAACGGCCGCGGCCCTCGCTATCAGAGCCTGGATACGAAAGAGGGGTATCAAACCTGGTTGCCTCTTCCCTTCCCGGTTAGGTACGCCGATCAGTAGGAAGACCATCTTCGATCTGATGCGGAAATATTGCCGGATAGCCCAGATTCCACTCGAGAAGGCGCACCCGCACGCTTTGAAACACACCTGTTGCACGCACCTGATCAGTGACCAGGGAGAGAGCATCATGGACGTTAAGGCACACGTCGGGCACGTAAACATCAGGAGCACGATGATCTATGCGGAGTTGACTGATGAAGCCAACGAGGCCCGGGCTAAAAGGCTGAGGGAGTGGAAGTAAACTGATCGCGTCGTTTCCTCAGGCTGGGACACTGAAGGCGGTCCCGAAGCGGGCCGCGGGGAAGGACTGATGCGCATTGTTCGCCGCCGCGAGTTTCTGAAGCTTCCACCCGGCACGATCTACTGCTCTGCGCCCAGTCCGGATGAACCAACCTTTGGTGTGATGCACGTAAAGGCCGATACGCTGGAGTACAACGATTTCGTTTGTCTGGCGCTAAACGGCATCGACGCGCACGACTCTGGTCAGTTGACGGACCGGATGGAGGAGATGCTACAAACGGGCGCAAGCTATCCACTCGAAGAATCTTTCGGCCGAGACGGATGCTTCGATGACAATGAAATTTATCTGATCTACGAACGGGGCGACCTGGAGCGAATCATCAGCTATTGCCACGAGGCGCTCCCGAAGCGGGCGGCGGGGAAGGATTGATGGCTAGGGTGGAACCCGCGGGGACGGCAAACAGATAAGGCAGGGCGGGCGAATGCAGGCTAGGGCTGAGGTCTGCGGTTTTACTTCTTGGTTTCCTTCGCGTGGTCTTCATCGCAGGGCAGACGTTTAGGAAGGCGGAGCGGGAGGCAGCATCTTCATCCCGTGCTCTTTGTAGGTATCGAAAATCGAGGTTCCCGCCGGCGTCTGGAGGTAAGGAAAGAACACCTCTCCAGCCTCGGCCATGCCGCACTCGATCATTGCGAGTTGCGCCTGAGTCCAGCGCAGAAGCTGCCGCCACGCCACCCGGCGGGCTTTCTGGTGCAGGTTCTCGATCTGCTCAGGCCTCCCGTACCACTGGCTGCCATTTTTGGCGCGCTTGAGGAGGATGTTGTAGATCGGCTCGATACGCGCGGGCATGGCGAATAGCGCATCCTGGCCGGCGATCCGCATGATCCAGCGCAGGCCCACAATAGCCCCGTTATCATATTCGGTGTTGATCTGATTGGCGCCAGCCTTCACGAGTTCGGAGATGACCTCACCAGCCGTTTTCTCCGCAGGAACTTCCGTCGTTTCCATGAAAAGCGTGCGTTTGGTAGGCATTGTGAAATTATCGCAGGCAGTGCAGCAGCGCCGCCGCCAGGATCAGGTTGACCAGGATCGACAGCATGAGCAGACGCCGGTAGCGCATGACCTCGCGGTACGGCGTCCATGACCTGGCCTTGAACATGTGATCATTCTCTTTCATCTGTCCCCCAGGGTGAAGGCCAGCAACATTACCAGGATGAACAGCAGGAGGCCGGGCCAGCCTCCCGCGATTGCACGAGCGTATTCTCTCACTCTTGCCCCCTTGCGTATTCCGCCATGCCGGAGTACAGATCGTTTAAGCGCTCCACCAATGCGGGGAAGTCCACGCCGAGGCCGGCGCGATCGCGGTGGTAGGAGACCGGTGCCGCCTGGTGGCAGTCATGGCACAGGGGCACGCAAGTGGTGTCGCTGGCCTTCTGGCGCATCCCGCCATCGGAGCCCGTATGGGCGGCCTGCACTTCGTGGGTGGTTCCGCAGGCTGCGCAGGGCAGCGTGCGGATCCAGGAGAGGTACTTGCGATCGCGGACCGGCCCGCGGCCGGAGCTGCGCCGCGGCGCCCGGCGGGGGGCCTTCTTGCCGTGCACAGCATGCATCAGGTAGCTGGTTAGAGACCGCATTGCTGGTACCCCGTGCAAACTGGACAGAGGAGCGTGACGCCCGGTACGGCCGACTGGACGACCTTGGCGCCCCCGCAGATGTGACACTGGCTCTTGTACTTGGTCTTAAGCGGGACGCGTACGTTTGGCACCGGCCGGCCGGTCTGGGAGGGTTTCTGTACGGCGCCGATGATCAGCGTCGAGAGATCCACAAAGCGGGCCCGGGGGCGCCTCACTGGGAGACCTCCATAGCCTGCTTGAGGCAGTACGCGACGTTGCGCCGCTCTACTGCGATCGCTTCTTCTACGGTCATATTCGCCACCGCGATGTCGCAGCACCCGATCGATCCGTCTAGTAAGCCCTCGATGAAGCCTGCGTGACGATCGGCCTTCTCTACCCACTCCGCGAAGGTTCTTGGCATCTTAGAGGACCTCCTCGACGGCAACAACCTTGCCGTACCCGGGGATGTGGGAACCCACGTTGTACTGGGGATCATGCGGCGCCTGGCGGATCAGAACCCACTGCAGTTTGCCGCGTTTCTCGACTTGGAATTTCTTGTTCATCTAGAAGGCCCCCAGGAATTCTTCGCGCCGCGCGATCCAGGCCTGCGCCTCGGCAGGGTCCACGCCTTGACTCGTGAAGCAATCGAAAAGTTGGTTATCGGTGGAGCACTCGTCGTTTGCCAGCACTGCTTCCATCCAGCGGATGGTGTCTTCGTTCTTCATATAAAGAAGGTATCATGCCCACGTGGGCATAGCAACGCTTTTTCCTGACTATCCTCACGTGGGCATAAACTCCTTCGTGTGGTATCATTCCCACGTGGGCTACAATGCTCTGTATGGCTCAAAAGAAGTCCCTTGGATCAGAGATGGTCGCGAGGCGGTATGCAAAGATGACGCCCGAGGAACGGTCGGCGGCAGCGAAGAACGCGGCGACGAAGCGATGGGCGGCTGTTAAAAAGAAGGCGAAGAAGAAGGTAACGAAATGAGCAGCAGCACGAAACCCCTGTATGAGCGGGATTTCGCCGAATGGAGCGACCGAACAGCGGAGCTAATTCGTGCGGGGAAGTTTGAGCAGGTAGACGCGGAAAATGTAGCCGAGGAGATCGAGAGTTTGGGAAAGAGCGAGCGTCACCAGTTGCGGAGCAGGATTACACAGATTATCGAGCACTTGCTGAAGCTCAGCCTCACATCCGGGCCATTGCTAGAGAACAACCAGCGAGGATGGCGTGCTTCAATCCTCCGGCAGCAGCGTGAGATCCGCAGCCTATTGAGTGATAGTCCCAGCCTGAAACGCCGGCTAACTGCCGAGGAGCTGCAGGGATGCTATTCCGATGCGGCCCGGACGGTCGCCACCGAATATGATGTGAAACCGCATACCCAGTGTCCTTTTGAGTGGAGTGAAATTCTACGGAAGGCCGCGAAGTGATAAAGATTCTCGCTGGTCTTTTTGTGTTCGCTCTTGCGCCGATGTTTGGGCAGGGGCAGGATACCTTGCCCGAACCAACTCAAAGAACCGATGCGCCATATCGGCTGTTCCGAACCAGGAATATGTTTACTTTTCTCCGGCTTGACACACGCACCGGTGAGATTTTGCAAATCCAATGGAACGCCGAAGATGATAAGCGCTTTGCTTACCCTCTGAGCCTTGTTGCTCTCGCGGATGGAAAGAAGCCTGGTCGGTTCACCCTAACGCCGACGACAAATATTTTTAATTTCATACTCACTGATCAAGAGGACGGCAGAGTGTGGCAAGTTCAGTGGTCGACTGAACCGGAAAGGCGCCTTGTCCTACCTATTGTCGTGCCTACTGAGCCGCAGGTTGTTCCCGCCGGGCTGATCACGGTGTTGAAGGGCGGCGCACCCACCAAGCCCGACATGGCTGATTTCAAGACTTGGGGCGAATATGATGCGGCACTAGCGCAATACGAGAAAGGGCATGACGCATGGCTCGTGTCTGAAACCCGTCGCCAAGTCGAAGAGGAAGTCGCTGTGCGCCAGAAGAAGGCGGCAAAGTAAATGAAGAAGACGCCTAACCCCGAACAGGTGCTTGCGGTATTCAAGGATATGCCCTGCACCAACCGGGAGACCGCGGCAGAGAAAGCCGCCGCCCATGCATGGATGGAGAAGGAGCGCGCGCGGCGCCCGACCAAGGCTCGCGCCCGACACCTGCAGGCAATCGAGAAGATGCTTGAGAACCTCAAACAGGAACGCAAGAAGGCTGCGGCCGCCAGGCTCACCAAACAGCGTTAGTTCCGCGGGGGTTTAGCCGGCGCTTGCTTCGACTGCAATCCCTTGAAGTGCTCTTTACTCATTTCCAGGCTGTCTTCGAACAGTTTCCGGATCTCCGGATTCTTGTCGAGGTATTCCTTGACGATCACCTCCGGAGGGGCGGAAGTGTCCCGGCTCTTCGATAGTTTCTTGATGCCCGTCCAGATCGCGGCTTGCATCTCTGCCGGTTCCAGGCCGACTTTCTTTGCCGCTTGACTGGTCATGTAATCCACTAGCTTGGATTGCAGGGGTGTAACCGTGTCCCTGCCTAAGATGGCTCGCGCCATCCAGAGATCGACCGTGACCGGGGTCAGGTTCCCCAGCAAATTAGGACCGAACGCGCCCACCTTTGGGCCACTCATCTTGACGCCGGTAACGGCCCGGTTCAGATTGTCCACATGCGCCGGCATTCCGGTGAAGGGTTCCCCCGTAAGAAACTGGCGATAGGCTTTAACTGCGTTCAGGACGTTTTGCGTCACCTTGGTATTCGGACTCGTAGCCGCGAACATCTTCAGAAACAGATCCGTGTTCTGCCCGAAAAGCGGCTGCAGGGCTGGCCGGACGAAGTTGTACCAGTGCTTCCCTTCCTTACCGGCCTTGTAGTATTCCATGATCTTCGGAAGGTCTGCGATGTTTTGTGCGCCGATCGTCTGGGCGTGGTGTTCATATTCCTTCTGGGCATCTTTGTAGAGTTGCGGTAGCATGGCGCGTAATCTCGCCGCGGCCTCGGGGCTGATATCCGTCGCATCGGCCAACATAGCCTTGCTCCACTTTCCGAAATCAATTGCCCCATTCGCGATTCGAGCGGCGCCCCATGTGACCATGTCCTTGGTGACCTCTGCGGGGAACTGTGAGGACAGGGTAGTTCCCCGTAGTGCGCCACTCTTTCTGACCCGATCGAGCGCTTCGTCGCCTGCGGTCTGCAGCCGTTCCTGTAGCGAACCCTTTGCGCCTCCGGCTCCAGCCTCCCCACCTCCCTCGGCGGCCGCAGCTCCTCCTCCACCGCTTGAAGGTGAAGGTGGCGGTCCGCCCCCTGCTGGCGGCCCGGCCGGCGGTTCTTCCGGTGGCTTCTTCTCCGCATCCATTGCCCGGAATACCTTCATCGCTTCGGCCTGCAGTTTCGCGACGTCCGAGGCCTTACGGGGCGGATTCTGCGCGATGCCCGTCAGGAATTTAATGCCCCTCGGGCTGAAGAGAATGTCGCCGGCAAACTTCCCTTTGAACCATTTAAGAAGGTTGGTGCCGGCGTCCTGGGCCTCTTTCACCAGTGCGGTGCCGGACGTGTTGATCCGCTCCGCGGTGATTTTCTGCGCCAGGAAAAAGCGGTTCAGGGCATCGACCTGACCTTCCTTCGGGAATAGCAGAGCTTTGGTCTCGTTGCCGAGGTTATCCCACTCCTTGAACACGCCATCCGTCCGCATCCAGCCACCCTCTTTCATGGCACGGTCGAATAGTTTGT
>Ga0207676_10001763_pt1 | contig 15856 bp, 17 predicted proteins | sample KBSSwiS72_FD_184307 | JGI IMG/M metagenome (GOLD analysis project Ga0207676, IMG submission 184307) | Switchgrass rhizosphere microbial communities from Kellogg Biological Station, Michigan, USA - KBS Switchgrass S7-2 (SPAdes) (version 2) | ecosystem: Host-associated > Plants > Roots >... | reverse complement strand
GCCGCGACGACCTCAATCCGAACAACAATGTTTGGGAGGAAATCTCCGACAAGCTCGAGGTGTTCCGTTTCGGCAAGCAGGAGCTCGGCACGCGCGCCTATGTCGGCGCGTTCAACTTCCGCGGCCAGGACCAGCAGAAGAAGGTCGGCCAGTTGTCGGGCGGCGAGCGCAACCGGGTCCACCTCGCCAAGATGCTCAAGGAGGGCGGTAACGTCCTGCTGCTCGACGAACCGACCAACGACCTCGACGTCGAGACGCTGCGTGCCCTGGAAGAGGCGCTGGAAAGCTTCGCCGGCTGCGCCGTGGTGATCAGCCACGATCGCTTCTTCCTCGATCGCCTCGCCACGCACATCCTGGCGTTCGAAGGCGACAGTCATGTCGAATGGTTCGAGGGAAACTTCGAGAGCTATGAGGAAGACAAGCGCCGTCGCCTCGGCGATGCGGCGGATCGACCGACGCGGCTGGCGTACAAGAAGCTCACTCGCTGATGGCGGGCGCAACCGGTTTCGAGGTTCGTCCCGAACTGGTCGCGCGCTGCTACGACTTGGCCCGCAAGAGCTATGACGAAGGCGGCCTGCCGATCGGCTCCGTCCTCGCGCGTAGCGCCGAGGTGATCGCCGAGGGCCACAACCAGCGCGTCCAGCAAGGCGACCCGATCGCGCATGGCGAGATGGATTGCCTGCGCAACGCGGGACGCCAGGCGAGTTATGCCGGGTTGACGCTCTATACCTCGCTGAGCCCGTGCATGATGTGCGCCGGTACGATCGTGCAGTTTGGCATCCGCCACATCGTGATCGCCGAGAATACCAATTTTGGCGGCAATGAGGATTTCCTGCGCGAACGCGGCGTGACGGTCGAGATCGTCGACGATCCGCGTTGCACCGAATTGATGGCGCGCTTCATCGCCGAGCAGCCGGCGCTGTGGAACGAGGATATCGCCGCGGATTAAGCGGCGGCCCGGCTACCCCATCATTCGCTCGCTGCCCCGTTCGAGCGCTTCCATGACGAGCGGACCGCGATGCCCAAGGCGGAGCGGGTGGCGCTGTTCCGGCAAGGCTTCGATGCGTTGTTCCCGCATTTCTACGAGCCAGCCGACGGGCAGGCCGATGCCGCGATCCGCGCGCTCGTCTCGCCAGCGGGTCGTTCGACGTATTTTGCTTTGACCAGTGGGTCGGGCATGGTGCGCTGCCGACCCAATCAGGAGGGATAGCCAATGCGCCGATTGTCAGCCGCCGCCTTGCTGAGCGTCATGACGCTCACGCCTGTCATGCTCTTCGCCGCGTCCGACGCCATCCCCGCGCCGATCGCACACGCGGTTGCCGATCCATCGCGTCCGGCCGACGACACGGCTGCCGACGCCAATCGCCTGCCGGCCGAGACGCTGGCCTTTGCCGGCGTGAAGCCGGGCATGGTCGTCGGGGAATTCTACCCCGGCGGCGGCTATTTCACGCGTATGCTGAGCGACGTCGTTGGCCCGACCGGCCACGTCTATGGCATCGAGAATGTCGTGTGGAAGGGCGCGGTCAAGGCCGACAAGGCGCTGCTCGCCGACGGGAAGCTCGCCAACGTCACGATTGAGGCGCGGCCATTCGGCACGGTCAATTTCCCCCGGCCGCTCGATCTCGCCTGGGTCACGCAGAATTATCACGACCTCAAGATCGCCCAATATGGCGTCGTCGATACCGCCGCGTTCGATCGCGGCGTGTTTGCCGCGCTCAAGCCCGGCGGCACCTTCTTTGTGCTCGATCACCAGGGGCCGGCGGGGCTCGACGAGGCGGCGATCGCGCGGCTGCACCGCATCGACAAGGCCCAGGTCATCCGCGAGGTCACTGCCGCCGGCTTCAGATTGGTCGCGGAAGGCTCGTTCCTGCACCGCACGACCGACGACTATACGCTGCCGATCTTCGACCAGAAGGTGCGGGGGCATACCGACCAATATGCGCTGAAATTCGTCAAGCCGCGCCGCTGAGCGACCTGTTCAGGCGTCGACGGTGAGTCGTTTGGTAAAGCCCTTCACCGCCTTCTCCTCGGTGGCGGACTGCGCCTCGACATGTTCGACCTCGGCGAGTCGTGGCCCGGTGCGCAGCGCTTCGAGCAATTTGTGAAGCGAGTCCTCGTCGCCATCGGCGAGGACCTCGACCCGGCCGTCACTGAGATTGCGCACCCAGCCGGTCAGGCCGAGCGCGCGGGCGTTGCGTATCGTCCAGTCGCGATAACCGACCCGCTGGACCCGACCGCTGACCAGCAAACGCTGCATCATCCCCATTTACCCGCTCCGTTCTACCCGGGGCCGCGACCGGACCCCGGCGGCCAGGGTAGCGCAACGAGGTTACCAGACGAGGGGCGTGCGGTGCCGTCCACCGCAGCCAGCGGGGCGTTCGGCGCAGGGCGTTGCGAATATGGGACGACCCGTTTTCAGCTACTTCGTCGCACTTGTTCTCAACGCAGCCGTTTGACGAACAGCCGGCCATCGGCGCGCCGCTCGGTAGCGAAGTTGGGCACCGCCTCGATCATGTCGGAGAGATGGTTGAAACCATAATTGCGCGCGTCGAAGCTCGACCGGTTGGCGGCGAGCTGGCCCATCTCGGACAGGCTGACATAGCCCTTCTCGTCGCGCCGTGCGGCCTTGTAGGCATCGAGCAGCAGTTTGAGCAGTTCCGGGCCGACTTCACCGCGTGCCGGGGGCTTGCTCCCGATCGCGGCGGGGATCTGGGTCGGCTCGATCGTGTCCTCGCTGCGCATCAGCGCCTCGACATCGATGAAGCGGGTGCAGGCCTGCTTGAAGCCTTCCGGGGTCTTCGCCTCGCCAAAGCCATAGACGGGCAGGCCGTCCTGGCGGATGCGCATGGCGAGCGGCATGAAGTCGCTGTCCGACGACATGATGCCGAAGCCCTCGACCCGGCCGCGGAACAACAGGTCCATCGCGTCGATCGTCATCTTCATGTCGGTCGCGTTCTTGCCCTTGGTCAGGTCGAACTGCTGCTGCGGCTCGATGCCGTGCTTGACCGTCATGTCCTTCCAGCCCTTGAGCCCCGGCTTCGACCAATTGCCATAGACGCGGCGGATATTGACCGTGCCCAGCTCGGCCAGCACCGTCAGCACCGGGTCGAGCGCGTGCCAGGAGGCGTTGTCGGCGTCGATCAGCAACGCGATGTTGCGGGTCAGGGTGTCGGTCATCGGCGGGGATCGGTCATCAGGATCTTTCGGGATAGGAAATGGCGATAAGCTCGTATTCGCGCTCCCCGGCGGGAAGCGCAACCCGGCGCACATCGCCGACCGCCGCACCTCGTAACGCACGGGCAAGCGGCGCGCTCCATCCGATGCGCCCGGCGCCGGCATCAGTCTCGTCGTCGCCGACCAGGGTCAGCACGCGCTGGTTGTCGTCCTCATCGGCGATGGTCACGGTGGCGCCGAACCATACCCGCGCCCGGTCGGGCTGGGCGGCCGGGTCGATGACTTGCGCCGCCTTCATCCTTTTGGCCAGCCAGCCGAGCCGGCGATCGATCTCGCGCAGGCGTTTGCGGCCGTAGATATAGTCGCCATTCTCGGACCGGTCGCCATTGCCCGCCGCCCAGGAGATCACCTCGACCAACTTGGGTCGCTCGTCGCCCAGCAGCGCGGCATATTCGGTACTAAGAGCGGCATAGCCGGCAGGCGTTATGTAGTTGGGTCGCGGGTCCATGCCGCCGTCCTACCGCCTTCATGACCCCTGACAAAATTATCCGCGCGAAAAACGGCGACGCACGAGAAGGACAGTCCGTCGCTGATGGATAATTTTGTCAGTCGCTCAGCCTGGCCGGCCCTTGCCGAGATACCAGCTGAGCCGCGCCGCGCCGGTCGAGCGCGAGTGTTGCGGGTTCATCAGGTCATAGACCACCGCATTTTCGAGCACGCGCTGGACGTAATTGCGTGTCTCGTAGAGCGGGATCGCCTCGATCCAGTCGACGATGTTGACCGTGCCCTGGCGTGGGTCGCCATTGGCGGCGAGCCATTTGTTCACATTGCCGGGCCCGGCATTATAGGCCGCGACGGCGAGCGGATAGCTGCCGAACTGGTTGTAGACGCGCTGGAAATAGGTCGAGCCCAGCGTGATGTTGTAGTCGGTGTCGTTGGTCAGCGCCGACATGTCATAACTCATGCCGAGCTTGGTGGCGGTGTCCCGCGCGGTGCCGGGCATCAGCTGCATCAGGCCGCGTGCGCCGGCATGGCTGACCGCGGCGCGGTCGAACTGGCTCTCCTGCCGGGCGATGGCATGGACGATCGTCCAGCTGTCATTGGCGGAAGCCGGCACGCGCACGCTGGGGAAGCCGAGCGTCGAATAATCGCTGAGCCCGTTCTGCAACGCGCTGCGGCCAACCATCACGCCGAGATCGGGGCGGCCGAGGGTGCGCGACAACTCGTCGGCGAGGACATGGTCGCTGTCGCTCTTGGCATCGGCGGCGATCTGGCGGACGAAGGCGGTCTGGTCCTGCCAGTTGGCGACGGTGCCGAGATATTGCGCGGCGCGCACCGTCTCGCGGCCGTAAAAGGCGGCGCGGACCTGCGGCTCGACCGGGCGCATGATCGGGTCTCCCGGGGGAACCAGTGGCAGGCCGAGATGCTCGATAGAAAGCTGGCCGTAGAACACGTCGCGGAAACCGCCGGCACGGGTGAAGTAGCCGTCCGCCTGGTCGCGCCGGCCGGCGGCCTCCGCCGCGCGGCCCGCCCAGTAAAGGCCCTTGGCCTGGATGGCGGGTGATCTGGACGCACCGGCATAGCGCAGGAACATCGCCGAGGCCTCGTTGGGACGGGCCAGTTGCTTCAATGCGGTCTGTCCCGCCAGCCATACCAGGTTGGTGTAATCGTCACGCTCCGCATAGGAGCGCGTGCCGATGTCGGTGCCGACCGGATAGGCGCCCTCGACTTGGCGCGCGATGTCGAAGGCGGTGGCATATTGCGCGTCGGCGACGGCGCCGCGCGCATTGGTCAGCAGGATATCGACCCAGGCGCCCGGATCGGCCGGCGGGGTCGCGAAGCTGTGCGGCCGGGCGAGCCAGGCCCGCACGGCGGGCGCGTTGCCGCTGTTGCGCAGATAGACCGCGCGGTCGGCGACATAGCCGGGCTCGTTGGCGCCCTCGGCCTGGGTCGCGGCGAAGCGGTCATTGGCGTCGGGCGCATTGGTCCGAAAGGCGAGCCTTGCCTCGAACAGCGCGCGCCGCGCCGGGCTGGTCAGCGACAGCTGGCGCTGCGCGGCGGTCGTCGCGCCCTGCCACAGCAGCATGTCCATCCGCGCGTCCTGATCGGCCTGGCCGAGCGAGGACGAGAAGCCGGTCAGGATCGCGCTTTCCTCGGCCGGGGGCAGCGCGCCGGATATCCAGGCGACATGGGCGGCCAGCGCCGCCTCGTCGCGCGCGCCGGTCGCCGCCAGCGCCTGGGCGAAGCGCGCCCGGGACGTGTTGCTGAGCGGCGGGAAGCGGCGGAAGAAAGCGACCGCGGTGCTCGGCGACCAGTTGCCGGCGTCCATCGCCTTTTCGGCGGCGCGGCGCAGCACCAGTTCGCTGGGCCAGCCGGGATGGGCGATGAGGAAACCGGCATAGGTTTCGAATGGCAGGCCCGACGATGCCTGGAGCGTTTTCCACTGGATGATGGCCGAGGACAGCGAGGCATTGCTCGCCGCATCCCCGCTCAGCACCTGTGTCGCGCGACCCCAGCCGAGCTGTTCCTGCCCGACCCCCGAGCCGATCGCGAGCCCCGACACCCCCGCGAACAGCATTCCCGTCTTGATCAGCGACGTCATCATATGGACAGGATATGCCACCTCCACCTATCTGTCGCGTCAGAAAATCGTAAATTTCGCCGTTTCCGGCGTGCCACAGGAGCACATTCAGCATGTTTTCGGGATCAATCCCGGCGCTCGTCACGCCGTTCGACGCCGATGGCGCCTTCGTCGAAGGGGCCTTTCGCGATCTGGTCGAGTGGCAGATCGCCGAAGGATCGGCGGCGCTGGTGCCGTGCGGCACCACCGGCGAGGCCGCGACGCTCAGCGCGGAGGAGCATTTCCAGGTCGTCAGGGTGTGCGTCGACCAGACCAGGGGGCGGGTGCCGGTGATCGCCGGGGCGGGCTCCAACGACACGCGCGTCGCGATCGCCAACATCAAGGCGTCCAAGGAATCGGGTGCCGACGCCGCGTTGATGGTGGCCTTACTACAACCGCCCGAATCAGGAGGGCATCTTCCGCCATTTCGAGGCGGTGGTGCGTGCCTGCGACCTGCCGGTGGTGCTGTACAATGTCCCCGGCCGTACTGTCACCGACATCGCGGTCGAGACGATCGGCAAGCTGGCGCGCGCCTTTCCGAGCATCGTCGGCCTGAAGGATGCGACCGGCGCGATCGCGCGCGTCTCGGCGCAGCGCGCGGCGGCGGGGCCGGACTTCGTCCAGCTATCGGGCAATGACGACATGGCGCTGGCCTTCAATGCGATGGGCGGCGTCGGGTGCATTTCGGTGACGGCCAATGTCGCGCCAAAGCTGTGCGCGGAGTTCCAGGCGGCGTGCGCGGCGGGGGACTATGCCAAGGCGCTCGGCTATCAGGACCGCTTGTTCGCGCTGCACACCGCGCTGTTCACCGACGCCTCGCCGGGGCCGGTCAAATATGCGCTGAACCGCGTGCGCCCCGAATTCCCCAAGGGCCTTCGCTTGCCGATGACCTGGCCGAGCGAGGCGAGCCAACGGGCGGTCGATGAAGGATTGCGGCAGGCTGGCCTGGCATGAGACCGGTGGCGAGACGATGATGACGAAGACCCAGCGGCGCGTGATCGCGGGCGTACTGCCGGCCGCCACGATCACGGCAGTCTCCTGGGTGATCGCGCTGCGGCAACCGATGGGCGGTGCCGGCGATGCCGGCCAGCAGATCGCGCTCGCGGCGCGGTGGCTGCTGGTGCCGGCCGCCTGCCTGTTCGTCGGGATAGGCTTCATCGCCAATCGTCGTTTCCTGTCCGAAGACGCCATCGACGGCGGAGCGAACCCGGGCCATGCCGGCGTGATCGCGTCGCGCTATGTCCAGAACACGCTTGAGCAGGCGATATTGGCGTCCCTGATCTGGCTCGCGCTGGCGGCGATCGAGCCGGCCCGGGCGGCGATATTGGTGCCGATGCTCGCGACGCTGTTCGGCATCGGCCGGATCGCCTTCTGGATCGGCTACCTGCTCGCGCCCTGGGGCCGGGCGTTCGGGTTCGGGTTGACCTTCTACCCGACGGTGGTGGCATTCATCTGGCTGATCGTGAGAATTGTCGGCTGATCGCGCCCCAGCCGCTTCCCTTCCGTGTCTTGCACGCCTACATCGCCACCGCCATGGCACGTCCCAAGCCCGCTATTTTCGAGAAAACCAAGGTCGTTGCCGAGAACCGGCGCGCCAAGTTCGACTATTTCATCGAGACGGTGTTCGAGGCGGGCATCGCGCTGACTGGTACCGAGGTGAAGAGCCTGCGCTTCGGCGAGGGCTCGATCGCCGAGAGCTATGCCGAGGTGAAGGACGGCCAGGTCTGGCTGATCAATTCCAACCTGCCCGAGTTCAGCCATGGCAATCGCTACAACCATGAGCCGAAGCGGCCGCGCAAACTGCTTCTTCACGAACGCGAGATAAACAAGATGCACGGCGCGGTGGCGCGCCAGGGCATGACGCTCGTGCCGCTGTCGATCTATTTCAATGCGCGGGGCAGGGCGAAGGTGGAACTGGCGCTGGCCAAGGGCAAGAAGGACCATGACAAGCGCGACACGATCAAGGCGCGCGACTGGAAGCGCGAGCAGGGAAGGCTGATGCGTGATCGTGGCTGAGCCCGGCGCACCCGTCAGCACGACCAGCCGCGTGATCGGCTGGATCAGGCATCATGTGCCGACGCGCGAGTCGATCGAGGCGAACCGCTGGTTGCGCCCGGTGGCGCACCGTATCCTGGTGCCGCATTTGTGGCGGCTCAACCGGCGGTCCGTGCCGCGCGCGGTCGCGCTCGGGACCTTCACGGGCATCCTGTTCCCTTTCGCGCACATGCTCGTAGCAGCGATCCTGTCGCTGCCGTTTCGCGCCAATGTGCCGACGGCGGTCGGCTCCACGCTGATCAACAATCCGATCACCTTCCTGCCGATCCAGGGCCTCGCTTATAATATCGGCTATTGGGTGTTGCGGCTCGACCGTGAGGTGCCGGGCCGGCCGATCGCGACCAATGTCGTGGCCAATGCCGGCTGGCTGCACCGGTTGATGATGCAGGGCGGCCCGGCGAAATATTTCGTGCCGTGGCTGGTCGGCCTGGTGATCATCGCCATCGTGCTGTCGGCTTCGGGCTATTTCGCCACCAAATTCACCTGGCGGCTCAGGATCGCGCGCAAATATCGCCGGCGGCACCTCAAGACCGCAAATTGACGAAGCCTGCCCTCAGGGCGCGCGGCCTAGCCGCGTAAATCCTTCGCCAGCGCGCGCAACACGCTGGCCGGATCATGCTCGATGATGTCGCCATGCGACACGATGACCCGCCGCAAGGCCGGATCGGTCGCCCAATCCTCGAACTGGCCGGCGAGCGCCTTTTCATCGTCGATGACCTTGTAGCGAATCACGCGCGGCACCTGCGGATGCGACACGCCGAAGCCCATCAGCCGGCCCATGACCTGCGCGCCGATCCCCTTGGGGTGGGCGACATTGCCGATCACATCGTTGCAGATGATCGTCGTACCGCCGGCGCGGCGCACGACCAGCGCGGATTCATGGCCGCCTGTGCCGGGCACGGTGAGGAAATCCACATCCGGATCGCCGAGCACGTCATCGCTCGCATCGACCGCGACCGCTTCCGCGACGCCCTCACGGGCGCCGGGTGGCGTGACAACGCGGATATCCGGATAACGCGCCTTCCAGATTTTCGCGTCCATGCGATGGCCGTCGCTTGGCACGACCAGGAAAGTGGGGCGGCCGAGCGACTCGATCCGCGCTATGTCGGGCTCGTCGATCGCGATCGCGCTGTAAATCGCGGTGCGGTCGCCGCGCAGCCGGACCACCGTCATGCGGCGCGGGAATATGCCCAGCGGCATATTGATGTCGCCCGCGACGCTGAGGATGCCGTCATCGACTTCGACCAGCGCGTCATGCGGCATAACCTGCCATTTTTCGAGAATATCAGGCATCATCGCCTCCTCTTGGTCCGATCAACAGTTCGGCTGGGCTTTCGATCCCGCCTTTCCCGCTTGACCCATGCGCCAAGCCGGCCATGACGGGGCCATGGCCAGCATCCCCGCTTCTTCCCCCTCGCTATCGCCGGCGCGCGGCGCGGCACTGATCGCCGGCGGGTGCGGGCTGGCGGCGGCGGCGATCATGCTCTTCGTTCTGCGCAGCCTGCCGGTCGCCGCGGCCTTCCTTGCCGCCGGGCTGGTGATCGGCGGCGCGCTGATCGCCGCGCGGCGGCTGTTCGGAAACGGCGCGGTGGACACGACGGAGCCCGACTGGAGCGTCGCGCGGGCCCTCGCCGCGGGCAGCGGCGATGCGCTCGCCGTGACCGATCGCGCCGGCCGGCTGGTCTGCGCCAATGACCGCTATGAAGCACTGTTCGGTGGCTTCCCGACCCCGCCGGCGCTGCCGATCGGCGATGCCGATGCCTCGGTTCTCGGCGCGGCCGGGCGCGCGGCGTGGCGCGATGGATCGGCCAGGGTGGCACGACTGGTGTCGCGCGGAACGCCGCTGTCGGTCGAGGTGGTGCGCGCCGGTGAGGCCGAGGACATGCTGGTGTGGCGCTTCGGCGGTGCGCAGGGTCTCGACCTGGCGAGCGACGCCGAAGCGATGATTGCCGGCGTGGTCGGCGATCGGCTCGCGTCGGCCGGGATCATGACCGCGCTGATCGCCTCGGACGGCCGCATCCGCGCCGCCAACCGGGTATTGCGCGCGCGCGCCATGGGGCATGAGGAAGGCGCGATTGCCGGGCGCGATTTCGCGCGTTTCCTGATCACCGACAGCCGCGGCCAGGTGCGCTTCGAGCGCGAGGGGCTGGCCGGCACGACGCTGCGCGTGCTGCAAATCCCGTTCCTCGAAGGCGATGACGTGCCGATGCTCGTCGCGCTGCTCGACGAGGAGGAGAATGAGACGCCGGCGATCGGCGCGAGCATCACCGCGCATGTCCGCAGCCTGGTCTCGTTGATGCCGTTCGGCATGGCGCTGGTCGGCGATGACGGGCGCTTCCTGCAGATGAACGACGCCTTCGTGCGCGCCGCCCTGGTCGATCCGGCCTCGCCGCCGCTCTACCCGGGTGACCTGGTGGTGCGCGAGGACAAGGCGGTGGTGGCAGATGCGATCCGCCGTTTCGCCGGCGGCGCGACGCATTCGACCGATCTCGCGGTGCGCCTCAAGGATCATCCCGACGAGCCGGTCGCGCTGTCGATTGCCGGCGCGCGTGGGCTGGGCGAGGCGTCGGTGCTGCTCAGCCTCAAGGACAATAGCGAGGAAAGCCGCCTCAAGCGCGAGGTGGCGCAAGCCACCAAGATGCAGGCGGTCGGCCAACTCGCCGGCGGCGTGGCGCACGACTTCAACAACATCCTGACCGCGATCATCGGGCATTGCGACCTGATGCTGATGCGTCATTCGCCCGGCGACAGCGACTATGACGACATCCAGCAGATCAAGGCCAATTCCAACCGCGCGGCGAGCCTGACGCGCCAACTGCTGGCCTTTTCGCGCCAGCAGACACTGCGGCCGCAGGTGCTCCAGCTGCCCGACGTCATTTCCGAGGTGTCGAACCTGCTCAAGCGGCTGCTCGGCGAGACGGTCGCGCTGACCGTCAAGCATGGTCGCAATCTCGGACCCGTCCGCGCCGATCCGGGGCAGCTCGAACAGGTCGTCGTCAACCTCGCGGTCAATGCCCGCGACGCGATGCTGGCCAAGGACCCGCGCGGCGGCGGCAAGCTGTCGATCAACACCTTCGCGGTCAGCGCCGCCGAGGTGCGCAAGATGGGCTCCGACATATTGCCGATCGCCGATTATATCGCGCTTGAAGTGGCTGATACCGGGGGCGGCATCCCGCCCGACATCCTGCCCAAGATCTTCGAGCCGTTCTTCACCACCAAGGAGATCGGCAAGGGCACCGGCCTCGGCCTGTCGACGGTGTACGGCATCGTCAAGCAATCGGGCGGTTACATTTTCGCCGATTCGAAGGTCGGGCAAGGCACCACCTTCACCATCTATTTGCCGGTCCACACCGCGCCGACGCCGACCAAGGCAGTGACGCCGATGACGCAGGCAACGAAGCCGAAGCAAATCGACCTGTGGGGCACGGGAACGATCCTGCTGGTCGAGGACGAGGAGATGGTCCGCGCCGTGGCCGAGCGCGCGCTCACCCGGCAGGGCTATACGGTGATCACGGCGGAGCATGGCGAGGCGGCGCTGGAGCTGCTGGCGAAATGCGACAAGCCCGATCTGCTCATCTCCGACGTGGTGATGCCGCTGATGGATGGGCCGACGATGGTTCGCCATGTCCGCGCGCGTTATCCCGACCTGCCGATCCTGTTCATGTCGGGCTATGCCGAGGAGCAATTGCGCCGGTCGATCGACATCGACAATGTCGCCTTCCTCGCCAAACCCTTTTCGGTTCAGGAGCTGGCCGAGGCGACGCGGGTGCTGGTGGCGAAATGAACTGGCGGGAGGCGCGGCGCCTCGCTAGTGACGCGCTATGAGTGTGCCGCAGCGTATCCTGCTCGTCGAGGACGAGCCCCTTATCGCCATGATGCTGGAGGACTTCCTCGACGCGCTGGGCAAGACGCTGGCCGGCACCGCCGACAGCGTCGCGCCGGCGCTGGCGCTGATCGAGGCGGGCGGGGTCGATGCCGCGATCCTCGACGTCAATCTGCGCGGCGGCGAGAAGAGCTGGCCGGTGGCGGATGCGCTGGCCGCGCGCGGCATACCGTTCGTCTTCGCGACCGGCGGCACGCAGGACGGGCTGGTCGATGGTCACCGCGAGCGGCCGACACTGGCCAAGCCGTTCACGATGGACGGCGTGGCGAAGGCGCTGGAGGCGCTGGGGTAGGGATGAGGCCTAAAAAATAGTCCGTTCGTGCTGAGCTTGTCGAAGCACTGTTCTTTACCTTGGCACGCAAAGAAAAGCGGCCCTTCGACATGCTCAGGGCGAACGGAAGGTCGGCGCAGATTAAGCCGCCAATTCCCGCAGCGCCGCGATCAGCCGGTCGACCTCGCCCGCCTCATTGTAGTGGCATAGCCCGACGCGCAGCAGGCCACCGCTGTCGCTGAGGCCGAGCCGCGCGACCGGCTCGACGGCGTAGAAATGGCCCGCCCAGGCATTGATCGCGCGGGCGGCGAGCTGCGCGGCAATGTCGCTCGGCCGGTGACCGGCGAGCGTGAAAGCGAAGGTCGGGACGCGGCCGTCCATGGTCGGCGGGCCGTAGAGTCGCAGGCCGGGGATTGTCGCCAGGCCCGCGAGCAGGCGTTCGCCGAGCGTGCGCTCATAAGCGATGCACGCCGACATCGCGGCGAGCAGTGCGCTGCGCCGGTCGTTGACGCCCGGTGCCACTTGCCGGCCGAGCCATGCGAGATAGTCGATCGTGCCGAGCACGCCGGCCTGTCCCTCGAATGACGGCGTGCCGGTCTCGAAGCGCACCGCCGGCGGCTGGCTCGATGCCGGGCGCACCTTGTAGGCGGTGAGACCGTCGAGCAGGTCGGCGCGGCCCCACAGCACCCCTTGGTGCGGGCCGAAGAATTTATAGGGCGAGCAGACGAGGAAATCGCAGCCCAGCGCGGCGACGTCGGTCGGCAGGTGCGGCACCGATTGCACGGCATCGACGAAGACCAGCGCGGTGCTGTGGGCGCGGACCGTGTCGATGATCGCGCGCAGATCATTGATCGTGCCGAGCGCATTGCTTGCCGCGCCGACCGCGACCAGCCGGGTGCGCGGGCCGAGCAGGCCGGGCAGGGCGTCGAGCCGCAGGGTGGTGCTATCGGGGTCGAGATCGATCCAGCGCACCGTGACGTCGCGGTCGCGCGCCGCGAGCAGCCAGGGCGAGACATTGGCGTCATGGTCGAGCCGGCTGAGGATAATCTCGTCGCCGGCCTGCCAGCCCTGCGCCAACGCGCGCGACATGGCGAAGGTCAGCGAGGTCATGTTCGGCCCGAAGGCGATCTCGCCCGGCTGGCCGCCGAGCAGATCGGCCATCGCGGCATGCGCCGCCGCGCTCATCGCGTCGGTATCGACCGAGCTGGCGAAGGCGCCGCCGGCATTGGCGGTGCCGCTGCGGAGATGCGCGACCATCCGGTCGATCGCGTCGCTGCAGATCTGCGTGCCGCCGGGCGCGTCGAAATAGACCCGCCGGCCACCCGCGTCGCTGACCGAGAGCGCGGGAAAGCGCGCGCGGACGGCGTCGATCGGGAAGGGCGGCGTGGTCATGATGGCGTCAGATCACGCCATGTGCCTTGAAATGGGCCAGCATTCTCGCCCAGCCGTCCCTGGCGTCGGCCTCATTGTAGCTGGCGCGATAGTCGGCGTGAAAGCCGTGCTGCGCGTCCGGATAGACATGGATCGACGAGTCCGTCTTGCCGGCAGCGGCCAGCGCGGCGCCCATCGCGTCGCGGTCCGCCTGGCTGATGCCCTGGTCGAGCCCGCCATAAAGGCCGAGCACCGGCGCCTTGAGCTCGGCGGCGCGGGCGATCAGCGGCTTGAGCTGGCCGTACCACGCGACGCCGGCGCGGATATCGGGATCGACCATCGCGCTACGCCACACCACCGCCCCGCCCCAGCAGAAGCCGGTGATGCCGATGCGCCTGCCGTCGCCGAACGGACGGGTCTTGATCCAGTCGGTAGTAGCGCGGACATCGCCATCGACCTGGCCGTTGCCGGCCTGCTGCACGATCGGGATGATCTGCTTGATGTCGGCCATTGCCGGCAGGTCGACGCCCGAGCGGTAGAAGAAATCAGGCGCCACCGCGACATAGCCGAGCCGGGCGAGGCGACGGCAGATGTCCTTGATGTAATCGTGGATTCCGAAAATCTCGTTGACCACCAGGATGGTGGCGTGGCGACCGCGCCCCCTCGGCCGCGCGACAAAAGCGGGCAGCGGCTTCGGCGCGCCATTGGGGATCAGCGCCTCTTCGATCACCAGCCCGTCTGCCGGGGTGACGATCGGCGCGGCATCGGCGGCGACCGCGGCGAGCGCATAGCCGACGAAGAACATGCTCGCCGCGGTGCGCCGCGAGACGTGGAAATCCTCGGGCAGCGATCCTTCAGGGCGGGTCAACAGGGTCATAAGCGCGATCCTTATGAGATTCAGGCGATTCTTTCCGGCATCGCGGCGGCATCCTCTTCCAGCGAAGCCGTCGGGGCGACCGATTCCCAGGGGAAGACGAACCAGTCCTTGGTGATCGCACGATCGATCGTGCGCGCGGCATAGTCGACCCGCTGGCTGGAGCGGATATTGTCGAGCAAAGTGGCGAAGCGCACGCCGCCGGGCATGGCGCCCTCCTCGGCGAGGATCGCGCGCATCTTGCCGATCGTGGCGCCGCTGTCGTTGATGTCGTCGAGGAACAGCAGCCGCTCGCCGGCGCGGGTGCGCGCGGCGAGCCGGGCCAGTGGCGCATCCGCGAAATCGCTCACCTGGCTCGAATAGTCGACCGACAACATCGGCAGGCCGGTCGCATGGCTGAGATAGACCGCCGGCGCTAGCCCGCCGCGCCCGATGCCGATGATATAGGAAGGCACCCAGTCGGTGGCGGACGCGAGCTCCGCGGCGAGCGCCAGCACGTCGGCGACGAAGGCTTCGTGCGGGATGGGGGTGAAGATTGGCATCTCAGTGCGCCGCCACATAGGCGTCGAGCGCGGCGAGGTGAGCGGCGATCGCTTCGTCGGGCAGGAAGGAGCCGAGAAAACTGTTGCGCGCCAGCGTGACGAGGTCGTCGCGATCGAGCCCACGCCCTTCGGCGGCGGCACGGTAGTTATCGGCGATATAGCCGCCGAAATAGGCCGGATCGTCGGAATTGATCGTCGCGCGCAGGCCGAGCCGGAGCATGCGATCTATGGGGTGATGCTTCATGTCGTCGACCACGCAGAGCTTGAGGTTGGAGAGCGGGCAGACCGTCAGCGTCATCGCCTCGCGGGCGAGGCGGGCGGTGAGCACCGGATCCTCGAGGCTGCGATTGCCATGGTCGAGCCGGTCGATGGCGAGGATGTCGAGCGCCTGAAGGACATAGTCGGGCGGGCCTTCCTCGCCGGCATGGGCGACGAGCTTCAGCCCCCTGGCGCGGGCGGCGGCGAAGACGCGGGCGAACTTTACCGGTGGATGGCCGAGTTCGGACGAATCGAGCCCGACGCCGGCAATCCTGTCGAGCCAGGGCTCGGCGGCTTCCAGCGTGGCGAAGGCGGCGGCCTCGTCGAGATGGCGCAGGAAGCACAGGATCAGCTGCGCGGTCAGGCCGTGCTTCGCCTTGGCCTCGGCCATGCCGGCGAGCAGCCCCTCGACCACGGTGGCGAAGGCGATGCCACGATCGGTATGGGTCTGGGGATCGAAGAAGATCTCGGCATGGACCACGCCATCGGCCGCGGCGCGATCGAAATAGGCGGTGGCGAGGTCGCGGAAATCTTGCGCCGTGCGCAGCACGTTGGCGCCGGCATAATAGATGTCGAGGAAATCCTGCAGGTTGGAGAAGCTGTAGGCGGCGTGCACCTCCTCGACGCTGGCGAAGGGGATGGCGACGTTGTTGCGCCGGGCCAGCGCGAACATAAGCTCGGGCTCGAGGCTGCCTTCGATGTGGAGGTGCAGCTCGGCCTTGGGCAGCCCGGCGATGAAGGCGGAAAGATCGGTCATGGCGCGGTCATCGCGCGGCGGCGCGGGCGGAGCAAGCGCCAGTCTCACGGC
>Ga0207676_10001762_pt1 | contig 15863 bp, 16 predicted proteins | sample KBSSwiS72_FD_184307 | JGI IMG/M metagenome (GOLD analysis project Ga0207676, IMG submission 184307) | Switchgrass rhizosphere microbial communities from Kellogg Biological Station, Michigan, USA - KBS Switchgrass S7-2 (SPAdes) (version 2) | ecosystem: Host-associated > Plants > Roots >... | reverse complement strand
CGACGAGACGCTTTCAGCGCTGCGCCTTGTCCTTCGCGTTCTGCGCCTCGATCATCTCCCGCGCGTTCTTCCAGTCGCTCTCGCTCCACTTGCGCAGCTCGTAGAAGTTGCCGCCGTTGGCCAGCGCGCCGGCGCCGTCCATGAAGATGCTCTGCCCCGTCAGCCAGTCGCACTGACCCGGCGCCATCAGGAACGCCGCCAGGTTCTGCAGCTCGCTCATCTTCCCCGGCCGCGCCATCGGGTTCGTCTCGCGCATCCGCGCCCCCGGCTCCTGGCCCGGGCTGAGGCGCTTGCTCATGCCTTCGGTCGGGATCTCGCCGGGGCCCACCGCGTTCAGCCGGATCCCGTAGCGCGCCCATTCGATGGCGAGCGACTTGGTCATCACCTCGATGCCGGCCTTGCTCATCGCCGAAGGCACGACGTAGGGCGAGCCGTTGTTCACCCAGGTGACGATGATGCTCATGACGTTGCGGCAGGGCTTCGCCGTCGTCCACTCGCCCGCCTTCGCTTCCGCGACCCAGCGCTTGCCGACCGCCTGTGTGACGTAGAACGAGCCGTGGAAGACGATGTTGGCGATCGCGTCGAAGCCGCGCGACGAGAGGCTTTCGGTGGGAGAGACGAAGTTGCCGGCGGCGTTGTTGATCAGGCCGGTCAGGCCGCCCGACTGCCAGAGTGCTTCGACCATCGCGTCGACCGCGTCGGCGACCCGGATGTCGACGCCGAAGGTGTCGATGCGGCGCTCCGGAAACTGCGAACGCCAGGCCTCCGCGGTGGCGTCGCACACCGCCTTGCGGCGGCCGCAGATGGCGACGTCCGCGCCCAGGCGCAGGAACTGCTCGGCCATCGCCTGGCCGAGGCCGGTGCCGCCGCCGGTGACGAGGATTCGCTGGCCGTCCATCAGGTGCGGGTCGAACATGGTCTGCTCCTTGGGTGGGAGGTCGAAAGAACGAAGCCGGCGTCAGGGCGACGCGCAGGCCGGCCGGTTGCAGGCCGACGATCCCGGCGCGGCGCCCGCCCAGAGCTTGCCGTAGGTGTCGCGCTGGCACTGGTAGCGGGCCTGGATCTGGCCGATCTTCTGCTCGTGGCCGCGCAGGAGCTTGGTCAGGCCCACGAACTGGGCGTCGCTCGTGTCGAGCTTGGTCTCGAGCCACGCCGGCACCGGCTTGTTCTCGTAGACCGCGCGTTCCTTGTCGAGGGGCTTGCGTTGCGCCGCCAGCTCGTAATAGCGCTTGTAGCCGAGGCGAACCCCGTTGATCACCGGCTTGAGCGCCGCGAGCTGCGCCCGGCGATGCGCGGCCTCCTCGGGGTAGCGCTTCAGGAACTGCTTTTCCTCGCGGATCACCCGCTTGTGCTCCTTGGCGTCGAGGGCGCAGGGCGGCTTCGGTGACGACGGCGGCGGTGCGGCCCGGGCTTGTGCCGACACGGCAACCGCCCCGGCCAGGATCAATGTGCAGCGCAGAAGCAGTCCGATCCTCATCCCCCGCATTCTCGTCCCCGGAAGACCTCGCTGTCATCGCTATCCACCCGTCCGCCGTCCCCGCCCTTCTAGAATTCCAGATCCAGCCCCCATCGCTCCAGGACCCTGCCATGCCTCTCGTCTCCATGCGCCAGCTGCTCGACCACGCCGCCGAGCACGGCTACGGCATCCCCGCCTTCAACGTCAACAATCTCGAGCAGGTCCAGGCCGTCATGACCGCGGCCGACGAGGTCGGCGCCCCGGTCATCCTCCAGGCCAGCGCCGGCGCCCGCAAGTACGCCGGCGAGCCCTTCATCAAGCACCTGATCGAGGCGGCGATCGAGTCGTGGCCGAAGGTGCCGCTGGTGATGCACCAGGACCACGGCCAGAGCCCGGCGGTCTGCCAGAGCGCCATCGACCTCGGCTTCTCCTCGGTGATGATGGACGGCTCGCTCGAGGCCGACGGCAAGTCGATCGCCTCCTACGACTACAACGTCGACGTCACCAAGAAGGTGGTCGGCATGGCCCACGCCCGCGGCGTCACGGTCGAGGGCGAGCTCGGCTGCCTCGGCTCGCTCGAGACGATGCGCGGCGACAAGGAAGACGGCCACGGCACCGAGGCCACCATGACCCGCGAGCAGTTGCTCACCGACCCGGAGCAGGCCGCCGACTTCGTCAAGAAGACCCAGCTCGACGCCCTGGCCATCGCCATCGGCACCAGCCACGGCGCCTACAAGTTCACCCGCAAGCCCACCGGCGACATCCTGGCGATCGATCGCATCAAGGAGATCCACCGCCGCATTCCGAACACCCACCTGGTGATGCACGGCTCCTCGAGCGTGCCGCAGGACCTGCTGGCCGAGATCCGCAAGTACGGCGGGGCGCTGAAGGAGACCTACGGCGTGCCGGTCGAGGAGATCCAGGAGGCCATCAAGCACGGCGTGCGCAAGATCAACATCGACACCGACATTCGTCTGGCGATGACTGCGGCGATCCGCAAGTACATGGCCGAGAACCCGGAGAAGTTCGATCCGCGCGACTACCTCAAGCCGGCGCGCGAGGCGGCGAGGAAGATCTGCCGCGAGCGCTACCTGCAGTTCGGCTGCGAGGGTCAGGCGGCGAAGATCGCGGCCCAGCCGCTGATCCACGTCGCCAAGCGCTACGCCCAGGGCGAGCTGGCGCAGACGGTCGTCTGATGGCGGCCGCCGAGGCGCCGGGCGAAGACCAGCCGCTCTTCGAAAGCACGATCCGCTCCCTGCCGCTGCTGGCGCGCGGCAAGGTGCGGGAGAACTACGCGGTCGGCAAGGACCGGATGCTGATGGTCGCGAGCGACCGGCTGAGCGCCTTCGACGTCGTCATGGGCGAGCCCATTCCCGGTAAGGGCCGGGTGCTGACGCAGATGGCGCTGTTCTGGTTCGGCCATCTCGGCCACGTCGTGCCCAACCACCTCACCGGCGACGATCCGGAGAGCGTCGTCGCGCCGGAGGAGCGCGCGCAGGTGCGCGGCCGGGCGATGCTGGTCAAGCGCCTCAAGCCCCTGCCGATCGAGGCGGTGGTGCGCGGCTACCTGGCCGGCAGCGGCTGGAAGGAATACCGGGAGAGCGGCCGGGTCTGCGGCGTGCCGCTGCCGCCGGGGCTGAAGAACGCGTCGAAGCTGCCGGCGCCGATCTTCACCCCGGCCACCAAGGCCGAGGCCGGCGACCACGACGAGAACATCGATTTCGAGCGGGCCTCTGAGATCGTCGGCCCCGAGCTCGCGGCGCGGGTGCGCGACACCGCGATCCGCCTCTACGGCGAGGCGGCGAAGATCGCCCTCGCCAAGGGAATCATCATCGCCGACACCAAGTTCGAGTTCGGCCTCGATGCGGACGGCACGCTCACGCTGATGGACGAGGTGCTGACCCCCGACTCCTCGCGCTTCTGGCCGGCCGACCGCTATGCCGAGGGCTCGAATCCGCCGAGCTTCGACAAGCAGTTCGTGCGCGACTGGCTGGAAAGCGTGCGCATCGACGGCCAGCCCTGGAACAAGAAAGCGCCGGCCCCGACACTGCCGGCCGAGGTGATCGCGCAGACGGCGACGACCTACCGCGAGGTCGCGGGGCGGCTGATGTCGACCTGAGCCGCTCCGGCTCCGATGACCATCAGAACAGCGCCATGCTGAGCTTGCGCCGGTAGGCGTCGACCACCGGGTCGGCCGGCGTCGCCGCCATCTTGCCGGCGACCTCGAGCGTGCCTTGCTTGGGCGCCGCGGCGGCGGCGGCGGCTGCGGCGGCAGGCTTGCTCATGATCTCAAGGATGGCGACGTAGTTCTTGCGCGCCAGGCCGTCCTTCCAGGCCTTGTCGCGCATCACGATCTCGAGCAGCTCGTCCATCGCCCGCGTGTACTCGCTGCGGGCGAAGAGCGTCTGCGCCAGCTCGAAACGGGCGTCGAAGTCGCGCTTGTTGGCGGCGATCGCGGCGGCCAGCGCCTCCTCGGAGCGGGCCGCGGGTGCCGCTTCGAGAGCCGCCAGCCAGTGGCCGGCCGCGGCCAGGCGCAGATCGGGGACGACGGCATTGGCCACCGGGTCGAAGGCCGTCCTGGCGTCGGCGACGCGGCCGGCGGCGAGCAGGGCGCGCAGGTAGTCGTAGCGCGCCGCGTCGTTGGCCGGGTTGGTGGCGAGCGCGGCTTGCAGCCGGTCGATCGCGGCCTCGCTGTCGCCTTCGGCAAGCAGTTCCTCGGCTTCCTGCAGCTGCTCCTGGGCGGCTTGCTCGTCTTCGCTCGGCACGTGCTTGTCGAGGAACTTCCTGATCTCGCCCTCGGGCAGGGCGCCGACGAAGCCGTCGACCGGCTGGCCGCCCATCCAGAGGACGCAGAACGGGATGCTGCGCACGCCGAACATCTGCGACAGCTGCTGCGCGATCTCCGGCTCGGCGTCGGCGTCGAGCTTCACCAGCCTGAAGCGGCCGGCGTACTCGGTCTCCAGCTTTTCCAGCACCGGGCCGAGCGCCTTGCACGGGCCGCACCACTCGGCCCAGATGTCGAGCAGCACGGGTTGGGCGAGCGAGGCGTTGACCAGCTCGGCTTCGAAGTTCTTGCGGGTGATGTCCTGCATGGCGATGGGTCGGGAAGGGGTTCGGTGGCGAAGGCGGCTCTCAAGGGGCAGGTGACGGCGCGCCGCCTACAATTCAAGCCAACCCCCAAGCCATCGGAAGCGACTCAAGTGAGCAGCCCTCCCGCGGTCGTCGGTGTGGTCATGGGCTCCAGCAGCGACTGGGAAACCCTGCGCGCCGCGACCGAGATTCTCGCCGAGTTCGGCATCCCCCACGAAGCGCGCGTCGTCTCGGCGCACCGCATGCCGGACGAGATGTTCGCTTATGCCGAGGGCGCCGCGGCGCGCGGCCTGCGCGCCATCATCGCCGGCGCCGGCGGCGCCGCCCACCTGCCGGGCATGCTCGCCGCCAAGACCACGGTGCCGGTGCTCGGCGTGCCGGTGCAGAGCCGGACCCTGCAGGGGCTGGATTCGCTCTACTCGATCGTGCAGATGCCGCGCGGCATTCCGGTCGCCACCTTCGCCATCGGCAGCGCCGGCGCGAGCAACGCCGCCCTGTTCGCGGTGGCGATGCTGGCCCACGGCGACGCCGCGCTGCGGAACAAGCTCGACGCCTACCGGGCCCGCCAGAGCGACGCCGCGCGGGCGATGTCGGCCGAGCTGAAGTGAGCCCCGCGTCGTCCATCGCGCAGCGCGCGATGCCCGGCGCCGGCGCCGGCGAGACGCCGTCGGCGTCGTCGTTCATAGCCCCGGGCGCGACCCTCGGCGTTCTCGGCGGCGGCCAGCTCGGGCGGATGTTCGCGCAGGCGGCGCAGCAGTCCGGCTATCGCGTCGCGGTGCTCGACCCCGACGAGACCAGCCCCGCGGGCACTATCGCCCACGAGCATGTCCGCGCCGGCTACCTCGACGCGGCCGGCCTCGCCCGCCTGGCCGAGGTCTCCTCCGCGCTCACCACCGAATTCGAGAACGTGCCGGCCGAGGCGCTGGCGACCCTGGCCCTGAAGCGCCCGGTCGCCCCGGCTGCCGAGGCGGTCGCGATCTGCCAGGACCGGGCGGCGGAAAAAGCGGCGTTCGCCCGCGCCGGCGTCGCCTGCGCGCCGTACGCGGTGCTCGCCTCGGCGGCAGATCTCGACCGGGTCGCCGATGCGCTCCTCCCCGGCATCCTCAAGACCGCGCGCCTCGGCTACGACGGCAAGGGCCAGCGCCGGGTCGAAAGCCGCGCCGAGCTGGCCCGGGCCTTTGCCGAGCTCGGCGGCGTGACCTGCGTGCTCGAGCAGCGCCTGGCGCTCGCCGCCGAGATCAGCGTCATCGTCGCCCGCGGCGCCGCGGGCGCGATCGTCGCCCTGCCGGTGCAAGAGAACGTGCACCGCGACGGCATCCTGGCGCTGACCCGGGTGCCCGCGCAGGCGGTCGACGACGCGCGCCGGTCCGAGGCGGTGAGCCTGGCCGAGCGCATCGCCGCGGCGATCGGCTATGTCGGCGTGCTCTGCGTCGAGCTGTTCGTGCTCGAGGGCGGCGCCCTCGTCGCCAACGAGATGGCGCCGCGGCCGCACAACTCGGGCCACTACAGCATCGATGCCTGCGACCTGTCGCAGTTCGACCTGCAGGTGCGGGCGATGACCGGCGCGCCGCTGCTCGCCCCCCGGCTGCATTCGCCGGCGGTGATGCTCAACCTGCTCGGCGACCTCTGGTTTCGCGGCGGCTCCGAAGCTGCGGTCGAGCCGCCCTGGGCGCGGGTGCTCGGCCTGCCCGGTGCGCACCTGCATCTCTACGGCAAGCGCGACGCCCGTCCCGGCCGCAAGATGGGCCACCTGACCCTGACCGCGGCCACCGTCGAGGCCGCCGATGCCGCGGCCCGCGAGGCCGCCGCGATCCTCGGCATCGCCGGCTGGTGATCGGGCGATGCGGCTCGACGGTCGTGATGCCGCCGCCGTGGCCGATGCCGCGAAGCATCTCGCCGCCGGCGAGCTGGTGGCTTTTCCCACCGAAACCGTCTACGGCCTCGGCGCCCGCGCCGACGACGATGCGGCGGTGGCGAAGATCTTCGCCCTCAAGGGCCGGCCGACCGGCCATCCGCTGATCGTCCACGTCGCCGACCGGGCGGAGGCGGAACGATTCGGCGTGATCTCGCCCCTGGCCGAGCGGCTCGTCGAGGCGTTCTGGCCGGGGCCTGTGACGGTGATCGTCCGCCGCGTGCCGGGCGCGGCCGCGGCCGCCGCCGCCGGCCAGGCGACGATCGGCCTGCGCTGCCCGGCCCATCCGATCGCCCATGCGCTGCTCGTTGCGGCGCGCGCGGCCGGCGTGCCCGGCGTGGCGGCGCCGAGCGCCAACCGCTTCGGTCGGATCAGCCCGACCACCGCCGCGCACGTGATCGAGGAGTTCGGCGAGGACCTCCTGGTGCTCGACGGCGGCGCGGCGCAGCTCGGCATCGAGTCGGCGATCGTCGACTGCTCGCGTGACCGGCCGGCGCTGCTTCGCCCGGGAGTGCTGACCCGGGAGCGCATCGAGGCCGTGCTCGGCTCGCCGCTCGCGGGCGCCGACATCGCCGCGCCGCGCGCCCCGGGCACGCTCGAAGCGCACTACGCGCCGCGCGCCAAGCTGCGCCTGATGCCGACGCAGATGCTGCGGACGGCCCTGGAAGTGCTTGGATCGGACCCCTTGAAGCTGGCGGTATATTCCCGGTCGGTGCCCTCGGGCGTGGCGACAGGCGTTCGCCACCGGCGCATGCCGGCCCGCCCCGAGCAGGCGGCGCACGAACTATTTGCCGTTCTGCGCGAACTCGACAGCACCGGCGTGCATCTCATCTGGGTCGAGGAGCCGCCGCCGGGTCCCGAATGGGACGGCGTCAGAGACCGCCTCAGCCGCGCCGCGGCAACCTGATTCCCGTTTCCTGGAGCCCTATTCGAATGAGACTGATTGCGAAGCAAGCGCGCCGTGCGGCGATGGGCTGCGGCGTGTTGGCTGCGACGCTGCTGCTGGCCTCCTGCGGCGGCAGCACCTCGTCACACTCGAACTTCCACCCGACCCGGATCATCGCCTTCGGCGACGAGACCAGCAGCATCGTCGACATCGACGGCAATTTCAACGGCCACAAGTTCAGCGTCAACGGCACGGTCTCCGCGACCGACCCCACGATCGACTGCCGCGCCCACCCCATCTGGATCCAGTCGGTCGCGACGGCCTTCGGCACCTTCATCTTCCCGACCTGCAACCCGGCGGGCTCGGCGGTGTTCGACCCGCCGAACCGGATTCGCGCCACCTTCGGCGCGCGTGCCGACGACCTGGCGGCGCAGATCGATGCGCAGAACGCCGAGAGCCAACTGCGCGACGGCGACCTGGTGACCGTGCTGGTGGGCGTCAACGACGTGCTGGCGCAGTACGCCCAATACCCGAGCATCAGCGAGGTCGACATCACCGCCAACGTCGAGGCCGCGGGCACGCTGGTCGGCAAGCAGGTCAACCGCATCGCCGACACGGGCGCCAAGGTGATCATCTCGACCATCCCGGATGTCGGCTATTCGCCCTTTGCGATCGCCGAGAAGGTGTCGCACATCGACACCGACCGGCAGGAGCTCATCAAGCGGCTGGTGGAAAAGTTCAATACCGCCCTGAAGCTGCAGATCGACAACGACGGCCACAAGATCGGCCTGGTGCTGCTCGACGAGGCGGTGCGCCAGACGGTGAACAGCCCGGGCGCGCATGGCATCACGAACCCTTTCCTGCCGGTTTGCGACCTGAGCAAGTCGCAGCTCACCCCGCCCTCGATCCTCGACTGCACCGAGTTCACGCTGATCCTCAATGCAACGAGCACCACCTACCTCTGGGCCGACGATCGGCACATGTCCTACGGTGGCCAGCAGATCCTCGGCCAGCTTGCGTCGAGCCGCGCCGTCAACAATCCGTTCTGAGCCCGGCCGCCGCGCGCTGGGCCGCCGCGACGCGAGCGGCGCGGCCGCTCAGTTGCGGTGCGGGTGCGGCGCGGCGTCGGCGTCGTCGGCCGCCCATTCCACCAGCGCTTCGAGCGCCGGCCGCGCCGCCTCGGCGCGGGCGTGATTGACGATGCCGACGACGACGTAGCGCCGGCCCGAGTCGCCGAGCACGTAGCCGGCGATGCCGACCACGTCCTTCAGCGACCCGGTCTTCAGGTGGGCGCGGCCCGGGCCGCCCTTGTAGCGGCGCAGCGTGCCGTCGATGCCGGCCACCGGCAGCGAGCTCATCAGCTCGGACATCACCGGGCTGGCCCAGGCCGACTGCAGCAGCTTGCCGAAGGTGCGGGCGCTGAGCCGGCCCTCGCGCGAGAGCCCCGAGCCGTTGACGATCACGCTCGCCGCCGCGGCGTTGCCGGCGCGGCCGCTCAGCCACTGGCGCAGCACCTCGCGCGCCGCCTCGGGCGTGCCGGCAGCGCGCTGGGCGGCGCCGAGCGTCAGGAAGAGCTGCTGCGCCATCACGTTGTTGCTCAGCTTGTTGATGTCACGCACGATCTCCGGCAAGGGCTGCGAGCGCAGCTCGAAGGTCGGCGGCGTGGTCGGCGCGATGCCTTCGCGGTAGCCGCCGACGAGCTTGCCGCCGAGTTCCTGCCACATGCCGACCAGGGCGCGCTCGCTGTAGCTCTTCGGGTCGGCGTAGGCGATCGCCCAGACCTTCTCGCCGCAGGCCGACTGGAACGCGCCGCGCAGGGCCAGCCGGGTCGGGTCGACGAAGTCGCCCTTGAGCGTGCCGCGCCAGTCGTCGCATGGCCCGGCCGCGAGCGGCACGCTCGCATCGGCGCGCACCCCGGCGAGCGGCGGATCCATGGCGACGGTGGCGATGCCGCGCGCCGGGTCGGGCGTGATCGTCAGCAGCACCGAGCGGTAGTTGAGGAGGAGCGCGTCGGCGCCGGCGTTGTAGGGGCGAAGCGGCTCGCCGTCGAAATCGGCCGGGTTGAGCTCGCCCGGCACGAAGGCGCTGCGGTCGACGACGATGTCGCCGCGGATCTCGCGCACGCCCGCCTGCTGCACCCGCCGCATCAGCAGCCAGAGGCGCTCCATGACCAGCTTCGGATCGCCCGTGCCCTTGATCACCAGGTTGCCCTGGAGCACGCCGTCGACCACCGGGCCCTGCAGCCATACCGGCGTCGACCAGGTGAAGGCCGGGCCGAGCAGCTCGAGGGCGGCGTAAGTCGTCACCAGCTTCATCAGCGACGCCGGATTGACCAGCCGGTCGCCCTGCCAGGCGACGCGCGGCCGGGTCGTCTCGACCTCCTCGACCCAGGCGACCAACGCATCGCGCGGCAGCCCGTGCCGGGTCAGCGCCGCCTCGACCTCGCCGGGCAGGCCGCGCGCCGTCGGCGGTGCCGCCTGGGCTGGCGAAGCGCCCGCGGCCGCCAGCACCGCGCCCGCCAGCGCCAGTACCCAGGCACCGAGTCTTGTGGACAAGCGGGGCTTCATGGAGCGCCATCATTGCATGGCGGACCCGCCGCTAAACTCGTGTCGCATGACGGCCCTGCTCGCATTCGACACCGCCGGCGAGCGCATGACGGTCGCCCTGGCCGCGGGCGAGCGGCACTGGTCCCGGAGTGCCAGCGGCGGCAGCAAGGCCTCGGCCGCGCTGGTGCCGGCGATCCTGGGCCTGCTCGCCGAAGCCGGCCTCGTCCTCGCCGATCTCGACGCCATCGCCTTCGGCCGCGGCCCGGGCGCCTTCACCGGCCTGCGCACCGCCTCCTCGGTGGCCCAGGGCCTGGCCCTGGGCGCGGGCAAGCCGGTGCTGCCGATCGACAGCCTGCTCGTGGTCGCCGAGGCGGCGCGGGCCGGCGCGGCGAGGTTTCGCACCTGGGCGGCGATCGATGCGCGCATGAACCAGATCTACGCTGCCGAGTACCGCTTCGCCGACGGCCGCTGGACGACGCTGGCGGCGCCGATGCTGCTCGATGTCGCCGAGCTCGCGCAGCGCTGGCGCGAGGCACCGCCCGAGGCCGTCGCCGGCGACGCGTTGCTCGTGTTCGCCGATCGCCTCGAGACCGGCGCGGCGCGGCGCTTTCCCGAGGCGCGCGCCGACGCCGAATCGCTCCTCGCCCTGGCCGAGAGTGCCTGGCGCGACGGCGCCGGCGTCGATGCTGCCGAGGCCCTGCCGCTCTACGTCCGCGACAAGGTGGCGCAGACGACGCGCGAGCGCGAGGCCGCCCGCGCCGCCGCGGTGGCGACGCGATGAGCGAGCCCGCACGGCCGCTCCGAAGGGCTCGCTCCGTCCCGCTTGGCGGGACCGGCCGCAGGCCGAGGGTGCCTCGATGAGCGCCAATCCGCGGCCGCCGGTGCGGGTCATCGCCGGCCACACCCTCCGGCCGATGACTTTGGCGTCGCTCGAGGGCGTGGTCGCGCTCGAGACCGAGGTCTATGCCTTTCCCTGGACGCGCGGCAACTTCGTCGATTCGCTTGCCGCCGGCTACACCGCCTGGACGCTCAACGGCAACGGCGGGGAACTGCTCGCCTATTGCGTGGCGATGCGCGGCGCCGGTGAGATGCATCTCCTCAACATCACGGTCGCTCCGGCGGCGCGCCGCCGCGGCCATGCGCGGCGCCTGCTCGATGCGCTGGTCGCCGAGTCGCGCGATGTCCAGGCCGAGCGTCTCTGGCTCGAAGTGCGGCTCGCCAACGTCGATGCGCAGCGTACCTACCAGCGGCTCGGCTTCGTCAAGGTCGGCGTGCGCAAGGGCTACTACCCGGCGCCGGCCGGCGCGCGCGAGGACGCGGTGGTCATGAGCCGGATCATCGAGCCCGCGATCGGAGGCGCCGATGCGCTGGAGTGAGCGGCAGCTGGCGATGCTGCGCGAGATGGGCATCCGTGTCTGGGCGCCGGAGACGCCGACGGCGACGGAGGAGGCAGGCGCTGCGACGCTGGTCGCGGAACGCACGCCGGAGCCGGCAGCCCTGCCGGGCGCCGCGCCGGTGGCGCGCGCACCGGCGACGGTTTACGAGCGCGGGGCCGATCGTCCCGTGCCGGCATCACGGGAGGCGGCGAGCGCAGCCGCGCCGAGCGCGCCACGGTCGCTGGTCAGCGCCGAATGGCTGGTGGTCGGCGAGCCGTTCGCATCGACCGCCGCCGATCCGGCGGCCGCCGCCGAGCAGGAGCTGCTGCTCGACAACATGCTGCGCGCCATCCGCATCTCGCGCGGCAGCGAGGGCCGCGAGGGACGGGCCTGCCATCTTCCGGTCGACGAGGGCCAGGCCGCCGGCATCGCCGCCGCGATCGAAGCGGTGCGGCCGCGCTGCATCCTCGCGCTCGGCCGCGCCGCGGCCGTGGCGCTGCTCGGCATCGACGAGCCGCTCGGCAAGCTGCGCGAGCGGCTGCATCAGCGCGACGGCATTCCGGTGGTCGTGACCTTCGCCCTGCCGTATCTGCTGCGCCATGCGGCCGACAAGCCGCGGGCCTGGGCCGACCTCTGCCGCGCGGTCGCGGCGATCGCCTGAGGCGACGACCGGGAAGCCGCCGCGGCGGCGACTCAGGGCTTCTTCTTCGTCGGCCGCTTCCAGTCGGCGTAGCTGCTCTGGCGCGCGCGCGCGACCGTGAGCTGGTTTGCCGGTGCGTCCGTGGCGATGGTCGAGCCGCCGCCGATGGTGGCGCCGTCGCCGACCGTGACCGGCGCCACCAGGACGACATTGCTGCCGATGTGCGCATCGGCGCCGATGATCGTGCGGTGCTTCTTCGCGCCGTCGTAGTTGGCGGTGATCGCGCCGGCGCCGTAGTTGACCCGCTCGCCGACGTCGGCGTCGCCGAGGTAGGCAAGGTGGTTGGCCTTGGCGCCGCGGCCCAGGGTCGAGTTCTTGACCTCGACGAAGTTGCCGATGTGCACCTCGGCGCCGAGCGCCGCGCCGCCGCGAAGGCGGGCGAACGGGCCGACGATCGCGTCCTCGCCGACGCTGGCGCCCAGCGCCTCGCCGTCGATGTGGGTGAAGGGCCGCAGCGTCGCGCCGGCGGCGATCCGGACGTTGCGGACGAAGGAGTGCGCGCCGATGCGCACGCCGTCGCCGAGCTCGACCTCGCCTTCGAAGATGCAGCCGACGTCGATCTCGACGTCGCTGCCGCAGCGCAGCGTGCCGCGCAGGTCGAAGCGCGCCGGATCGGCGAGGCGCACGCCCTCGTTCATCAGGCGCTCGGCGGCACGCCGCTGGAAGCGCCGTTCGAGATCGGCGAGCTGCGCCGCGCTGTTGACGCCGAGCACCTCGGTCTCGCCCGCGGCGCGCACGGCCACGACCGGCGTTCCCGCCGCGACCGCGAGACCGACGACGTCGGTGAGGTAGTACTCGCCGGCGGCGTTGTCGTTCTTCAGTGCCGAGAGCCAGGCTTTCAGCGCTGCGGTCGGTGCGGCCATCACGCCGGTGTAGATCTCGGCGACCTCGCGCTCGGCAACGCTCGCGTCCTTCTCCTCGACGATCGCGGTGATCGCGCCGCCGCTGCGCAGCACCCGGCCGTAGCCTTTCGGGTCGGCGAGGGCGACGGTGAGCAGGGCGAGTCTGTCTTCGCCGCTGGCGGCGATCAGTGCCTGCAGGGTCTCGACCTCGATCAGCGGCACGTCGCCGTTGAGGACCAGCGTGGTGCCGGTGTCGTCGAGCAGCGGCGCGGCCTGCTGCAGGGCGTGGCCGGTGCCGAGCTGCGGCTCCTGGCGGACGAAGGCGAGGCCGGGCGCGCCGGTTGCCCGCTCGACCTCCGCGGCGCCGTGGCCGGTGACGACGATCGTCCGCGATGCCCCGAGGCCCGCGGCCGCATCCAGAACATGCTGCAATAAGTGGCGGCCGGCGAGGCAATGCAGCACCTTCGGCCGCGCCGAACGCATCCGCGTTCCCTTGCCCGCAGCCATGATCACGATGTTGAGCACCATGCGCCTACCTGTTTCTCGCCTTCGAAGCCGGCTGCCGATTATCGCGGTGATGCTCGCGGTGTCGCTGCTGCTCTCGGGCTGCGGCCTCGCCCTCAGGCTCGGCTACAACCAGGGACCGTCGCTCGCCTTGAGCTGGCTCGACGGCTACGCCGAGTTCGACGACGCGCAGACGCTGCGCGTGCGCGCCGCCCTCGACGAATGGTTCGCCTGGCATCGCCGGACCCAGCTGCCCGACTATGCCGACGTGCTGGCCCGGGCGCGGTCCGAGCTGCAGGGCTCGGCCACCGCCGAGCGGATGTGTGCCTGGAGCCACGACCTGCGCGCCCGCTTCGACACCGCGATCGAGCATGCGGTGCCGGCGATGGCGGAGATCATGCCGACGCTCTCGGCGCGGCAGATCGCGAGCATCGAGAAGCGCTATGCCGCGAAGAACGACGAGTACCGCGACGACTTCCTGCAGCGCGACCCGGCGAAGCGGAAGAAGGTTGCGACTCAGCGCGAGATCGAGCGCGCCGAGGAGTTCTACGGCCGGCTCGACGACGCCCAGCGCGCCTTCGTCGTCCGCGCCATCGCCGAATCGCCGTGGGACGGCGACATGGCCTACGCCGAGCGGCTGCGTCGCCAGCAGGACATGCTGTCGGTCGTGCGCCGGCTGGCGGCGAGTCGGGCGAGCCCTTTGGAGGCGGAGGCCGAGATCCGGGGCTACCTGAGGCGCATCGAGCGATCGCCGCACGAGCCCTATCAGCGCTACCTCGGGCGTCTGGTCGACTACAACTGCGTCTACGCGGCGGCGCTGCACAACCTCACCACGACCGAGCAGCGGCAGAAGGCGGCGAAGAAGCTCAAGGGCTACGAGGACGAGCTGCGCGCGCTCGCCGGCGAAAGTCCGTCCTGAATCCCGCCGCGGCGCGGCCCGGGCTCACTGCACGATCGTCGCCGTGGCCGCGTCGACCCGAACCCGGCGCGGACTCGCCGGACCGCCGGTCGGGAAGCCCTGCAGCGCGGCGCTGAACATCGACGGCAGCAGGCTGATCGCACCGGAGGTGCTTCCCTCGCTGCTGGCCCTCGCTTCGTAGAGCGGCTCGCCGCTCTTCTTGTCGCGGATCAGGATCGCGACTTCGCGCTCGTAGTACGGGTAGTCGGACCAGTATGGCCCCCAGGCGCCGTAGCGCCCGTACGGTCCCCAGTACGGGCCCCAATGGGATCCCCAGTAGCCCCGCCCGTAGCGGCCGGAGTAGAACGGCCGGTAGTAGGGTCCCCAGACGTAGGGTCCGTACCAGAACGGGTCGTCGTAAGGCGAGCGGTCGGTGGCGGTGATCCGGGCGCCGATCTGCACGCTGACGTCGGGCGCGGTGCCTTCGCCGGCGGGCACGAACCCGGCGGCCTCGACCGCGTGCCGGGCCGAATCCTCGAGCACCGTCGCGGCCTGCGGGTTGGCCTGCTGCGACGGCAGCCGCTCGAAGGCGTAGGTGGCGGGGGCGCGGTCGGTCGGCCAGCGGCTGAAGCTGGTCACCTCGGTGTCGAGGACGTTCAGCGATGCGCAGCCGGCCAGCGCGAGTGCGGCGGCGGCTGCGGCGATCGATCGGGTCATGGCGAATCTCCCCCAGGCGGCGAGGCCGGCACGGGGCGGGGATGGGCGGGCGTGATCTCGATGGTCCGCTCCCCGGCCGCAGGGCCGCAGGCCTCGAACTCCTCTTCATCGAACGCGCGGTCGCCGCCGGCGTTGACCGTGCCGGTCGGTTGGAGCGAGGCGAACGGGTGCAGGTTCCGATCCATCAGGTGCGAGGGGACGATGTCGCTCATCGCCCGGAAGATCCGGTCGATCCGCCCCGGCTGCTCGCGCTCCCAGTCGCGCAGCATCTGCCCGACCTTGACCCGCTGCAGATGCGTCTGGCTGCCGCACAGGTTGCAGGGGATGATCGGGAACTGCCGGTACTCGGCCCACCTCACCAGGTCGGCCTCGGCGACGTAGGCGAGCGGACGGATGACGACGTGGCGGCCGTCATCGCTCACCAGCTTGGGCGGCATGGCCTTCATGCGGCCGCCGAAGAACATGTTCATGAACAGCGTCTGCACCATGTCGTCGCGATGGTGGCCGAGCGCGACCTTGGTCGCGCCGAGCTCGCTCGCCACCCGATAGAGCGCGCCGCGGCGCAGGCGCGAGCACAGGCTGCACATCGTCTTGCCTTCGGGCACCAGCCGCTTGACGACGCTGTAGGTGTCCTGCTCGACGATGCGCCAGGCGACGCCGCGCCCGGCCAGGTAGGCCGGCAGCACCTCGGCGGGAAAGCCCGGCTGCTTCTGGTCGAGGTTGACGGCGACGATCTCGAACGCGACCGGCGAGCGCTCGCGCAGGCCGATCAGGATGTCGAGCAGCGAGTAGCTGTCCTTGCCGCCGGACAGGCACACCATGACCTTGTCGCCCGGCTCGATCATGGCGAAATCGGCGATCGCCTGGGCGACGCGGGCATGCAGCCGCTTGGACAGCTTGGCGATCTCGACTGGCGGCTTGATGCGGATCGAGCCA
>Ga0207676_10001753_pt1 | contig 15921 bp, 17 predicted proteins | sample KBSSwiS72_FD_184307 | JGI IMG/M metagenome (GOLD analysis project Ga0207676, IMG submission 184307) | Switchgrass rhizosphere microbial communities from Kellogg Biological Station, Michigan, USA - KBS Switchgrass S7-2 (SPAdes) (version 2) | ecosystem: Host-associated > Plants > Roots >... | reverse complement strand
GAGTTTCTCCAAAGCTGCCAATCGCTGCACTACTCGATCACCTTGTCGGCGCGCACGAGGATTGAATTGGGAATCTTTATCCCAAGTGTTTTGGCAGTTTTGTTGTTGACAATCAAGTCAAATCGAGTGGGTTGCTCTACCGGCAGATCGCCGGCTTTAGCACCCTTCAAGATTTTGTCCACGTAGACGGCGGCGCGTTTCGAGTTTTCTACGAGGTTCGTCGAATATGAGACGAGGCAACCAGCGTCTACGAACTCACTACCTTCGCTAATCGAAGGTAGCCGGTGCTTTATTGCAAGGTCCGCAATTTGTCTGGTGTAATCCAAGAATAAGGGATCTCTTATGATGATGAATGCGCTCACACGCTCTTTGATAGCGAATTGAAACGCTCGCTCCAGATCAGGGGTCGGACCACGAACTTCCATAGGGTGAAGATGAAGCTTGAGAGTTCGAGCCTTGGTCTCAAAGTCTTTTAACACCTGTGATTTGTCGTTCGCATCCCAAAGGATTCCAACGCGGCTGATCCCCGGAATCATCTCCATGAGCAATTCCAGCCGTTTCCCCGTTAGTTCCCGCGTGAGCCGGCTGATCCCAGTAATGTTTCCGCCCGGGTGTGCCATGTTATCGACTATCCCTGCCGCAACCGGGTCCTGATTTATCAAAAATACAATCGGTATGGTTTTAGTTGCGAGCTTGGCTGCAAGAATCGATTCGAGATTTGGGGAGACAATGACATCAACCTTGAGCTGTACAAGTTCTGCGACGATGCCAGCGGTGCGCTCCCGCATGTCTCCAACGTACCGATACGCCATCAGGATGTTTTTTCCTTCAATATACCCGAGCTCTCGCAGTCCTTGCAGCACTGCATCAGCGGTAGGGTCGGGGCGGCTCTTTCTTCCTGAAACAAATCCAACGCGCCAGACTTTGCCCTGCTGCTGAGCGAAAGAGCCGAATGGCGCCGTAAGCGTACCCGCGCCAAGCGCGATGACCAGTTTGCGGCGAATTGTTCATTGCCCCCCGGATGACACTTTCATTATGCCGGTCCATGCCAGTGGCAGCAGGTCGGAGAGTTTTGGCCGGCAGTCGGGTGCGGAATGACCATTATCGTCTACGTGAAACGTAACAGTGAGCGGCCGGATTTGGACGAAAGCGGACCGCGGACTCGATGACTCCCGGTATGGACACATGCTCACCAATGACGGCCGCCCGAAAGTAAGCCATTGTAATGTCTGGTTGCGGGATAAATTTGAACCTATGACCTTCAGGTTTACAAGGCGCTTTTTGTCGATTCATAGTCGTTAATAAATCAGTAGCTTGCAGATCTTGCGAAGCGGGTGGCGAGCAAGTTTCTCCGGGAGAACTCGGCCGCATCGCCGCTGTCAACGCGTTATTGATCCGCATTCATGAGGTGTTGACTATGGATAGTTACGCATTGCGTCACTCCCGGCGGCGACGGACCTGCCGCGCTGGCTGGTTATCGGATTTGTTTCCGGATTTCTTGCGGTGCTGATCTTCCACCAGGGTGCGGCAGCATTTCTGCATGCGCTGCAATGGACGCCGCGAGCGCCTTATTCAATGGCGGCAGTGGCGCCCCTCGGGGTGCCGCAAGTTTTGTCGCTCGCGTTCTGGGGCGGCGTATGGGGTGTGCTGCTCGCGTTTGTATTGGCGCGGCTCGACGGCGCGAAGCTGGTGCTGGCGGCGACGGTTTTCGGCGCCATCCTGCCCACGCTCATTGCCTGGTTCGTCGTCGCTCCGCTCAAAGGGCAGCCGCCGGTTGCCTTTGTCATGCCCGGCGTGCTGATCGGACCGATCGTCAACGCCGCGTGGGGCCTTGGCACGGGGCTCGGGCTGCTGTGGTTCGGCCGCCCCCGTGCCGGTAGCGCTATGCAGAGGCGTTGAGCCTGCTTACAGATATTCATCTGCTGCTGCGTTGCAGGTCAGTCGTTTGCAGCCAGGTTAGTTCTTCCCTTCGATACAACAGGAACCTTTGTGGTCAGGTTATCTGATACGCATGCTCCCGATGCAGTTATGCGGTTATGAATATATGACGCCGACATATCTTCGTACTTGTCGGAAATCGCTGTCGGATAGCGCCTTACATGAGCTTGGTCTCGCAATAAACAGCTACATATCCACCTGAAATCAATAGGCAACTTCCCTCAACGCATTTCATCAAACCTTTATCCCGTTCGACCCGGTGACGGGCCGCACTTAACTTCCGGGTTAATGATGTTTGAAGGGTTAATTATGTTTGGAGGTACAAATGCGTATTAATTCAGTGAAACGGTTTACCTTGCCGGTGGCGGCGGCGCTCGTTGGCTGGTTTGCGTTGGCCAACGTCGCGGCTGCCGCGAACGAACCGGATGAGCTCGTGAGTAAAGCCGAAGCGTCATTCCGCGATTTTCAAAACGATCCGAATATGCAGTGGCTGCGCGATAACCTGGGCCGGGCGAAAGCCGTGATGATCGCGCCTGAGATGCGCAAGGCGGCGTTTGTCGTCGGCGGCTCGGGCGGGCGCGCGGTGCTGCTCGCGCGCGATCCCAATACTGGCGAGTGGTCAGGCCCGGCGTTCTATACGATCGCCAACGCAAGCTTGGGGATCCAGGCCGGCGTGGAGAAATCCGAAGTCGTGATGCTCGTGATGACCGATAACGGGTTGACGAGCCTCTTGAAGACGCAGGCCAAGCTCGGCGGCGACATCAGCATCGCGGTCGGCCCGGTCGGCAGCGGCGCGGAGCGGGGCATCACCACCGACGTCGTGTCGTTTAGCCGCTCCAAGGGCATTTACGGTGGCTTGAACCTCAACGGCACAATCGTGAAAGTCAGCGACGAGCGCAATCAGAAGTACTACGGTCAAAAGGCCTCGCCGACGGATATTCTCGTCCGTCACACGGCGGCCAACGATCGCGGTGACGCATTGAAAAACCAGGTCGCCCGCGCGGCGGGTCAAGCGTCTGTAACGCAGTAGTCGCAGTAGTAAAGCGACGGCCGGGAAGCCGCTTAGCGGTTCCCGGCCTTTTTTTGCCCGCGCCGCATTGCCTCTCCCTGTGCAGGCAGAGCCGCGTCGTTATTAACGTTGCGTGCGTCATTGCCCGCAAAAATCAATTCAGGATTTTGCGGTAATATCGAAAAAGAGCCGCCCTTCCGCAGAAAAACACAAACGATCAGGTAACGCACCGCTGATTGAAGAAGGGTATTGCCATGCCGGTAACCATCGTGCATGGCGTTAATAATTTACGGGAGACGTTGTTGATGCATAAGTTGATAGTTGGTACGTTTTGCGCGTTTATTTCCGCAACCCTCTACGCGCAACCCCAGAGCAGCGCAAATCAGAGTCCCAAAATACTGTTGGCATCAGGAGCCGTGTATTGGGCTCATTGTGACCAGAGGTGTAGTAAGGAATTGCACTGTCCGGACAGGGATGCTTGTTATAAATCCTGCGTAGAGAACAAGGGAACCGTGTCGATGTGCCCCGGGGTGCAGGGGAAGGCTAAGAGTCCGTAACATAATAAAACACGTGTGCGTTGCAGCCCGAATTGGTGAGAGCAAGGCGTCCGGTCAAGGCAATAGTCATTCTATTGCCAAGCCGGTCGGACCGCTGGGCTCGGGCGCCGAAAAGAGCTTCCGGCCGCTGGCGATTTGCCGCCTTGGTTGAGGCTAAAAGATAATCAGAAACACCACGTTGATCGTGATGACTGCAAGCAGCGCGCCCAGGAATGCCTGTGCGGGCGCCAGCGGGCCATGAGATACCTCTCGGGTTGGATCAAGCCCGACCCTGCATGCAACAATGGCAATGAACCATCCGAAGCATGCCGACTTCAACACTCCGAGCGCAAATTCCGGGATGGAAACGTCCTCGGCGAAACGATGGAGCTGGTCGCCCAGGGAGACATCCAGTATGAGGGCGGACGCCGCGAAACCCCCGACGACCGCGACAAGCTGCGAATAAAAGCAGCAGCCGACGGTCGCCAACGTGACCGCGGCCACGCGCGGTTCCACGAGATAGTCGTGCGCAGATATGCGCAGATGGCGCAATGCCTCCACCTCTCCGTTGCAATGCATATAGGCGAGTTCAGAGCTTATCGCCGTGGCGCTGCGTCCGATCACGATGATGGCTGCCGCTAGCGGGGCGACATTCTGCATCAATACGCGCTCGACCAGTTCGAAGAGGCGCGGATCGCTGCCCAGCACCGCGGTCACATGCCAGACGAATGCGGCGCCGAAGACGAATGCGACGATGGAGATCAGGCGCAAAGATCGTACTGCCGTAAAGTAGATCTGGCGCAGAAAGACCAGCCTCACCATCGGATTCGCAAACATGCGCAGCCGCCAGACGCTGGCCGCAGCTGAGTAAGCATATGCTGCGACTCTGTTCGCTGCGCCCTTCACGGCCGGCATCAGTCGGATCCGCTACTTCGCCGTATCGAGCAGCGCATGCGCTTGCGCGAGCACCGCGGCGAGCTTCGCAGCTTCGGCGACCGCTGCCGCGCGCCGCGCATAGCGACGACCCGCCTCGCGATCGCCGGACGCCGCCTCGAGGCGCGCAAGAGAGATGAGATCGAGGGCGATGCGTTCCGGAACCTCCAGTTTCCCATCGATGTCGAGCGCGGTGAGCAAAGCTCGGCGCGCCTCGTCGACGCGTCCTCGCCGGGCCTCGATCTCACCCAGCAGCCGCCAGGCGTTTGCTTCCTCCCGCCGCTCTGTGCCGCGGCCTGCCGCAGCCAGGGTCACGCGCACCCTGATGTCCGCGGCGCCCAGATCCCCGCGCCGCAAGTCGATCTCCGTCATGATGTTTTGCAACGCGAGCCACCATGGACACGCCCCGGCGGGGCAAAGCTGTTCGGCCCGTGCGGCATGCAACGTTGCTTCGTCGACGCGGTTTTGCTGTAGCTCAACCAGGGACAGACGCGCTTCGGCGCGGCCTATGTAGCTCGCGGCGAATGGCGGCTCGTGCGCAATCAGTGCGAGCAATGTCGAGCGCACGGCGGCATAGTTTCCGCTACGATGCTGCGCCGCGGCGATATTGAGCATGGAAATCGCACTCTCGTTCTGATCTTCGACCGCAGCGCTGCGATCGAGGGTAGCCTGGTAATGGCGCAATGCCGTGTTGTACTCGCCACGCGTCAATGCGGCGCTCGCACGCTCATGTGCCTGATTCGCCTGTTCGAGGCGGCGGTCCGCAGCGGACTGGGGCGGCGGCGGGCTTGCACAGCCGGACAGCACCGCCAGCATCATGGGCGCCACTAGATTCCAACGTCTGCCCATGGTCGTCATTCCGGCACAGCCGTGCGCGGCGCAGTGTGGACTGCCCCGTCCGCGCTATCCAGCTCGACCGGCCTCTCGCGAATCTCCTGCGGCAGCATGTTCTTGACCGGCCACGAGCGCTTCACGCCTCCGGCGATCTCGTCCGCATCCTGTATTACGGACTCACTTCTGTGCAGCACCCGCGGCACGTCTTCTGTGAGCAGGCGCTGTATGTTCTCGCTGGATACCGTAAGGCTTTGCAGAAGCTTGCGGGTGTCACCCAGCATTAAAGGCACATCCGCATTGAGTTGCTTTATCAGCGACTCCACTTGCGCCAGGTTGCGCTGCAGATCCTTCACCACCGGGTCTATGCGTGCAGGTATCTCGTTAGTCACGCGGCGCGCATCGCCGACAAGACGGCCGCCGTCGACACCCAACTTGCTGACTGCGCGGCCCGCTTCGGCGACACGGCGCAGCGTTGCCTGCACGCCCGTAGCAGGATCGCCCAATTGCGACGCCACCCTGCGAATGTCGTCGACGACGGGCCCGATGCGGTCGATAAGATTCTGGACCATCATGCTGTAGTCGACGTCCAACTCGTATTCGAGCGTGTTTCCGCTATCCACCGGCCCGCGGTCGCCGGTTCCAGGAAGCACTTCCAGAATGTAGGCGCCCAGCACGCCCTCTTTGGTGAGCCTGATGCGCGAGTCCTTTCCTATGTCATTTCTATACTCCCGATCGATCACGATCTTGCCGCGAACGCGCAGTTCTCCGGAGCGGGAAATTTCCTGCAGCGAACCGATGTTGAATCCGATCAGCTTCACGGCCATGCCTTTGGTCAGCCCGCGCGCGTGCCCCGTCTGGAAGTAGAGATCGATCGTGGGCGTGAACGAACGCTGAACATAGGCAAACGCAAGCACCGCGCCTATGATGCCCGCCGCCGCGAGCCACAGAAACGCCCGCGACGACAAGGCCATCTTACCCACCAGCTTTTGCTCGATCTGGCTCCGTATTCCTACGCTCATTACGCCTCCACCTGGGCCTCGGTAGCAAGTTCCGGACACACCATTCCGGCGAGATCGAACATGATCACACAGCCGCCGGGCACGCTGCGGTGATAATATTCGGGGAAGCGCGCAACCCTTTGCATGTCCTGCGAAGTAAGCCCTTCAAAAGCCCGCTCCAAGACCAGCAGTGCGGGACGCATAATAAGGGCGCGCACCAGCGCCGCCAGCCGCCGCTCGAACAGCGTGAGGCCGAAAACCGCCCTGCGGCACAGCTCCTCCGCCTCGGCTGGCGCGATGTCACAGGCCTCGAAGTCGCGGTACACCCGTTCCGCCAGGTGCCCCCTGGCGACACGCTCATAGTAGACGGCGGGCAGCACTACGTTTTCCAGCACCGAAAGATTGGTCAATAGCCCCCCGGATCGCGGCACCAGCTCGGCATGTGGACTGCGCAATACCTCTTCAATCAACTGGCTGCACACCGCCGGGTCGCGCGCGATTACGCGGTAGGTAGCACCGGTGCCTGGAGCGATGCACAGCAGCGATGCGCCGTCACCGTCACGCAGCACGATGGTATCCGGGCCGGTTGCACTACCGCTCGAAGTCAGCCCAGGCGACTTCACCGATGTGCCACGCAAGGTCATTCATCGTCAAAGTATATCAGCGGAGTCGGGACGAGACGGTCGGTAAATCACAAGGCCGACCATGAACAATTTACAAAGCCGTACGGTCTCTGCCTCATCATCGTTCGCCCTGGTGCTTCCCGTTGTGAAAATTGCCAGCTGGAAATGCCGGCGGGGGGTTCGGCCGAGCCGGTCGGCAGCACGACCGACCGATTCGGCGGGCACCCGAAGAGAAAATGCATCGAGCATTCGATGCTATATTCGAAGCACCCCGGCTCTCGCGGAAACCAGCATGAAGAAGTCCGTATTCGCGGCCTGCATCGCCATGCTCCCCGCATTGTCGTCCGGCGCACGGGCGGCCGACGGGGCGGCGGATTATCCGAACAAGCCGATCCGGGTGGTCATCGGCTTTTCGGCGGGCGGCGTGGTCGATGTTTCGCTGCGCATCATCGGCCAGAAGCTGAGCGACGCGTGGAAGCAGCAGGTCGTCGCCGATAATCGTCCCGGCGCGGGCGGCGTGATCGCCGCGCAGATCGTCAACAATTCGAATCACGACGGCTACACCCTGCTGTCCGTATCGGCCGCGCACGTGATCGCGCCGGTGCTCTACGCGAAAATTCCCTACGACACGCTGAAGGATTTCAAAGGCGTCGCGCTGACGGTCACCGTGCCCAACGTGCTGGTCGTGAGCCCGTCGCTTGGGGTCAAGTCCGCGCGCGAGCTCGTGGCGATGGCGAAGGCGAAGCCCGGTCAGCTTCTCTATTCATCGGGCGGGATCGGCAGCGGCGTCCACTTCTCCGCGGAGCTTTTCAACAACCTGACTGCCATCGAGGTGCGCCACGTGCCCTTCAAAGGCATACCCGAAGCGTTCACCGAAGCGATCACGGGCCGCGTGCAGTACACGTTTTCGCCGGTGTCCAGCGTGCTGCCGTTCATGAAGGACGGCAAAGTCGTGGCGCTCGGCGTCACGACGGCTACGCGGGCCATAGCGATGCCGAACGTGCCGACGCTCGCCGAAGCCGGCGTCGCCGGCTACCGCTGGGATCCTTGGTTCGGCGTGCTCGCGCCGGCCAAAACGCCGCGGCCGATCGTCAACAAGCTCAATGCCGAGATCAGGCGCATCGTCGTCCTGCCCGACGTGAAGGAACGCTGGGACGCGATGGGTGCGGAAGTGTCGCCGCCGATGTCGCCGGATGAAATCGACCGTTATCTCGCCGAGCAGGCGGCGCTGGTGGCCAAACTCGCCAAAGCGGCAAATATAAAGCCTGAATGATCAAAAAATATTAAGCCACAGATAAACACAGATAAACACGGATGAGACAAGTCGTAATGGAGCGAAAGAAACGTGTTCTGCAGTATCTTTCGACCTGAGAATTTTCGCTCTTCCCCATCGGCGTTTATCTGCGTTCATCTGCGGCTAAAGAATTTTTTATCTGTGTTTATCTGTGTTCATCTGTGGCTGGTTTGTCTTAGGGGGACCTGAATGCGTCTAAAGATTTTCCCGTGGCTCGGGCAGGAGTTCGTGTCGCTCTCGTGGGAAGGCAGCGGCAACGGCACGGCCGAAGACGAAACGCGCGAGCTGCTGGCGGGTTTCACCGGCCATCTGCGTCGTTTGGGTTTGAGCCTGGACGACGTCGTGCGCACACGTATGTTCGCGCGTGACATGGATGCCTGGCTCGCCGGCAACCAGGAGCGCCGCCGCATACTTGACGGCAAAGCGCGCTCCGTGAGCTCGAGCCATATCTGGACCGGACGGCTGACCACAAAAGGGCGCATTGCGCTCGATCTGCTCGCGATGTACCCGCCCGCGGATGGCAAGCCAAAAATCATGAGGGAATACGAGCCCGCGGTGTTTCCTCTGCGCTGGATGAAGTACGGCGGGCTTTTGTTCCTGTCCGGCGTCACCGACATGACGCACCCGACGTTCGACGAGCAGTTCCCCACGATCATCGAGCGCATCACCGGCTCGCTCGCCGATGGCGGCGCAACGTGGAAGGACGTTAAGAGAGCGTCGTTCCTGCTGCATCATGAAGAATCACTAACGAAGCTGCGCGAGCGCTTTAGCGCCTCGATCAAAACACCAATACCGAATATGGACTATTCGTTCGTCGGAACGCGGCAGGGGAAGAGGTTGGAGGTGGAAGTGACCGCGACGGTGCCGACGTAACGCACCAGCGACCGCGCTACGATTCTTGAAGTCGCAATCCAAGTCGTCGGCGGTACGCAGGAGGGACTTAAGGAAGTTGCAGATCGCATTCTCACAGAATGGAACTCGAGCGACCTTGCACCCGGTGATAAAATTTCCGGATGCCTAGTTATCCATTCCGCCGCGACGGACCCAAGATCGGCCGCAATGATTTGTGTCCATGCGGTAACGGTCGGAAGTTCAAACACTGCCACGGACAGCCTCAGTACGAACTACCGAACCTGTTTTTGAATGCAGATCTCGAAAAGAAAGTCATCGAGGAAGGAAAGCGCCAGTTCGAGAAACATAAAGCCCAAGAACTGCAGCGCCAGAAGCAGCAGGGCTTGGGACGTCCCATAATTTCCATGGAACTCAAGGGTTACCGATACGTTGCGGTCGCTGGTGGAGTGCACTATGGAAAATGGAAAACGTTTATCGATTTCCTTGGGCAATACATCAGGCATGTTCTCAATGGTGAGTGGGGAAATGCGGAGATCGCTAAGCCGCTAGTGGATCGGCACCCGTTGATGCAGTGGTACGACAAGCTTTGCCGTGTCCAGGCAGAGCAAGTTAAGGAGCCGGACGCTATCCATTCCACACCACTCACGGGAGCTATTTCGGCCTACTACAGGTTGGCCTACAACCTCTATCTCATCGCGCATAACGGCAAGGACATCCAAACCCGGCTCATCGCACGCCTTAAAAATAACGACAATTTCCAGGGCGCATTCTATGAAACACAGGTTGCGGCGTGGCTCATCAGGGCGGGATTCGAGCTAGAGTTTGAAGACGAAACTGACGGCGCAACAAAACACTGTGAATTCACGGCTACCCATATCGCAACTGGCGAGAAATATTCCGTTGAGGTGAAATCGCGCGAAATATCCCCCGGCAGTTCCTCACGCACACGTGTCGGCCGACACTTGTATCTAGCGCTCGCAAAAAAAGCCAATCACCGGAGGATCGTCTTTCTCGACCTAAATATGCCACTCCACACGCGGGAGGACGCGGACAACGCAGTCGACCACGCCGAGCGCGTCATAAAAAGATCTTGGCGAATGAAAGTCGAAGCCGAACCGGCGCCAAAGGCCTATATTTGTATAACCAACATATCGGATCAGCACGCTCTCGATAGCTCGTCCCTGGCGATGATGATTTCGTTTATCGGGTACAAAATTGACGACTTTATGGGGGTGGAGTTTCCATCACTCATTGAGGCCGCCCATGCGCGCGAACGTCACCGGCCGATGCATCAACTTCTGAAATCGATTGAGGAACACCAGGAAATTCCCCAAACGTTCGGGGGCGAATTGCCTTCCGAGGTCTTTGCCGAAAATCCGCTGCCCAGGCTGAAAATTGGCCAGTTCTACGCATTTCCAGGATCTGACGGCGAGGAAATGAAAGGAAAACTTACACATGCGACTGTGGGAGGGGGCAACGCGCATGGCATCCTTTATGACCCTGACACCAATCAGTCATTTCAAGCGACGTTTCCTTTGACGCCGGAGGAGCTTGCCGACTACGAGAAACACCCGGACACATTTTTCGGCACATACCAAAAGCAGGGAGGCAAGGTCGAGACAGCGATGGAGATGTTTGATTTCTTTGTCGACGGGTACCGCGAGACTCCAAAGGAGCGGCTGCTCGAATTGTTACCGAACGCGCCCAACCAAGAAACCCTGCCGTTGCTTTCTCAGAAAGAGTTAGTCGAAATCCTCGCTGAGCGTTACACGATGAGCATGATTGCAAAAGGGTTTGCGCCTAAGCTGCCACGTAACAGGCGACCCCGGCCACCGCCACAGTAAACGGGTCTGAACAACAATCGGGGACAGACAACGGTATTGTTTCCGCAGGTCTCGTTCTAAGCCTCAACCTCTCGCCTCAATTAACTCCCTCACTCCTTCGGCAAATATCTGAGCAGCTTCACCGACCGTTCCGCTTCATACCTCTGCCACATCACACCGAATCAGTTCATTTCCCCGCCTGCATCCCCATCGCCTTATAAACCACCGCCGCTTCCGGTCCTGACAGATACCTCAACAACGCTTTCGCGGCGTCGGGCGATTTGGCTTTGGTCGAAACAAAGCCGACCAGCGCGGTCGGCATTGAAATCTCGCGCGGCAGGATGCCGACGACTTCGACGTTTGGGTCGTGGATTTCGCTCAGGAAGGTGAGACCGATCTCGACTTCGCCTTTGGCGAGCATTTCCATCGAGCGGGCGCCGCCTTGCGCGCGGGTGATTTTCGATTGCATCTGCTCGTATATGCCGAGCGTTTTGAGAGTTTGATCGAAGCTCACGCCGGCCGCAGCGCCGCGCGCGCCGTCGGGGAAAGCAACACTCTTCGCGGCAAGCAGGGTTTTCTTCAAAGCTTCGGGCGTCGAGATGTCGGGTTTGGGCGTGCCTTTGCGCACGGCGAGCGCTACTGCGACAGTCGCGAGCGGCGTTTCGGTTTCAGGAATGACGTGGCCCGTCGCGATGACTTCGGCGAGCGGCGGCTGCACGATCGGCACGTCGAATGCTTCGCCCTTCATCACTTGTTGCTTGGTCCCGTTGCCCGAGCCGAACGTCGCTTTCACCGTGTGGCCAGTCTTGCGCTCGAAATCCGGAATCATTTTCTGGATCGGCGCGCGGATGCCGCCCGGTGCGATCAGCGTGATCTCGTCGGCATGCGCGTTGCAGAAGCACGCGGCACTCAGCGCAACCGTCAGAAGAAGATATCGCGTGTCAGACATTATTGGCTCTCATGTTGCAACTCCCTCCGGTCGTTAAGCGCAGCAGCCTTTTTCCTGCTGGATCGGAGGACATTTGACGCTCCCAAACGAGCAGAACACACAACAATCGCCGCTCTTCGGGCGCAATAGTTTTTTGCAATGCGTGCATTCGTAAAAATACATGCAGGCATTCGTCGGCATTTCCTCTTCCACGGCGCCACCGCACGCAGGGCACGTGATGACGGAGCGTAAAGTTACTTCCATGTTGATTCCAATGATGTCGAGGGTCGTTCTCGTTCTTATGCCCGCATCATGCCACCCCAGCGAGGAGGGCGGCAATGCGCGTTGATCTGCCCCCCATCCTAGCCTTCCCCCGCAAGGGGGGAAGGAACCTAAATATTGCGCTTGGCTACCTGGTCAATCTTTTTGCGGCTTCCACCCGGCAAATTGCGGCCACACGCGTTTCACCACGGCGCCGTTGAAGTCCCATGCGACGCACTGGCCAACGTGCAGAGGCGGGCGCTTGAGGAGAGGCTCGGGCAAGCCGGCGAGTTTCCTCAGATGTCTACGGTAGAGCGGGATCGTCTGGTAGCCCACGGTTGCCATATTGAACAACAGTTCGCGCAGATGCGCGCAACCCTGGGTTCCGCCGAGGGCTGCTTCAATTGCCTTGCGCCATCCGCGTCCTAGCGTGCAACCGATCAGCCGTTGCATCGGCGGGTTCGCTTGGTGGCATTCCGGAAACGGCGTTGCCGGCATCCCCACGGCGACGTCGGTGATTTTCATTGCATCGTCCACAGTCAACCGGATCACCATGCCGTGCACGGGATCCCCGGCTGGCAAGACGTCTCTGCCGTTTCTCTCGAGCCCATATGTTTTCGTGTCGGTGAGCTCCGCCTCGATGTCCCACAACCCGTCTTCGCGGCGGTAGCCGCGGTATTGGACGTCACGCGTATGCACATGCGTGCGCGGTGCGGGTACGGCCAGACTGTCAGCGTATTTCGAAGCGGTTTCTTGCATCGTGCCATCCTTGATAAAAATCCAACGCAAATTTAAACCTGAAGGCGTTCATTGTAGCGGGTGACATAAAAAGCCGGCACAGCCGGCCTTGTTGCCCTTATCCTAGGTGCCCCGTGAACTTTCATCACCGCGCTGTTGTACGGTGAATGCTAAAAATGACGGGGGCAGGGCTCTAGATCAGTACATTTGGTTAATCGCGTCACCATTTCCCTAGGAAACATCGCTCGCATTTGGGACCCCTTGAGAGCCGCCGAGTAACACAGATGAGTTCGGCGCCGTGGGCGAGGACTGTTTGAGCTCTCGCACGTTCAATGTGTTTTCTCTTACTCCGAGAGCGAGTTCCACAGCCCCCGAACTCGTCGAGTAACACAGGGAACGCGCAGGCGCGGTGAACCAGGGGCGGCCTTCTCTTTGGTTACTTCTCTCTTGGCCGCACAAGAGAAAGTAACCAGCTGCCGGTCTGCCACCGGCGACCCTGGATTCCGGCCTGCGCCGGAATGACAGGATAAAAATCGAGCAGTCCCGGGTCTGCCACCCGGAAATGATTGGGGCGCGAGCGAAGCGAGATAGAATAAACCCCACACACAGGATACCACCATGGAATATCGCAGACTCGGCAAAAGCGGATTGAAGGTATCGGAGCTTTGCCTGGGCACGATGATGTTCGGCGACCGCACCGACGAGGCGACCGCGAAGCGCATCGCGGATTCGGCGGCCGACGCGGGCGTCAACTTCATCGATACGGCAGACAGCTACGCCAAAAGCGTGTCCGAGCAGATCACGGGCAAAGTGATCGCCGCGAAGCGCGACCGCTGGATACTCGCCACGAAAGTCTACAACCGGATGGGCAGCGAGCCCAATGACAGCGGCCTCGGCCGCCGCTGGCTGATGCATGAAATCGACGCGAGCCTGAAGCGCCTGAACACAAGCTATCTCGATATCTGGTATTTCCACGCCGACGATCTCAAGACGCCGATCGAGGAAACCGTCGCCGCGGTCGGCGACATCATCCGCGCGGGCAAGGTCCGCTACTTCGGCCTGAGCAACTATCAGTCGTGGCGCGTCGGCCTCGTCGTGCATGCCTGTGAAAAGCTCGGTGTGCCGCCGCCTATTGTGTGCCAACCGTATTACAACGCGATGAACCGCCAGCCGGAGACCGAGCTGCTGCCCGCGTGCGCGCACTACGGCCTGGGTGTCGTGCCTTACAGCCCGCTCGCGCGCGGCGTGCTCACCGGCAAGTACCTGCCGGGCCAGACGCCGCCGCAGGAATCGCGCGCCGGGCGCAAGGACCGCCGCATCATGGAGACCGAGTTCCGAGACGAGTCCCTCGTCATGGCGCAGCAGATAAAGGCGCATGCCGAAAAGCGCGGCATGAGCGCCGCGCAATTTGCGCTGAACTGGGTGCGCAACAACGCGCTGGTGACGTCGGTGCTCGCCGGTCCGCGCACGGAGGAGCAATGGCAGGAATATGTCGGCGCGCTTGCGTTCAAGTTCACCGACGAAGACGAAGCGCTGATAGACGGCCTGGTCAAGCCCGGCCATCCGTCGACGCCCGGCTATAACGATCCGAAATTCCCGATGCTGGGACGCGTCTCTCGCGCGTGAGCTGAACCTGTTTTCCTGAGCGTCAGTCCGCTCGAGCCATCGAGTCGTATGCATCGGCGAGACCCGACAGTGATTCGCCGCACCGCGTCCGCGTCGAAGATCCGTGCATGATTGCAAGCATTTGCGGCTCGAGTGCAGCGAGCTTGCGGATCGTTTTTCCGGTCAACGCGGAGATCGCTGTTGCATGAAACATTTTTTCCGCTGCCATCGCCGGCCCGACGATATCCTGATCCGTCAGCGGCGGCCCGTCGCCGGTGTGCGTGAAGAGGTCGCCGCAAAAAAGCGTCCCGGTGGTTTCCTCGAACAGCACGCGCGCCTCCCAGTTGTGCGGAACATGCGGCGTGTCGATATGGCGAACGCGCTTGCCGCCGAGATCGATGACTTCGCCGTCGGCCAGCTGGCGGGGCGGCCGGTCGCACAGGTCGTTGAGCGACACCATGCAGCCAGTCGCGCCATGCGCAACTTGGGCGCGCGGGGCGGCGGCAAGAAATTCGTTCATCGCGCCGCATTCGTCGGCCTCCACATGCCCGAAGGCAATCCAGCGCAGCCTCTCGAGCGGAACGATGCGCGCGACCGCCTGCGATACGAGCGGAAACATGTGACGCAAACCGGTATGGAAAAGCAACGGTTCGTCGGCATCGATCAGAAACTGGTTGAACGTGAAGCCGCCCGGCGCCGCCTCGGGAACGCACGTCGAAAGGCGGTAAATGCGGTCGGCGATTTCATGAGTGTTTGTTTGCATCGTAGGTCTCCTGGCGCGCACCTCCGGCGCCTTCAAATTGCGCGGCCATGGCGTGAACGCTTGGCTTGATTATTTGCCCTTGTCCTGCAACCCGCTGCCTCCACTAGCTACAGCAGCCTTTTTCCTGCTGGATCGGGGGACATCTGACGCTTCCGAACGAGCAGAACACACAACAATCGCCGCTCTTCGGGCGCAACAGCATTTTGCAATGCGTGCATTCGTAAAAATACATGCAGGCATCCGTCGGCATTTCCTCTTCAGCGGTGCCCCCGCATGCAGGGCAACTGATGACGGAGCGTAACGTTACTTCCATGGGGTTCCAATGATGTTCAGGGTCGTGCTCGTTGCATGCCAACATCATGCCACTCCAGCGGTGAAGGCGGCAATGCGCGTTGATCTGCCCTCATCCTAGGAGCCCCCTCGCATGCTGGGTCTGCCACCAGGAAAGTAGTAACCAGCCCCGGAGTGTGCCACCCGGACGTCATAGAACGCTCTATTGCCATCGTTTTCCGGGAACCGCCGGGGTACCGATCTGTCTCACAGCTTCGGTGGCGGCGACAAGCGTGCGGCAACCGGGGGACCACAGGTAATATTTTCAGATTGTTTATGTTTAACAGAGGAGGTTCGAATGACAGCTCCCAATGCAGCGAAAGTAGAAGAGCTCAGAAAAGGATTCAAAGGCAAGGTCATTACTCCAAGTGACAATGAGTACGAAGAGTCGCGCAAGATCTGGAACGGCATGGTGGACAAGCGTCCCGCCATCATCGCCCGTTGCGCCGGAACGCA
>Ga0207676_10001750_pt1 | contig 15934 bp, 16 predicted proteins | sample KBSSwiS72_FD_184307 | JGI IMG/M metagenome (GOLD analysis project Ga0207676, IMG submission 184307) | Switchgrass rhizosphere microbial communities from Kellogg Biological Station, Michigan, USA - KBS Switchgrass S7-2 (SPAdes) (version 2) | ecosystem: Host-associated > Plants > Roots >... | reverse complement strand
GCCGAAGCCTCGCTCACCTCGCGGCGGCCAGACGAGCGTTCCGTCGACGCGACCGTCGAACGTCTCTGTCTGACCGTCGTTGGGCCAGGCGATTGCCAGTGCGCAAACGAAATGGGCCGCGGGTGCGGCATCGGGCTCGGTCGCCTCGGTCTCACGCCAGACCCGCTCCATCGCGCGCATCCAGTCGCGATTGCCCTCATCATCCTCGGCCCATCGTGCCGAGAAGATCCCGGGCCGGCCATGGAGTGCATCGACGCACAAACCGCTGTCGTCGGCGAGAGCGGGGAAGCCCGAAAGATCGGCGGCCTCGCGCGCCTTGAGGTCTGCATTGTCAGCGAACGTGTTTCCGATCTCCTCGGGTTCCGGGAGGCCCAGTTCCTCGGCGCCGACGCAAGAAATGCCGAGGGGCTCGATCAGCGCCGCAATTTCGCGAAGCTTGCCGGGATTGTGAGTGGCAATGACCAGCCTGTCGCCGAGCGGCCTCATCGTCCGGTCGCCTTCAGCTGCGCCTGGAAGATCTCCGAACATCCGATACGGGCGAGCCGGAGCAGCCGGAGCAGGCCTTCTTCGTCATAGCATTCGCCCTCCGCGGTCACCTGGGCCTCGACGATCGAACCATCGGCAGTAAGCACGAAATTGCCGTCGCATCCGGCTTGGCTGTCCTCGTCATAGTCGAGATCGAGGACCGGCGTGCCTTGATGAATGCCGCAGCTGACCGCCGCGACCTGTGTTCGGATGGGATCGGCCGAAATGGACTTGGCTGCCAGCAGTTTGTCGATGGCGATGCGAAGAGCGACCCAGCTGCCGGAGATCGACGCCGTCCGCGTCCCACCGTCAGCCTGGATGACGTCGCAATCGACGATGATCTGCCGCTCTCCGAGCCTCGGCAAATCGACGACAGCGCGCAGGCTGCGCCCGATCAGCCGCTGAATTTCCTGCGTACGACCCGACTGCTTGCCCTTGGCTGCCTCGCGATTTCCGCGTGTGTGGGTCGCACGCGGCAGCATTCCGTATTCGGCAGTGACCCAGCCCTGCGCCTTGCCGCGGAGAAAGGGCGGGACCTTCTCTTCGACACTCGCGGTACAGAGCACACGGGTATCGCCGAAGCTGACGAGGCACGAACCCTCGGCATGGCGGGTAAAGCCTGGCTCGAACCTGAGTTCGCGCATTTGGTCGGCGGCGCGTCCGGATGGGCGCATTCGGGCAATCTCCTGATCCTGGTGCGCGCGCTCCCTAGACCGGCGAAGGCAGCAATCCTAGATGTAGCGTCATGGCGCAGCCGATCGGCGAACTTACGGACCGGATGCGGGATATCTTCGGGCTCGTCGTCGAGTCCTACCTCGAGCGTGGGCTGCCCATCGGATCGAAAGCCCTGGCCGGGAGCATCAGCCTGTCGCCAGCCTCGATCCGAGGCGTGATGCAGGAGCTCGAGGAGCGGGGACTGCTAACGCATCCACATACTTCCGCAGGCCGCATTCCAACGGAAAGCGGCCTCCGGCTGTTCGTCGACGGCATCATGCAGGCCGCGGCGCCTGATCCCATCGAGCGGCGCGAGATCGAGCGACAGATCGTTCGGGACCAGCCAATCGAGGATGCGCTCGCTGCGGCTTCGGCGGCTCTGTCGGGCCTTAGTCAGGCCGCAGGCGTGGTTCTCTCCCCGAAGCGCGAGATGAGACTGAGGCAATTGAGCTTCGTCCAGCTTAATTCCACGCGTGCTCTCGCAGTTCTCGTCGGAGCCGATGGAAGTGTGGAAAATCGCATCGTCTCGCTCGACGCGGGTACGAGCGCTGCCGCGCTGACGGAAGTCAGCAATTTCATCAACGCGCGCCTGGCGGGGCTTACGCTGGCGGAAGCGGAAGCGAGACTTCGCGCCGAAATCCTTGAGCGCAAGGAAGCAATCGACGCCGCCGCTGCCGAGCTGGTTGCGTCGGGACTTGCGGCCTGGAGCCAGGATCATGCCCGCCGGCCCGTGCTGATCGTGCGCGGGCAGGCAAACCTCATCGATGCAACCGCCGCGGACGACCTGGACCGGGTCCGCCGTTTGCTCGACGAGCTCGAGGAAGCGCAGGAGATCGCGCACCTGCTCGAGAGCGCTCGAGATGCGCCGGGCTGCCGGATCTTCATTGGATCGGAAAATCGGATGTTCGCCCTCAGCGGCTCGTCGGTTATCGCCGCCCCCTATCGCGGGAGCCAGGGTGAGGTGGTCGGCGTTGTCGGGGTGATTGGTCCTACGCGGTTGAACTATGCCCGTGTGGTGCCCATGGTAGATTTCACAGCGAAAGCACTAACGAGATTAATGGCATGACCGAAGCCACGAAAGACGAAGACGAACTGCATGCGCAGGCGGAGGAGATCCGCAAGGAAACGGCTCAAGGCGCCCCCGAGGTCGCGGAGCACGATCATGTCGCCGACCTCGAGAGGCAGCTCGAGGAGGCGAAGTCCAAGGCGCTCTATGCAGCAGCCGAGGCGCAGAATGTCCGCCGCCGCCTGGAGCAGGAGCTGCAGCAGGCGACGAGCTACGCCGCGGCGGGTTTTGCGCGCGACATGCTCGCGATCAAGGATCACCTGGACCGGGCCCTTGCCGCCGTCAGCGAGGATTTGCGCGCCGACAAGACCGCCGCACAGTTCCTTGCCGGCATCGAATCAACCGGGCGTGAACTTGAGGCCGTGTTCCAGCGCAATGGCGTCTCCCGCATCAAATCGATCGGCGAGTCGCTCGATCCGCATCGCCACCAGGCGATGATGGAAATTCCGAGCGACCAGGAACCCGGCACCATCGTCGAGGAAATGCAGCCTGGTTACGTCATGAAGGACCGGCTTCTTCGTCCGGCACTTGTCGGGGTCGCCAAGAAGCCGGACTAATGCACTTCCCGGTGGTGTGCCTCGCTCTTCGTTGCGAGGCTGAAGCGCGGCTCCGGTTTCGCCGATCCGAATAGGAGCGCGGCAGCATGACGGCCGACCTCCGGCCCGTGCTTGAAACCGTGTCCGGACCCGCCGCCGAGAAGCAGTACGTTCGGCCAATCGGGGTGCATGTCGATCAGGAAGTCGCCATTCGAGCTGTTCTCGTACTGGCAAACCTCGGCGCCGATCAGCGGCGCGCCGGCGAGTAGCGGAAAACGTCGGTCGCGAAAGGCGATGATTTCGGCGAGCGCGGCTTCGGTCGGGCGGCGATCCTGAGTGTCTGGATCGACCGAGGCGCCGTGCTGATCGTGAGCGAATTTCACTCCGCGCGTTTCAAGATCGGGAAAGCCGTAAAAGATGTCGCCGCCGTTGAAGTCCGCCCAACCGGGCATCGCGCCCGGAAGGAAGCGGCGGTCCCCCGCGGGCGTGGCGAAATAGAAGACCTCCTGACGCGTGGGCTCGATTCGCGGCCCGATCACCTTCGGGAAGAGCTTTGGAAGCCAGGGGCCTGCAGCGAACACGAAGCGATCGGCTCTGATGCGCTCACCAGAAGAGAGCAGGACCTCATGCAATTGATCCCCGACGGGTCGCGGCGGTTGCACGAAACCCTTCTGATATGCACCCCCCGCGTTCACGAATCGCTCGACCAGCGTCAGCACAGAACGGCGGGCCATCAATGCACCGAACGCGGGTTCGTACAGGCCGACGGTAATCCCATCGAAATCGATCATCGGGAACCGGCGCGTCATCTCCGCCCGCGTCAGGACTTCGGTAGCGAGCCCCAGCTCCCGGTGGGCAGCAATGCTTTCGTGGACGTAGGGCTCATCTGTCGGAAAGAAGAAAAGGATGCCGCACGCAACGAGGATGGGCAGGCCAGAAACAGCACTGAGCGCCTTCCACTGCGGAAGCGAATCCTTGGCCATCCTGGTATAAATCGCATCCCTACCGTAAGCGGCACGGGTGAGGCGGGATTCGCCGCCGGAGGATGCGCGGCTGTGAGCGGGTCCCCAGGCATCGATCAGCGTGACCCGGTGCCCCTGCTGCTGCAGGTGGTGCGCGGTCCACGCGCCGAACACGCCCGCTCCGACGATCGCGACATGTTCTCCCATCCTGCTCATCATCGGCTTCGCCATTAGCTCAGAAACGGCAGCGCCGCCCGCTCCGATGAGGAGCGAGCGGCGCGTTAGAGGCGGAACCGCCATTGCGCTCCGTCAGCCGCGTTCAGGAGCGGCGGCAGGTGGCGGTGGAGGCGGCGGCGGCGGCGCTTGGCAGGTAGCAGTGGCCTCGATCACCGACCCGTCCGCGCAAGTTTGCGTCGCCGGTGGCGGCGGTGGGGGCGGTGGCATGGGCGGGAGTGGAGCAGCGTGCCCGTCTTCGAACTTATAGCGAACGGTCAAACCGATCGTCCTTGGTTGGCCGACATTGTAAGCCAGCCGGGCGCGGCCACCACGCTCGCGATCAAAGGACAGCTTCGGATTCTCGTCGAACAGATTGTTGACGTAGGCGACCAGTTCCAGGCCGGAATCAAAGGCGAGACCGGCCGAAAGATTGAACAGGCTGTAGCTCGGTAATTCGAGATCGATCACCGTGGCTGCGGTGGCTGGTTGTCCGTTGAATGGCAGCCCGTGGACGAACGTGCGCGGGTTATTCTCCTGGTCCCCTGGCTGCGTATACCTTCCGCTCACATGCTGGAACGATGCATTGACGTACCAATCCGAGTTGCTGTTGAAACGGTTGGTATAGGTGGCAGCAGCGGCCATCTGGAACTTGGGAACGCTTGGGAGACGATTGCCTTCGCGAATTCCCGTTGCGGTCGCCAGTTCGGGATTCGCGATGGTTGAGTCGAATTCCGCACTGACGTAGCTGCCGGTCAGCGAGAGGTCCAAGCCCGGTATGGGGTGCGCGGTTAGTTCAGCCTCGAGACCCGTCGTGTGCGCTTTGGGAACGTTGAACACGAGGCGCGAGGAGCAGCCGCCCGCATCGACCGTGACCTGAAGGTCCTTGATGCTGGTGTGGAAAACCGCTGCGTTGAAGGTAAAGCCGCGGCGCGAATATTTAACGCCACCCTCATAATTCCACAGTGTCTCGTCGTCGTAGAACTTGGTCGCGAATGGGCCGTAAAGGTCCCGGTCGTGAGCACTGCAAATCGGCAGGTTCAGCGGGTCGTTGATACCGCCGAGCCGAAAACCCTTCGCGGCCTGGATGTTGACGCTCAGGTTACGATTGGGCTCCCACGTTCCAATGACGCGCGGGCTAAAGCCGTTGGACTTTGTCGTGTCCCCAATCGATGTAAATTGCGGCGAGAAGAAACCGCCATTGATGAAATCGCGGGTTTCCTTGAAGTCATACCAGCGCCCGCCAGCGGTCAGCTTGAATTGATCGAACCGATAACTGCCCTCGCCGAACAGGGCTTTCTGCTTGATCACGTACGGCAGGTCGGCGTTGTAAGGAGAGTCGAGGTCGGGAAAACCGTTTGCCGAGGCTGCGGACGTTCCGGCGCCAATCGCTGCGTCTAAGAAGGAAGCGTAGCCGGGGGTTGGCAGTCGTTGATGATACTCGCGATCGACGTGAGAATAGAAGCCGCCAAGGACCCACTGTAGCGGTCCCGTCCCTGTCGAGGAGACGCGTGCTTCCTGTGTCCATTGCTTGAGTTTCGTCGTGTCCCGAAGGTTGGACGGCAGATTTACGCCAGCGGGAGGAAAGCCGATATCGACGGATACGGAACCGGTCAGCGCCGACGCATCGCGGCTAACCAGAATATCGCGGTGGATATAGCTCGTGATTGAGGTGAATTCAGCTGGTCCGAAATCGTAGCTCGCTGTGAGGTCGCCGATCGTTGTCTTGTCGCTGAATTTCTCGCGCAGGAGGAGGTATTGCTCGCGATCCTCGGGGATATGGGCTGGAACCGTGAATCGGTTCGAATAGAGGTTGTAGACCTCTTCCCGGTTGAAGCCGTTGGCTTCCGCCTTCTGATAAACGATGCGCGGAGTGATCTTTAGCTCCGGAACGGGCTGCCAAAGAATTGAGAGCCGCCCACCAACGCGCGAACCATCGTTCACATGCTTGCCGCCCGCGGGGCCTCTGGCGTCGATGAAGCCACCGAAGTGGGTGCCATAGCCAACCGCGCGAATGGCGGCCGTGGACCCCAGCGGAACGTTAATAGCGCCTTTCAGATGATATCCGAGGTCTCCGCCTTCGAGAACGTTGACGTTTGCTTCCGCCAGACCTTCGGTTCGATCCAGTCGGGGTTGGTTGGTGATGTAGCGAATCGTGCCCCCGACCGAGCCCGCACCAAACAACGTGCCCTGCGGTCCGCGCAATGTTTCCACGCGGTTGAGGTCGAAGAGATCCAAGTCCGGAGTGAAGAGCGATAGCGAGATTACCGATTCGTCGAGATAAATGCCGACCTGCTCCTTCACGCCCGGCTGATCACGGATGATCTGGCCGGCGGAAACACCGCGTACCGAGACCTGACTTTGTCCCGGCCCAAGGTTCTGAACGGTAAGGCCCGCGACGTTCCGGCTGATAGCCTCAAGCGATTGCGCATTGGCGCGCTGGATGTCCTGCTGCGTCTGTGCATTGACCGAGAATGGAACGTCCTGGACCGTGGACGCTCGCTTGGTCGCGGTCACGATGATCGCGCCCTGCTCTTCTAGCGGAGTGGGAGCCGCCGTTGCCGGCGGGTTCGCCCTCTGGGCAGCTTGTTCCTGACTGGTTTGAGCAGCAGCTGGCATGGCAGCGGCGAGAATGGACGTGCCAACGAGCAAGGCGGCGGTCGAGCGCATGTTTTCCCCCTGACGCTTTTTATTGCCGAGCTTACTTTATGCCTGAAACCCCCGCTGGCACGGAAGGGAGGGACAACTTTCGCGTCGACTGTGTTGCAACACCGTTACAGGCGCGAAATGTTCCTATCGAAAGTTTAGGAGCTCGCGCGGGGGTAAAATCGGCACCCGAACACCGCGATCCCCGAGGAAGCGATGGCGGACGATTTCCGCCTGCTGCTCGAGGCCGTAGAGGTTGAACGGCTTTCCTGGTTTCAGTTCATACCGATAGTGACAGAAGGGGTGGCGCATCAGTGGCAGGTAGAAGCGGCCGCCTTTCTGCGCTTGCCAGACATGCGTCATCTCGTGAATCCAGAAGGCCTGCAGGTTTAGCGGCTCGTTCGAAAAATCTTCCGACCAGCCGCCACCGTCCGGGTGGAACCAGATGTCGCCGGTTGGCGCCATCGCAGACCGACGCGGCTGGAATGGCCACCACTTGCCCCTGAACATCCGAACCCTTGAATAATCGATCGCGTCTTCGAAGATCGAACGGGCGAGCGCGACTTCGCCAGAAGTGAGTGAACGGCATTCCATCGGCAATTTCGTAGCCTGACGCGGTACTACCCGCTACTTGCAGCGCAACAAGTGCATCGCTAGGGCTTCGACAAAAGCAAAACGGAGGAAATTTTCCATGAGCGAGACTGCCGATCGGGTGAAGAAGATCGTCGTCGAACATCTCGGCGTCGAAGCCGACAAGGTGACTGAGGACGCGAGCTTCATCGACGATCTCGGTGCAGACAGCCTCGACATTGTCGAGCTGGTGATGGCGTTCGAGGAAGAATTCGGGGTCGAGATCCCGGACGATGCCGCCGAGAAAATCACGACGGTTCGTGACGCGATCGACTACATCGATCAGAACAAGGGCTGATCGGGTCCGCTGACCTGCCGCCACAGCGCCGATAGGCGGCACGAACGGCTTCCCGAACCGATCGGGAGGCCGTTTGTTTTTGAAGGACTGACGGAGTGGAGAATATGCGCCGTGTCGTCGTGACGGGTCTCGGTCTGGTGACGCCGCTGGGCGGCGACGTCGAGACGAGCTGGAAGAACATCATTGCATCGAAGAGCGGCGCAGGGCCGATCACAAAGTTCGATGCGAGCGACCAGAAGTGCCGCATCGCCTGCGAGGTAAAGCCGGCGGACCATGAATATGGTTTCGACCCCGGCAAACGGGTTGATCACAAGATTCAGCGCCAGGTGGATCCGTTCATCGTCTTTGGCCTCGACGCGGCCGGCCAGGCCGTCGAAGACGCCGGACTTGCCGACATGGATGAAGAGACAAGGCTGCGCGCCGGTGTATCCATCGGTTCGGGCATTGGCGGCTTGCCGGGAATCGAGAGCGAAAGCCTTGTGCTCCACGAGAAAGGCCCGGGTCGCGTCAGCCCGCACTTCGTCCATGGACGTCTGATCAACCTCATCTCGGGCCAGGTCTCTATCAAATATGGCCTGATGGGACCCAATCACGCGGTCGTGACGGCCTGCTCGACCGGGGCCCACTCGATCGGCGATGCGGCACGCATGATAGCGATGGACGATGCCGACATCATGCTCGCGGGAGGTGCCGAGGCCACGATCTGCCCGATCGGCATAGCCGGATTCGCTCAGGCACGAGCGCTTAGCACCCGGTTCAACGAACAGCCGGAGAAGGCCAGCCGACCGTACGACAAAGACCGCGACGGCTTCGTCATGGGCGAGGGGTCCGGCGTCGTCGTGCTCGAGGAATATGAACATGCGAAGGCGCGTGGCGCGAAGATCTACGCCGAAGTTATCGGGTACGGTCTGTCCGGCGATGCTTACCACGTCACTGCACCGCATCCGGAGGGTTCGGGTGGCTATCGCTCGATGCAGATGGCGCTCAGGAAATCCGGGCTACAGCCGTCGGACATCGATTACATCAACGCCCATGGTACCTCGACGCCGCTCGGCGACGAGCTCGAGCTGGGTGCAGTTCGTCGCCTCTTCGGCAACGCCATTGCCAATGTGTCGATGAGCTCGACCAAATCCGCGATCGGCCACCTTCTTGGAGGCGCGGGAGCGGTCGAAAGCATCTTCTGCATTCTTGCACTGCGCGACCAGATCGTCCCGCCAACGCTCAACCTCGATAATCCAAGCGAAAGCTGCGAGGGCGTCGACCTCGTGCCGCACAAGGCGAAGGAGCGGCCCGTGCGCGCGGTCCTGAACAACAGCTTCGGCTTCGGGGGAACCAACGCCTCGCTGATCATGAAGGCCGTGTGAGGCGGCTCCTGATCGTCGCGGCGGTGCTGGTCGCTGCCGCGCTGATTGCCCTTTATTCCTTGTGGTGGGGTCCCGGTTCCAAGCCGGGGCCCCATAAGGTCATGATCCAGGAAGGGTCGAGCCTCGGTTCCGTTGCTCGCCAACTCGAGAAGGCAGGCGTGATCCCCGGCACCGCCCGCAGCTACTACGTGATGGCGCGCATCTTTGGCTCGCACGATCCGATCCAGGCCGGCGAGTTCGAGATTCCGAAGGGCGCGGGCGGGTCGGCGATCCTGGATCTTCTTCAGCATGGTCGTCCGGTGCAGCGACTGATCACCGTCACCGAGGGCATGCCGGCGATTGTCGTCGAGGAGAAAGTGGCGGCCAACGACTATCTTGCAGGATCGACTCCCACCATTGCCGAGGGCTCGGTGTTGCCGGACAGCTATGGATATCAGCGCGGAGAGACCCGCGCTGCCCTTGTCGGGCGGATGCAGGGAGCAATGCAGAAGGCAATCGCCGAGCTCTGGCCGAAGCGAAGCACCGATTGTCCGATCGCAATGCCGGAACAGGCAGTCACGCTTGCTTCCATCGTCGAGAAGGAGACGGGCAAGGCAAGCGAACGCCCCATGATCGCGGGAGTTTATTGCAACCGTCTGAGAATCGGCATGAAGCTCGATGCCGACCCGACCGTTATCTATCCTGTGACCAAAGGGAAACCATTGGGGCGCCGGATCCTGAAGTCCGAGCTCAACGCGCAGAACGGTTACAACACCTATCGCCGACCTGGCCTTCCGGACGGTCCGATCGCAAATCCGGGGCGCGCGAGCATCGAAGCGGTGCTCCATCCCGCGCAGACAAAGGCGCTCTACTTCGTTGCTGACGGCACGGGAGGACACGTATTCGCCGACTCGCTGGCCGAGCACCAGGCGAACGTGGCGAAATGGTATGCGATCCGGCGCCAGCGGGGACAGATGTGAGTAACCGCGGCATTGGCCGCGGCCGGATGTTCCTCGGCGGTCTCATCCTTTTTGCTGCCGTAATCGCTTGGGCGACGACGCTTATGATGAGCCCGCACGGTCAATCCGGCGCGCCGGGTGCCGAGCATGTGCGCACGACTGTGGTCATCTTCGTCCGGAACAGCGCCGTCGGGACGCTCGTGATGTGCGCGCTCGCGGGATGGTTGTTATTTCCGGTGAGACGGCCGCGGGCGCCGCGACGAGACTGGGCGATCCTCGGCATCATCGCGCTGATGGTGCTGACCAGTCTCTACCAGTTGATGTGGCTGCGGTCGGTCGTTCAGTGATCTAGGGCGTTACTTCGAAGATAACCGACGCGGCGATCCTTTCCGGCATAACCCCACGCCCAGCCGAGGCTATCGTCGAGCATTGCGAATTCGTCGCCGGCCTGGAGATGCCCGATCGCTTCAGCATCGTCGGAGGGCGAATTCTTCAGGGCCGTGGTCGTCTTGATCGAACGGTCCGCGGGCTCTGCGTAATGCGAAGCGATCACGCGTCCGGCGAGCGCGACATCGGCGAGATCCTTCCGAAAGGCGTTGAATGCGGGATCCGGCAGCTCGGACGGGCCCGAAAGGCAGAATTGGTCAGCGGTGAGCGTAGGCCGGTGCTTGGCCGATGATCGGCCGGTGGGCCGCGGAGCCGCCGTCGCTCTCGCGGAGGTTGCGCTTGAAACCTTCAAGGAAATCTGCCCCGTTGCTGGTGCGAACCACGAAAACGTTTCTACGGTCGTCCTGGTCCCGTTCGCGACGGAGATAGCCGAGCGCGCCAAGCGTATTCAAGGCGCGTGTCACAACCGGCTTGGATACTCCAAGGACGCGGGCGAGGCCGCGCACCGTATGAGGTCCCGGCGTCAGGTAAACCAGCATCAGAAGTGCCATCTGCCGGTTTGTGAGGTCGGGCTCGCCCGAACGGACATAGGCGATGAGGGCCTTCATCCAGCCGGTAAGCGAAACCTCGCTCATAGCTGCCAAACTCCATGCGTGCCGCGTAGCTTGGCAGGTAAACCGGTAAAGCCGCGAATTGTTGCAGTGCCGTGACCGTAAAAAACGTTATTCTCCGGCCAATTGCAGTTTCATCGATGTAAGTAGCGGTGCTGAAGCAGCGCGAAAATCGCACGCAATCCCAGTGCTTCTCCACCTTTTGGACGACCCGGCTTTGCATTTTCCCGCCACGCAAATGTGTCGAGATGGGCCCACGCCGTCGATTCCGGCACGAATTTCTTAAGGAACATGGCGGCAGTGATGCATCCGGCCATTGGGCTGCTCGAGGCGTTGGCGAAATCGGCGACGTCACTCTTCAGCATCTCGTCATAGGGTTCCCAGAGCGGCATTCGCCACAAGGGATCGTCGACTTCGTACCAGGCTTCCGCGGCGCTTGCGGCAAGACGATCGTCGCTTGCGAAGAAGGCCGGAAGGTCAGGACCCAGCGCAATGCGGGCAGCGCCGGTCAGCGTCGCAAAATCGACGATCAGTTCGGGCATGCTCTCCGCGGCCCTCGTCAGGGCATCGGCGAGAATCAGGCGTCCTTCGGCGTCCGTATTGTCGATCTCGACGAACGAGCCCTTGCGCGACTTGATGATGTCGCCCGGACGATAGGCCGCCGACGATACGGCATTCTCGACCGCCGGTACGAGCAAGTGCAGCCGAACGGGCAGTCGCTCGACGATGACGAGGCGGGCAAGAGCGATCGCGTGCGCTGCGCCACCCATGTCCTTTTTCATCAGCCGCATTCCGCCGGCGGTCTTGAGATCAAGCCCGCCGCTGTCGAAGCAAACGCCCTTGCCGACGATTGCCACGCGCGGGTCGTCAGGCTTGCCCCATTCGAGCTCAATGAGGCGTGGCGCGCGAGCCTCGGTGGCAGCGGCACCGACGGCAGCAATGAGCGGATAGCCGTCGGCGAGATCCTTGCCGCTCGTCACTCGCGCCTGCGCGCCCGCATCGGTCGCGAGCTGGCGCACTTCCTGCTCGAGCTCGGCTGGGCCGAGGTCCGCCGCCGGCGTGTTCACGAGGTCGCGAACGAACGCGGTTGCTTCGGCGAGCCGGACAGAATGCTCAATGTTCGCGGCGTCTGCCGTAATGAGCACGCGCGGACCTCGATCGGCCTCATCCTTCTTTGACTGATACTTGTCGAACCGGTGCTGCCCCAGCAGCCACCCGAGCGAAGCCTTGCGAGGCTCGCCTTCGGCAAGCTTGTAGGTACCTTCGGGCAGGCTTTCGGCGAGTTTTGAGAGGCACCAGGGCGAGAGGCCGCTGGCGTCCTTGACACTGCTGACGACTTCGAACTCGCCTCCGCGCGGCAGGAGGGCGAAGGCGAACGTCGTCTTCCCGTCGAAGCGCTGGGCCTCGAGGAGGGCCCGATCCTCCGCGGGCCGCTTCTTCATCCAGCTTTCGAAGCGTTTCTTGTCGACGAGGTGAATGAGACGGGCCTTCTGGCCGCGGTCGGCCACGAGGAGCGCAGCGAAATCGGTCATCGTCGGGCTCTACGGCGGCATCGGAGCCACCGCAATCGCCAGCGGATCTGACAAATTCATTGCCATCCGCAGCGCTGACTTCCTGGAAATAATGAAAGGCCGGTCTTGGTCGCCGGCAGGATTTGAACCGCAAACGAGGGCACGACCACTCACCGACCGGGGGGCCTCTAGAGAGGAAGCCCCATGAGAACGATCAAGCTTGCTGCGGCACTTTTGCCGATCATGGTCAGCTCACCGGCGATGGCAGCCACCGTTTCGGATGCAACCGGAGATTTCCTGCCGAGCTTCGTCGGCACCGCGAGCGGTGACCTCGATGTGACGAGTTTTTCCATCAGCCTCGATTCCGGCGCAACGTCGTTTTCATTGGGCGCTGTCCTTGCGGGCGACATCAATCCGGCGCTCGCAGGCTTTTACGTCATCGGCGTGGATACCGGCACGGGCGTGAACGCGCCATTCGGTGCGATCGGCCAGCCAAACGTCAGGTTCAACCAAGTCATCGTCGTCCAGAAGAACGGCACTGCAATGCTTGGCGCGAACACGCTCACGACCCTGCTATCGGGAAACCAGTTCATTGTTTCGATACCCGTGGCCCTTCTGCCCTCCACGGGAGCGACGCCGGCAAATTACGGGTTCAATATCTGGCCGCGCTTTGGAGCAACCGTGACGGGAAACAGCCAAATTTCCGACTTCGCTCCCAACAACCAGCTGTTGAGTGCAAACGGGCTGGTGGCGGTGCCGGAGCCGGCGACTTGGATGCTGATGCTCATCGGCTTCGGCCTCGTAGGAGGAGCAATGAGGTACCGGCGCGATCGTACCCGGCCGGTGGCGCAGGTCGCCTAGGGAGCTAGGCGGGGACGCCGAAGAGGTCGTGCTCGTCGGCGTCTTCGACCCGTACCGGAACGATATCTCCGGGCTTGAGGCCCCTGGCGTCGCGCAGATGGACTTCGCCGTCGATCTCGGGCGCGTCGGCCTTGGAGCGGCCGGTGGCGCCGCCGGTGTCGTCATCGACCGCGTCGATGAGCACGTCGACCATCGTGCCGACCTTGGCAGCCAGCTTCTGGGCCGAGATCCGGGCGGAAAGCGCCATGACGGCCTCGTAGCGCTCCTGCTTGATGTCGTCGGGCACCTGATCGTTCATCGACGTTGCAGGCGCCCCGTCGACGGCTTCGAACTTGAAGGCGCCGACACGGTCGAGCTGCGCTTCCTCGAGCCATGCAAGGAGGTAGGCGAGATCCTCGTCCGTCTCCCCGGGAAAACCGACGACAAAGGATGATCGAACTGCGAGGTCGGGAACCTGCTCGCGCCAGGACCGGATCCGCTGGAGCACCTTGGCGTCGTTGGCCGGGCGGCGCATCGCGCGGAGCACGCTCGGGCTCGCGTGCTGAAAGGGGATGTCGAGGTAGGGAAGAACAAGGCCCTCGGCCATCAGCGGGATGACATTGTCGACGTGCGGGTAGGGGTAGACGTAGTGGAGACGCACCCAGGCGCCGAGCCTGCCAAGCTCGCGCGCGAGGTCGTTCATGTGGGCGCGGACCTCCTCGCCCTTCCAAGGGCGCGGTTGATGACGGATGTCGACGCCATATGCCGAGGTGTCCTGGCTGATGACGAGAAGTTCTTTCGTGCCCGCCGCGACGAGCTTTTCCGCCTCCCGGAGGATTGCGTCTGGGCGGCGGCTGACGAGGTCGCCGCGCAGGTGCGGGATGATGCAGAACGCGCAGCGGTGATTGCACCCCTCGGAAATCTTCAGATAGCTGTAGTGGCGCGGCGTGAGCTTCAGGCCGGCCTCGGGCACCAGGTCAATGAATGGCGAAGGGATCGGAGGAGCCGCTTCGTGGACGGCCTTACCACTTCCTCGTATTGCTGCGGGCCGGTAACGGCGAGCACGCCCGGGAAGCGCTCGCGGATGACGTCCGCTTCCTTGCCCATGCAGCCCGTAACGACAACTCGGCCATTCTCGGCAATGGCTTCCCCGATCGCCTCGAGGCTCTCTTCCTTGGCGGAATCGAGAAAGCCGCAGGTATTGACCAGCACGACGTCGGCGCCGGCATAGTCGGGCGACATGTCGTACCCGTCGGCGCGCAGCTTGGTCATGATGCGCTCGCTGTCGACCAGTGCCTTGGGACAGCCGAGCGAGACCAGCCCGACGCGCGGGGGCTTGGGGAGAGTTGTGACGTTCATCGGAAGGCGCGGGCCAATATAGGGATTTTGGGGCGAAAACTAGGCCATTGGCTGAACGCCTTGTTCATCGGTCGAAAGCGGCGCTAAGGGCGCCTGCCCAGCACGAGGAGTGATGAATGCGTATCGCGATGATCGGCACCGGCTACGTCGGGCTCGTTTCCGGAGCCTGTTTCGCCGACTTCGGACATCGCGTCTGCTGCGTCGACAAGGATGCATCCAAGATCGACGGCCTCAACGCCGGCATCATGCCGATCTGGGAGCCGGGGCTCGAAGCCTTGGTCAAGGCAAATGCCGAGCGAGGGCGGCTGGCCTTCACTACCGATCTCACCGAGGGAGTGAAGGACGCGGAAGCCGTCTTCATCGCGGTCGGGACGCCGGCGCGGCGTGGCGACGGGCATGCCGACCTCACTTTCGTCTTCGAAGCCGTTCGAGAACTCGCCAAAGTCATCAAGCCCGGCACCGTCGTTGTGACCAAGTCGACGGTTCCGGTCGGCACCGGCGACCGGATCGAACAGATCCTGCGGGAGGAAGGCGTCGAGCAGGTGTCGGTGGCTTCCAACCCGGAATTCCTGCGCGAGGGCGCCGCCATCGCCGATTTCAAGCATCCCGACCGGATCGTCGTGGGTGCTGAGAACGACCATGCCCAGGATGTCCTGCGCGAAATTTACCGGCCGCTGTTCCTCAACCGTGCGCCGATCCTGATCACCGGGCGTAGAACGGCCGAACTGACCAAATATGCGGCGAACGCGTTCCTTGCAGTGAAGATCAGCTTCATCAACGAGATCGCCAACCTCTGCGAGGCGGTCGATGCCGACGTCCAGGACGTTGCTCGAGGCATTGGTCTCGACAATCGGATTGGCGCCAAATTCCTTCACGCGGGGCCCGGCTACGGTGGAAGCTGCTTCCCGAAGGATACGCTTGCCTTGTTGAAGACCGCAGACGCGGCCGGCGTCGACCAGCGCATCGTTCGAACCACGGTGCAGGTGAACGAAGACCGCAAGGAGCACATGGCGGAGCGCGTGGTCCGCGCACTCGGCGGCAACGTGTCTGGCAAGCGCGTCGGAGTCCTCGGCCTCGCCTTCAAGCCCAATACAGACGACATGCGTGACGCGCCGTCGATCCCGATCATCAAGGCATTGGTCGAACAGGGAGCGGAGGTTTCCGCGTTCGATCCGGTCGCGCGGCAACAGGCCGAGCAAGTGCTATCGGGCATCGAGTTCGTCGATGATGCTTATGCAGCGGCCGAGGGCGCAGACGTGCTTGTGATTGTCACCGAATGGGACGAGTTTCGCGCGCTCGATCTCGACCGCATCGCGGCATCGCTCACGGGCAAG